>OGYP01001545.1_pt1 | contig 11244 bp, 12 predicted proteins | sample 1576571 | NCBI WGS metagenome assembly OGYP01 (sample SAMEA3541559, study PRJEB24748) | human gut metagenome | biome: human gut; feature: human-associated habitat; material: faeces | place: China | collected 2012
TGTTGATGGAGAAGAGACGCTTAGTTTCTTCCTTGTCATAGTCGCTGATCGTGTTGCCGTCCGTGACTTTTCCCATACGTGTCGTCATTCCTGCAAGATAAGCCATTGCCTCAACAAGACTTGTCTTGCCGCATCCCCCATGGCCTAAAAGGACCACATTGCGAATTTTGTCAGTTGTGTAAACGTTCATAGCAAATCCTCCCATACATGTTATTCTTATCATGACAAATGGTCTTGTTCGTTTCGCAAGCCATTGTTAATGGTTATATTTTACTAAATTCTTCGACTATTTACAACTTATTTATTCAAATTTACTAATTTATTTTATAATACACCAATATTGTTTATATATTGTGTATGCGCTTTAAACAAATTTTATCGATTTTTCGCAATTGTTTACATATTATTAACAGTTTGTACATATGTACGCAATTTCATGCAGATTTTATCTGCTTTTATGCGTTAAAGTGTTGACTATTCCATAAAATACGTCTATGATGAGGGAAGACTATCGAAAAGGAAACTAAAAAGATGGGAGATTTTATGGATTTTCAGAAAATAGGATTTATCGGACTGGGACTTATAGGAGGTTCCATTGCAAAGAAGATACATGCACTCTACCCGGAGATATCGTTAATCGCAACTGCCGGGCATGAGGAGACAATCCGCGAGGCTTATGAAGAGCATCTGATTGAGAATGAGACGCGCTGCGGAATAGATGCGTTCTACGACTGCGATTATATTTTTCTGTGCACACCGGTGCAGAAGAATCTGGAATATTTAAGACAGTTAAAGGGACATATAAAGAAAGGCTGCATCATCACCGATGTTGGCAGTGTCAAAACAGACATTCACGAGGAAGTGATCGCACTTGATATGGAGGATTGCTTTATCGGCGGACATCCGATGACCGGCTCCGAGAAGACCGGTCTTGCCAATGCGAAGGACTATCTGCTCGAAAATGCCTACTATATTATTACCCCTACCGCAAAGACATCCCCGGAACAGTTAGAGCGCTTCCGGAATCTCGTTGTTTCCCTCGGTTCTGCTTCGTTAGTACTCGACTACAAGCTGCACGATTATGCAACAGCAGCGATCAGCCATCTGCCGCATATTATCGCCTACAGTCTTGTAAACCTTGTGCGTGAGTCAGACGATGGAAACGAGACAATGAAGACGATTGCCGCAGGAGGTTTCCGTGATCTGACCCGTATCGCTTCCTCCTCTCCTGTAATGTGGCAGAATATCTGTGAATCGAACAGCACGCAGATTGTCCGCCTGATCGACAATTATGTAGAGATGTTGGAAAAGACCAGACAGAATATTGTGGATTCCAACGAACAGGCGCTCTTAGATTCCTTCCAGGCGGCCAAGGATTACAGGGATTCCATCACGATCCCGAACAGAGGCCCGATACGCGAGATCTATGAACTGTACTTAGATCTGTTAGATGAAGCCGGGCAAAGGTGTATTTGGCTGTGCGATTGGTTCGAATGCACTGTATGAGTGGTTGGATGATAATCCGGGAGTAGCGGCATATCCGCTTGAGTATGTGAACCGCCCAAGTGTGATCGCGCAGATTGATCATATGGTGTCGATTAACAGTTGTGTTGCCGTTGATTTATATGGGCAGGTGGCAGCAGAGAGTTCCGGAGTCAGACAGATTAGCGGAACCGGCGGACAGTTAGATTTTTTGATTGGGGCATCGGCTTCACGTGGTGGCAAGGCATTTATTTGTATGAGCAGTGTGTATGTGGACAAGGATGGACAGACTCATTCACGTGTTCGTCCGCAGTTTAATGGCGATATTATCACTTCGCCGCGCAGCCAGGTTTATTTTCTGGCAACGGAATACGGAGTTGTGAACCTTGAGGGGCGTTCGACCTGGGAACGTGCGGAAGCATTGGTGAGTATTGCTCATCCGGCATTCCGCGATTATTTAATAAAAGAAGCGGAGAAAAGAAAAATTTGGAGGCGGAGCAACCGTATCCGCTAAGGGGTTACGCAAATATTCTTTCTTTCGTCACACTTTTGTGCTAGAATGACAATAGAAAAATGTACTGGAGGATATTATGAAGGCGAAGAAAAAAGCATGGATTGTAATTATTGTATTGGCAGTGATTGGGTTTTGCGTCGGTTTTTATTTTGGATATAAGGGAGAAAAAGATAAGCAGGAGCAAACGAACACACAGACAAGAACGCAGGAAAAAGAAATACGGGCACAGGGTGAAATGAAGGACGGAGAGCTAGTCGACTATACAAAAAATAATATGTTGGAACTTGGTAAATATAAGGGGAGAACGGTTACCGTTACGCCGACCGAGACGGAAGTTTATCAGGCAATTTTATTGGAGGCAGAGGACTGGAAGAAAAAGGTGGCCGATGGAGAGCGGGTAGAGAAAGGTGACTGGATTTCTCTGGATTACGAAGGCTATGTCGACGACCAGCCATCCGATGATTTGAGTGAGAGCGGTGCCGTGATTCAAGTTGGTGCAGGAAATTTGTTTAATGCGGCGTTTGAACGCGGATTGATGGGCTTGAAATTAGGAGAGACATATAATCTGAATGTAACATTTGCAGAGGATGATGCAGATCCGGACGTGGCGGGGAAAACGATTACTTTTTCCGTTGAGGTGAATGCGAAGTTTAACGATGCATATGCGAAAAAGATGTCGAAAAACAAATATCCGAACGTTAAAGCGTATTATACGTATGCAAAAGCGAAGGAAGAGAAAGAAAACAGAGAGGGAATCGGTGATACGGTATGGGAGGATTTATTAAAAGAATGTAACGTGAAAAAATATCCGGAAGGTTCCAGAAAACAGGCATATAAAGACCAGAAACGTTCGTATCAGGTCTTTGCCAAAGTAAGTGGGCAATCGTATGAAGAATTTATCGGTGCATTAGGTCAGACTGATGAAGATATTCAGTCGTCAGCTGACGATCAGGTGAAAGCGCGTATGACAGCAAAGACAATTGCCATAAAAGAGGGGCTTACATTATCGGATGCAGATTATGAGCGTTTTCTTTTGGCGTTTTTAGAGCCGGAAGAAGAAGAGGACAAGACTTTGAAAGCAATGGAGAAAAGATATCTCGAAGAACAGAGCTGTTATCCGAGAGATGATATGCTTATTGAATTAGTAAAAGAGTATCTTGGCAAAAATTCAAAGATGAAATAAAGGCGGGGATTTATATGGCTGAAAATTATGTAACAAACCAGTATTCTTTTGAGAGCCGTGAATCGTATGAACAGACGAAAAAAGAAGCAGAGCAGATAAAAAAACTGATTCACTCAGCGGATTTGAAAAATCCGAAAATCGCTTTGAAAATTTATAATAAATGCGTGTCAGACAAGATGTTTCATACGATGGCCGGTTATAATTTTTTGATGGAACTGCGGCATTTTATTGGGAAAAGCGGACTTGTGAGTGAGCAGTCTTTAGCGCCAATTCCAATTAAGGAAGAAAATGAGAAAAAGCCGGATGTTATTGCTCAGACATCACGAAAAGAAGCAAAGTGGAAGCGATTGTACGAAGGGCAGCAGTTACTGAATAAGAAACTGAAAATTGCCCTTTTTGCGGCAGTTGTTCTTTTGATTGGTTTTGTCGTAATAAATTTTCGATTTGAATACTCAATATTCACATATTTTACAAATTATAAGGCTAATATGGAAGAAGATTTGATTGACAAATATGAAAAATGGGAAGAACGTCTTCAGCAAAAAGAGGACAGTCTGAATCAGTGAAAGGAGTTTATATATGGCAGGAAATACAATTTTAGTCGTAGATGATGAACAGCGTATGAGAAAATTGGTACGCGATTTTTTGACAAAGCAGAATTTTCGTGTGTTAGAGGCGGCAGACGGTGAAGAAGCCGTAGATGTTTTTATGGAGAATAAGGACATTGTTCTTGTGATTTTGGATGTTATGATGCCAAAGATGGATGGCTGGGAAACCTGCAGGGAAATCCGCCAGTACTCCAAAGTGCCTATTATTATGCTGACGGCACGTGGCGGGGAAAATGACGAACTGCGTGGCTTTGAACTTGGGGTGGACGAGTATATTGCAAAGCCGTTTAGTCCAAAGATTTTAGTGGCGCGTGTAGAGGCACTGCTTCGCAGAACCAATTCGGCAAATGAGAAAAATCTCGAATATGGCGGAATTGTGTTAAACCGCTCCGCACATGAAGTTATAATTGATGGTGAGAAAGTGGATTTGAGTTACAAGGAATTTGAGCTGCTTTCCTATTTTATGGAAAACAAAGATATTGCCCTTTCACGTGAACGGATTTTGAATCACGTGTGGGACTATGATTATTTTGGTGATGCCAGAACGATTGATACCCATGTGAAGAAACTCCGCAGTAAAATGGGTGAAAAAGGAAAGTACATTAAGACAATCTGGGGTATGGGATATAAATTTGAAGTATAGGAAATGGAGTGATTATCTTGAAGCGTTCCATGAAAACAAGACTGGTAGCGATTTTTGTCGTTACCATTGTCATTATTATCGGTGTTATCAGTCTTGCAAACGTTGTGCTTTTGCCATATTTTTATCAGTCCAATAAGGTAAGCCAGATGCAGGGCGTTTATTCGCGTGTTATCAATATTTGTGAAAATGTGGATTGGAATAAGATGGACAGCGAGCAAAAAGATACAATTTATGATAAGTTAGACCAGCTTTCGAGCAATACCAACATGAGCATTTATCTTGTGCAGATTCGGGTTTACCAAGGGTCTGGTGATATCGCGGAATTAGCGTATGTATATCCGAGTGACAGTGAGCGTTTGCAGCAGGTAACAAAAAACCAACTTGATAAGTACGTAAAATCAATTTATTTTGGGCAAAAGCTAGACGATAACTGTAAAATGATTACACAGACAGCAAATTATTCGATGTATAATGTGTATGACACGAGAGTAGATTCTAATTTTTTGGAACTCACAGGAAAGATGCCCGATAATTACTGGATTTATCTGCGTAGTAATTATCAGAGTATACAGGAAAGTGCCAGTGTATCGAATCAGTTTATGCTGTATGTCGGAATGATTGTGATGATTGCCGGCGTATTTATTATGTATTTTGTCAGCAATCAATATACGAAGCCGATTCTGCGCCTGGCAGCTCATGCAAAAAATATGCAGAAACTTGACTTTTCAACTCGTTATAAAGATAACCGTGATGATGAAATCGGAGTGCTTGGCAACAGTATGAATGCTTTGTCAGACCGCTTGGAGAAAACCATTTCCGAATTAAAGACAGCGAATAATGAATTGCAGCTGGATTTACAGAGGCGTTCGGAGCAGGAGCAGATGCGGCAGGAATTTTTGGCGAATGTTTCGCATGAACTGAAGACGCCGATTGCTTTGATTCAGGGATATGCAGAAGGATTGCAGGAAAATATTAATGATGATGCAGAAAGCCGTGAATTTTACTGTGAAGTCATTGTGGACGAGGCTGACAAGATGAACAAGATGGTAAAAAAACTACTGAGTTTAAATCAGTTAGAGTTTGGAAATGACCAGGTTCATTTTGAACATTTTGACTTGCGAAGTGTAATTCAGTCGATAGTAAATTCCTCTGATATTTTGTTCCGTCAGAAAGAAGTTACGTTGTCATATCATCCGGATGAGGAACCAATTATGGTTTGGGCAGATGAGTATATGATTGAGGAGGTTGTCAGCAATTATGTGAGCAATGCACTTAATCATGTGAAATACGAGAATAAAATTGAAATTAAGACGATTCGGAAAGGTGACCATGTATGCACCAGCGTATTCAATACCGGAGATCCGATTCCGGAGGAAGATATGGATAAAATCTGGTCGAAATTTTACAAAGTGGACAAGGCAAGGACAAGAGAATATGGTGGCAATGGAATTGGTTTATCTATCGTAAAAGCCGTTATGGATGCCCATAATCAGAAGTTTGGTGTGAAAAATTATGACAATGGTGTCGAATTTTGGTTTGAACTTGACGTGAAAAGTGTTGATTGATGGACGGGATATGTGCTATAATAAATAAACTGGATTTAATTGTAAAAGGAGGGGTTTTTTGAGACAGATACGTTTTTTATGTGCCGTTTTGGCTGTGTCCGTTCTATCCCTTACCGGATGTGCGGATATAAAAAATTTGTCTGAGGAGCAGGAAAATGAAATTGCGGAGTACGCAGCAGGTGTTTTGCTCCAAAATTCTGACAAATATCCGTACCGGCTTATCGCAAAAGAAGAAAAAGAGGTTACAGAAACGCCGACACCGATGCCGGCGACACCGACACCAACATCGGCAGCTGCACAGGCATCAGACGCACCACAGGAATCGCAGCCGGAACAGACAGCAGCTACACCGGAAGATTCCAAAAAGGAAGTATCGTTAGATGATTTATATCATCTGAAAGGTGTTTCGATTTTGTATACTTCTTATCGTCTGGCAGATAAATACGGAAGTTCACAGATTCGTGCCGAACAGGGGAAAAAACTACTTGTTGCAGAGTTTTCACTAAAAAATAATTCCGGTGCGAAAAAAAAGGTTAAACTGATTGACAGACGAAAAATCACCTATCAGCTGAATGTGGACGGAACAACTTATTCTCCACAGATTAGTTTATTGGAGAATCAACTGGATTATTTGGAAACTGTGATTGCGAAAGGAAAGTCACAGAAGGCAGTGTTAGTATTTCAGGTAGATAAAAATGCGACAAACGCTTCTACAATTGATTTGTCGATTGAAGAAGGGAATAGTAAAGCATCAGTGAAAATGAAGTAGGAGGCGTTTATGTATCAGGAAAAAAAAGAAGTCATTTTAGTTACCGCAGAACAAGAACGGCGCAAAGTCAGAACCCTTCATACAATGGGGTTGGATGCAGATGCCGGTCAGTTTGATGATATTGATGACATGGAGTAAGGAGGAGAGAGACAATGGCAGTAGAAACAGGAATTTTATTAGAGAGTGGTACCAATGAGCTTGAATTATTGGAGTTTGTGGTTGGTAATCAGCATTATGGAATCAATGTGGCAAAGATTAATGAACTCTGTCCGTATCAAGAGCCAACGATGGTGCCGAATGCACATGAGTACATAGAGGGAATCTTCATGCCGAGAGAACGGCTGATTACCGTAATTGATTTGGCGAAAGCGTTAGGTGTTCAGCCAAGCGCTGACACATCTCATGATATGTATATTATTACGAATTTTAACCGTCTACACACAGCGTTTCATGTTCAGCAGGTGCTTGGTATTCACCGTGTATCATGGAAAGACATCGCAAAACCGGACTCTACCATTAGTGGAAATGGTAAAGGGGTAGCCACCGGCATTACAAAGATTAACGGAAGAATAATTATTGTTCTTGACTTTGAGAAAATTGTTACGGAAGTTAATCCGGAAACGGGACTTAAGCTGTCTGAGATTGAGGCAATGGGTGAGCGCTCCCGTATTGATTACACAATCCTTCTTGCGGAGGATTCACCGCTGCTTCTTGAGATGTTGAAGAAATGCTTAACAAAGGCTGGCTATTCACATTTGATTCCAACAAGCAACGGACTGGAAGCATGGAACACTTTGGACCGCATGATGAAAGATGGTGCGGTGATTGGAAAAGATATTTCACTTGTTATTACGGATATTGAAATGCCACAGATGGATGGACATCATCTGACCAAGAAAATTAAAGAAGACCCTAGATTTGAAGGACTTCCGGTTGTTATTTTTTCATCTTTGGTAAATGATGAGATGAAACGTAAAGGAGAGGCACTTGGTGTAGATGCCCAGCTTTCTAAACCGGAGATTGGCAGATTGGTTCATCAGCTGGACCTTTTGCTTAAATAAGAAGTTTGTGCTTTGGCAAGAGGAGGTGTGACATTTGACCTTATGTAGAAAATGTGGAAAAGAAATTCCGGATGGCGAAGAATTGTGTGAAGACTGTAAAAATGAAGAATCACAGATGGATGAGGCTTATTTGGAAGAATTGATGCAGAGCATGAGTGATGAAGAGAAAGAACCGGAAAATGCAGGTGAACCGGCACCCGTTATGGACGAACAGGTGGAGGAGAAACCGGCAGAAGAAGCTTCTGATGGAGAAGCGGATGTAAATGAACTTTTGACACTGCTTTCGCAGGATTATGAAGATTATGATGAGCCGGATTCCGCAGTGCAGCCGGAGGAGGAGGTTCAAACAGCAGAGCCTATGGATGAAAGTCCGGCTGAGACTTCTCTTTTTCGGGAAGATGATGAGGAAAGCGTATTTGCCGATGATGCAGATGCTTTATCTGTAGATGATATTTATGATGATGCACTTTCTGCTGTGGATTACAGTGAGGCAGATGAGGCACCGGAATTTCCTGAAATTGAGGAAGAATTTGTTCCGCAGATGGATGAAGATGCCGGTGATGATTTTGGTGATTTGGCGCTGGATCCTTTGGTATTGGATGATAGTGAAGCGGCTGGTGTGTCCGGAGAGCCGTTGGCGGTTTCAGATGACACAGAGGAAGATGTACAAGATATAAAGCAGGAGAAAGAGAAAAAAGAGAAAAAAGACGGTTTCTTTAAACGTATTTTTGGTAATATCATTACGGAGCAGTCCGCAGAGGAAGAAGCCAAAGAGCGTGAGAAAGAGCAGGCTGACGCTGAAGAGAAGAAAGCGGCGAAAGAGGAAAAGAAACAGCAGACAGCAGAGGAAAAGGCAGCAAAAGCAGAGCAGGCAAAAGAAGAAAAAGAAAAAAAAGCAGCAGCAAAGGCAGAACAAGCAGCAGCAAAAGCGGCAGAAAAAGAAGAAAAGAAACGATTAAAAGCCGAGCAGGAAGCTAATGAAGTGGTTGGCAGAATTAATCCGGTTGGTGCTGCGATTGTTATGGTATTTTTCGGACTTCTCTGTGTAGCGGTTGTGTTTGGCAGTCAGGCACTTTCTTATACGACATCCGTAAAAAGTGCGGAGAGTTCTTTTGAACAGCGGGATTATAAGAACGCCTATGATTCTTTGGCAGGAGTTTCTGTTTCGGATTCGTCGAAAGAACTCAAACAGAAGGTGCGTATGTGTATGCAGCTCCAGCGTGAGTATGATGCTTATCAGAATTATTATAAGATGAAGATGTATTTGGAATCCTTGGATTCTTTGATTGGCGGAATTCGTCTTTATGATGCAAACAAATCAAAAGCGGAGCAGTATGATATGCTCAGCCAGTACAATGAATTGGAGAGTAAACTCGCAAATCAATTATACAATGAGTTTGGTGTCAGTGAATCACAGGCACGAAATATTATTGCTTCCGAGACACAAAAGGAATACACAGACCGCTTGCAGGCGATTCTTTTGCAGTGGCAGAAGAGAAATGAAGCGGATGAGAGATAATGAAAAGATAGCTGACCGGTTTTTCGGTCGGCTATTCTAATACAATGACAGAGGTGATACAAAACGATGGTAGCAATTGTAGACTACGATGCAGGAAATATTAAAAGCGTTGAGAAGGCGTTACAATATATTGGGGAACATCCGGTGATTACAAGAGATGTGAAAGAAATTAAGAAAGCAGACCATGTAATTGTGCCGGGAGTTGGTGCGTTTGAGGATGCGATGGAAAAGATGAACCGCTATGAACTGGCAAAAGTGCTGCAGGATGTGGCGGCATCCGGTACGCCGATTATGGGCATTTGTCTCGGACTACAGTTGTTTTTTGAGCGAAGCGATGAGTCAGAACATGATGTAAAAGGACTTTCACTTCTCCCCGGTGAAATTGTAAGATTTCCGGAAAAAGAAGGATATAAAATTCCGCATATGGGATGGAACTCTTTGAAAATCAATCCGAATTCAAAACTGTTAAAAGGAATTCCGGAGGATGTGTATGTGTATTTTGTTCATTCGTATTATTTAAAAGCCAAACATATCGAAGATGTAGCCGCTACAACGGATTATATTGTTCCGGTACATGCGGCAGTGGAACATGACAATATTTTTGCAACTCAGTTTCATCCGGAGAAGAGCGGAGATGTTGGGCTGGAAATTTTGAAGAATTTTGTTTCCATATAGAATAAGACGAAGATAGGAGGAATTTCGGTGTTTACGAAAAGAGTAATTCCATGTTTGGATGTAAATGAGGGAAGAGTGGTAAAGGGAGTTAATTTTGTTAATTTGATTGATGCGGGAGACCCGGTTTCAGTTGGTGCTGCTTATGGAAAAGCAGGAGCAGATGAATTGGTTTTTTTAGATATTACAGCATCGAGTGATGCAAGAGAGATAAAGGCGAACATGGTTCGAAAAGTGGCGGAAACCGTGTTTATTCCATTTACGGTAGGCGGCGGAATCCGCACGATTGAGGATTTTCGTATGATTTTGCGCGAGGGTGCGGACAAGGTTGCAGTGAATTCAGCGGCAATTTTAAATCCGACACTTGTATCGGATGCTGCGGATAAATTTGGAAGCCAATGTGTCGTTGTTGCGATTGATGCCAAAAGACGGGCAGACGGCAGTGGATGGACAATCTACAAAAATGGCGGCCGCGTGGATATGGGAAAAGATGCCGTGGAATGGGCAATGGAAGCAGAGCGCTTAGGTGCCGGCGAAATTCTTTTGACCAGCATGGACTGCGATGGAACAAAAGATGGTTATGATATCGAACTGACACGGACGGTTTCTGAAAATGTATCGATTCCGGTTATTGCTTCCGGCGGCGCAGGAACGAAGGAACATTTTTATGATGCCCTTACGGAAGGAAAAGCGGATGCAGTTTTGGCAGCTTCGCTATTTCACTTTAAAGAACTTGAAATCGTTGAATTGAAAAAATACCTGCAAGAGCGGGGAATCAGTGTACGGTTATAAAAGAGGGAGGTTGTTATGAGTGCTTTGACAGGTGAGTGGGAGCGTGCATTGCACGAAGAATTTTCCAAAGAATATTATAAAAACTTATTCTTTTTTATTCGGAAACAATATAGTGAGACAATTGTATATCCAAAGGCAGATGAAATTTTTACAGCCTTTCATCTTACGCCACTTGAGAAGGTTAAGGTTGTGATTTTGGGACAGGACCCTTACCATAATGAAGGACAGGCGCATGGGCTTTGCTTTTCGGTGAAACCACAGGTGGCAATTCCACCGTCTCTTGAAAATATTTACAAAGAACTGCATGATGATTTAGGCTGCAAAATTCCAAGCCACGGTTGTCTGACTTCGTGGGCAAAACAAGGTGTTCTACTTTTGAATACGGTGCTTACGGTTCAGGCACACAAGCCGCCAACAAAGAAAATACCAATGCCAA
>OGYP01001546.1_pt1 | contig 11238 bp, 9 predicted proteins | sample 1576571 | NCBI WGS metagenome assembly OGYP01 (sample SAMEA3541559, study PRJEB24748) | human gut metagenome | biome: human gut; feature: human-associated habitat; material: faeces | place: China | collected 2012
CTTATGCAGCTATTAATCCTGTACCAAAAAGTTGCATTTATAACTTGAACTCAAGCATAATAATAAAATGAGACATTCAAGTCTCCTTTAGGACGCAATCTATGAATGTGATTCTGAATGCAGATATTGTAATCAAAATTCCATATTGCAGAACGGCCAACATCTCCGCCTTCACATACAAGTAAGTCACCCTTTTGAACAGTACATTTTTCTAACTCATTATCCCTAAAAGGCATTTGTTTAACAAGAGACAAGTCAAACTGATTCCAATACACATTGGATGTTGTAAGATAGTTTCTCAATACACCTTCTTTGTTTGATGAGTTAAGAGCCTTTCCCGTATTATGATAGAATATATCTCCTAGAATTACATCAATCCAACCAACGGGATAATGCCCGTTATCACAAGTGATTTCGGCTTTCGGGTTGATGCGTTTTAGCAGTTCCGATGCTGGCTCGTCATTCGGGTTTTGCAGAACGAGCTTGCCGTGAATGGCAAGGTCAAGAATTTTGCTTTTGGTTTGTCTAATTGCTGTTTGTAAGTCAGATTTGTCTTGTTCTATCTGGTCTATTAAGGCAAACCAATACTCGATTTCTTCAACGATGCGTTGCTGCTCAGCAAAAGGAGGAAGAGGAATATGTAAGTCTGTAAATATCTCTTTGTGAACTCTTTGTTGTCCAACTACACCTTTGAAATATTTAGTGCCTTCTTTGACATACCAATCTGATTTGAAAAGATAAAGATAGAATTTTGTGTAAACTTTAATTGGTCTGAGAATAACTAATTCTGTTGTTCCTGCGCCATAAGTATTAGGAAGATTTTTGAATATCGTTGATTTACGATTTTCAAAGCATGGCGATATTTTCGCTATGCCAATATCTCCATTTTGAAAGTGACAATACCCCCTTTTGACATCTTTCCATGTACGTTCTTCATAGAAATGATTCCCTGAAAATCCATCCTCGACAAGTGCCATTGGAATAAATCCGACTTTCATATTATCATCTAATTCTGATTTCGGATTCAATAAAAACAAATCTGAAACAGAAACCATATACCAAGAATTTGGTACCTCAAGCTTCACCTGCTCATAATGGGGCGTATGTATAGTAAGTGATGATTAATTATATGCTAAAGTTTTTCTGTAATATATTTTGAATTAGTTTTTATCTTCTATTCCCTTTTTTCTGTTCACCCCACGGAAGATTAGACGATGAGCCTCCAGAACCAGCACCTACATGAACCTCTGCCGGACCACCGGAGACAAGAGTGAAAGTTGCTTCCAACAGTTCCGCCTGCTTTCCATTTACCTGTTCCTGTGACTCGAAGACAGCATTGACAAACTCCTCGTCCGTGATCTGGCCGTTGAAATGTCTTTGAGCCACATCATAGTCTATCTGGAATTTGATGTTCTCAAAAAGCTCATCACCGACCCGTGTCCAGATGTGGAGCGACGGATTCCGATAGTTTGAGACATTGACACGTACAAGTTCGGCACCGGACGAGAGGCTGTAACGTTGGGGATTGGCCTTGCGGTCAAGCAAACTTATCTGCTTCCTCTGTCTATCTATGATTGCATCCTTCTCCTTGAACTGCCGTTCTGCCGCTTCCGCCTGATGAATGGCCTTGTTTATTTCTTTTTGATAGCCGTTTCGCAGTTTTCCGATTTCTGATTTATGTTGTTCCTGCAACCGTACCTTTTCTGCCTGAAGTTCCTCAATCTGTTTATTGAGTTCGGCTATCAGCCTGTCCTTGTCAGCCAGTTCCTTCTTCGCCTTGGAAAGGTCCCCCTTGCCGAACCAACCCAAAATGGTATTCTTGCCCTCCTTGGCTTTCTCTATATCAGCTTGCAGTCTGGCAATATCTTCTTCGTATTGGATTACTTGTTGTTTATAGTACTCCGAATTGGCCTGATGCTTGGCGGTAGAGCCGACAATTCCACGCTGCAACCCGAACGGTTTCATGGCCTTAGCATAGCTGTTCTGGTATTCATGTAATTTGGTACGACGCATCACATCGTCTGCCGACAGGCGAGGTCCGGACTTCGTTTCATATTTCTTTTCGCCTTCCCGCTTCCTGCGGATACGCTCACCGGTTACAATGGGCACGACTGTGGCGTGCAGGTGCGGGGTCTTCTCGTCCATGTGCAGCACGCACGATACAAGGTTCTCGTTTCCGAAAGTTTCCCTTAGCCATTTAAGATTGGCATCGATCCAACTGTCCAGTTTGCCATCATTGGCAATTTTCATCATCTGCTCATGTGTTCCAGTCAGCATTACACGTATTGCCTTTGTCTGGTTCTTGCTGACTTTGCGGCGCAGCCCGGCAGTCTCGATACGGTGCTGTATCGCCTCGGTGCGATTGGACACGCCATCGGGAAATCTGACCAACTCACGGTTGAGATGTGTCCGGTCCGCATCGGCATTAACCGGCACATAAACCTTTCCCTTGGCATCCTTTCTTTCTATATGGCATGACATTCCACTGTCATTACCGCTGCCACGCTGCAGGTGGCAGACAGCGTATTGTGTATTACTCATATCTGTTCGTTATTTTATTGTTATTCTTGTTGTAAAATCCCGTCAGACAGCCGGAGGCACACCCGGGAGCCTGAGGAGTTCCCCGGCTTATGGGCTTTTTGACTGCCGGACGCGAAGCGGAGACGGTGAAAATGCCCTAATAAGCTACGGGATTTTACAACCCCTTTTTCACGGGACAGCGAGCTGTCCATTGCGCCTCCTTCATTCAATCTTTCCTGCATCCACCAGTTCGAGTCCGAAGGTGTCGATGAAGGTCTGCAACGCAGGATTGCGTTGTATCATCCTCGCGAGAATCATCTGTGGCGTGTCCTCCATCAGCAGGAAGTCGGCAATGTCCAGTCCCTGACTACGCTGTTCATCGGTCGCCATCTTCTCCAGCAGGTCGGAACAGGTGACACGCCTGCAGACGGCCTCCAGCATCGGCAGCCGTTGCCGCCATTCGTCGGTTGCCTTGAGATCGGGGAAAAGAATCACTTCACGTTCTTTCAACACCTGCATGGCCTCGCGGTTGAAACAGCCGTGCATTCCCCCGGTGGCAAGCCATACAAAATCAGGAATGAACAGGGCGGCAACCAGTGCCGTCTTCTCGCTTTCGACAATGGCTACAGGCTTGGCTGACATGGCAGCGGAAGTGTCCGAAAGCAGATGCTCACCGAACAGGCACTGCTTCAGGTGAAAATCCGGCACTTTTCTTACAGAATGGACCCAGTTGACTTGATTGAAAGGTTCTTTAATCCGGTGCCCGGTTACGGCATCGTAGCCCATAATCTTGCCTGCACGCACGTTACCCTTGCCATCTATCTGCCAGAACACGGTCGAACCGTTCCACATCCTTGACGTGCCGACTTTGTAAACATGGAACAACCTGCCGGCTTCCTCCTTTCCCGCCACTTTGGTGAAGTAACGGTACAAAGGGTTGATGTCGTACCCGCGCATGGATTGCTCCACCAAATCATAGGGAAGATAAGAAATCTCCGGTTCTTGTTCTGTTGGCGGTTGTTTTGCTACATATTTTACTGTCGCAAATTCACAGCCGTTCATTTTATGGCCAACCGATGTTTCCCTTGGATTGTCCCGGAAATATTCTTTCGGGGAATAGTGATAGCCACAACTGTTGATGTGGTCGCATTTACCCACGTATCCCGGGAAAGAAATCTCTCCCGCCTCGTCGATATAACGGGTAAAGCAGGACTTCCTTCCGCACCCCGGACAGACGGTCTTGCTGCCCGGTTTGTATTTCTGTAGATGGAATCTATATTCGTTCATAATGTTGTCGGTTATGTGTTTCTGCAAATGAATACCACCATTTGCAGTTTGCAGTTCTTGCAGTCCTGCAGGAATTTCCCCTTTTCAGACCTCGAAACTGCAAAACTGCAAAGACTGCAGGCTGCAACAAGAGATCATCCGTTGCAGTTTCGTGGGGATGATTCATTATTGCTTTCATTGGATTTGTCAGATTTATCATACATGATTTTCTCGTAATGCCCGGCTTTTGATTTCCGGAGAAGCCTGCTGCGGCATAACTCCTTCAGGTAATTCATGACAGTTCGCTCACTGACGCACTGCCGTTCCTTTCCAACGGTTATTGCTGTTTTTGTATCAAAGGTATCAGGTAACATCGACAGTAACATCTTTGGAGGATCTTCACAGGTGTCATTCGCCACGAAAGAACGGATACGCATGTATGATTCCTCAAAATAGTCGTTCAGCCGTATGGCGGCTTTCACCGATGATACATCTATAAACTGCAGGTGACTTTCACCGGACGCGTGGCGCAAAACCTGAATTATCAATGCCAGACGGGCTACATGAGCCGGATGTTTCATTTCCCGGCTGTCCACCTCGGCATCATCCTCTATTTGGTTGATACGCTCCACCTTCCTGTTCCACCAGGAGAAGAAGTATTCCTTGGCCTCCCCGTCCATGGACAGCACGTGGGGTATTTTTTCTTCCGCTTCGGTGTCATAGTCCAACGCAAGGACCTTGTTCAATATATTCTCCCAACGGACTGCAGCTAGGGATGTCCTTTCCCCATCGTCGTCCCGTTTTTTCCAGAATGAAAGTTTGGGGGATTTGGGCATCACGAACAGGATACGGTCAAGCAGCCCGTTTTCCTCGAAACCTTTTTTCAGAAGCTCGTGTACACGTTTGGTCTGCGTGGTTCCGATGATGTTTATGCATGGATGCTCGATGTGTACAGGAACAGGGGAGTTTACCCTGGTAACATCCAAAGCCCCGCCACTCCATGCAGTCAGAAGCTGTTCTATGAGCTGCCCGTTCGTGTAACGGTTGGCGGAATTGAACATGCCCATGATCTCGTCCACCAGAATGACCACGCTTCTCGGGTTATTGTGGTGGGTCAGTAAAAGCGACTCGGGAGTGAAATCCGAGACTACAGTGCGTTTCAGGACAGGTTTCTTCCCGTTTTCTCCCGCGGCTTTCCATGCCTCCATTTCTGTCTCGTACACCTTGAAAAGGGCATAGTCACGTTTCCGGATCGGGCGATATGCGGCCTCCAGCGGTGGGGTCTTGCCCAGTCCGGGTCTGCCTACCAGAATGACGTACAACGCTCCGCTGCTCTGCCAGTCTCCTTTGATGCGGATACGGTATGCGCCTCCCAGGGCCGCGGATACAGCCGACAACATGGCCGTAGCGATAAACTCGATCTTGTAGTTCTCGTATGTGGCCATATCGAGTATGACAGACTGCACGGCCTGGGGCAGGACCTCCAGCGGGAATCCCGTTCTTTCAATATCCTCCGCCTCCATGCGGATTCTGTTACACAGTTCTAGCCTGCCGGTTGCCATATCACACATTTTTTCTCTTGCAATAGGATGTTACACTCTCGGACTTGTTGCCTGTCTGTACCCGGCGTACATCAGATTTGGCATACATGTTCTTGTTACCGACCTTGACCGGTACGAGATAGCCTCGTTTCGCCCACAGGTTGAGCGTGCCCTCGCACACGTTCAGCAACTCACGGACCTGTTTTGTATTGAGATAAGTCTCCTCCGCTTCACGCAGTATCGCGGCTCTCTGTTCTTCCTGTTGCGCCATGATGGTACGCTGCACGATGGATTCAGCGAACATTTTAAGGTCAGCGGGAGTAACTTCCAGTTTCACGTTCGCTCCTTGCTCGACCAGACTCTCTATGGTAATCATAAATATCAGTTTTGAAGTTTGTGATGACCATCTTCAAAAGTTCCCTGGTGCCCCGCTTCCGATGACTTATAAAAGAGAAGCACCGCCAGCCCTCGGGAAAGGATTGACGGTGCAAATGTATGTGTAAATTAAAAGTGGTTGATATATAATGATTTGTCTTAAATTGTCATGACAATATAAGTCCGTGTGACAACGTGAAAAGGTTATAATTAGCCTTATTTCTCTGCAATGGCCATCGTGCCTGTACCTGGGATATTACTGATAGCCTGTGCCAATTTCTGGAACAGTTCTCGGTTCTCGTCACTCTCTATCAGGGGTGCCATCTGGTCTTTGCCGTCCTTGATCACATGTTTTGCCGTTCTCAGGAACCCGACCGACTGCCGTATGGCGCTCTCGCTTTTCAATGACGGCAAATCCGTGAACTGCAATGTCAGCCCCATGCTGTACTCCTTGGCTGTATGCATACCGGCAACCAAACCGAGCTCCTTCAATACATAGAACGGTAATGCCTGATGAATGGCACTTGTATTGACGGAAATAAAGTCGCGGATATGATGTAATACAACTTTCTTGTTCTCGTGATCAAGATAATCGGCGAGTGGCCGTTCCTGGATTTTTTTCTTTCCGGCCACGCGTTGTACAACAGGCCCCCTGACGCTGTCTTCGGTCCGGGTTGTAATCGTATCCCTGCTTTCTTCATAGGTTTCCATGTCAGCCGTGATGGCCTGCAAGGCCCATTCGCCGACATGGCCTTTTTCAATGGCGTTGTTCATGGCAAAATACCTGTCCCAGTCTGCCCGGGTTCGGAAACCGTTCTTGATGGATACGTTTATTATCTGCTTGACTACAAGGGAACAGCCCAGCCTGTCAGCATTGTCAGCTTTCGGATTCTTCATCTGTTTCTCTATCATGGAAACCATCGCTTCGAAGCTCTTTCCATAATACAGCCAGCTCAACACGAGCGGTGCCGAAAGGGTGACACCCGGCTTGGAAGATTTGCCGCTAAAAAAGGACTTTATCCTGCCCCACAATGTGACCGGTGGAATGTTGTCGGGCAGAGGATTGTTTTCCTCCCTCTGTTTCGTGTACAGCTCCACGATCTGCCCGGGTACCGCGTTCTCCGCGAACTGCATGTTTATATTTGCAAGGCCATCCGTGCTGTCATCGTTCCAGGACAATTCCCATTCCCGCCTGATACTGGGAAGTTGCCTGAATATGGCTTTGCAGATGGCAAGATACTGCCTCTCGTCACCGTTTGTCATCAGGCGCGAGAAGCGGTTGTATTCTTCACGGTGCGTGTTCTTCCACTGGAGAATATCCTCCTTGAATTGTTCGTATGTCAACTTCTGCTCGTCCATATTCATATTGCATTATCGGTGGATATAAAAGGATAAAAGGATAGATGGAAAATAGAAACGGTCAATCCAGAAGGTTTACCAGCTCCTTCTTCATTTCATCGTCTATCTTACGGTACCGGGCAAAGGCACGGCTACCCTCAGAGTGCCCGGACATGGAGGCAATCAGGTTCGGGTCCTTGACCTGCTTGTACAGGTTCCCGATGAAAGTCTTCCTCGCCGTGTGGGTGGTGGCCACCTCGTACAATGGTCTTGCCACATCCTCGCGCGTCTTCGGGTCGAGCACCCTGACCATACGGTCGATTCCCACGTATTTGAGAATCTCCTTTATTTTCTTGTTGTAGCCGAAATGCGAGAATCTCGGAAGCAGCGCTTCTTCCAGGTCTTTGTACCTTTCCAGTATATCCAAGGCCTTTTGGTTAAGCGGGACCCGTACCGTGCCCGCATGTTCCAGCTTGGTCTTTTGGGGAATGTACTCCACGCAACCGTCCACGATATTCGCCTTGGTCAGCCGGTTCAAGTCACTGACACGGCAACCGATCAGGCACTGGAACATGAAGATGTCACGATAGACCGGATAGTTGGCACCCATGCCGTTTAAGTCGGCATAGTACACCTTGTCCCGTTCTTCAAGCGTCAGGTAGAACGGGTCACCGTACATGGGCTGCGCGATCTGGTACTGGTCGAAAGGATTATTTCGTGTAAGGCCACGTTTGATGCACCATTTGATGACGGTGCGAATGCGGTACAGGCTTCCTGACATGCTGTTCTCGGAACGTACCTGCTCGACATTGCGGCGGACCTCGTTCTGGTAAAACACGGGATACATGTCAACATACTTGTGCTCCTCCTGCAGCCAGAATTTGAAATCCCTTATGTCATCTGCCGTGATGGAGTCAATGCAAAGATGGAAGCCCCTCTGGTGCATGACCTCATGGCGGAAACGCTCGTAACGGAGTACCTTGTTGAGATTGTCAAGATGATGTTTCCGGCTCTCGAACGCGAGCGGGGTCTCGTCAACATATTTTTGTATCTGGTATGACAACAGGTATTCCTCTACCTTGTTGCCGCCCCTTGCATTGATGTTGGGGTGATGGTATTCTTCTATCAGCCCCTTGAGCCAGTTCCCGTCAACTCCACGGCTGTATTCCCTGGTGATCAGGTGGGTGATTTGCTGGATATCCCTGTCGAAAGCGTTCTTCTTCTCTTCCGAGACAAGAGCCACACGTGGTTTGTAGCCTTGCCTCTCCGGACTCCAATGGTTCGGGTTGATGGACAGCTCGCTCGCGGCCTTTATGTCCACACCACCGATATCCCGGACACGGAAATAGACCCGGGCAAGATCTGTCACGTTGTTTTTCGCCGATGTCTTTCTGATAAATGCTGTTACTTTCATGTATATATCCTCCTTAGTTTATCATTTCAACAAGTTTTCGTTTCATGTCATCATCTATCGTCCGGTAACGCCGGAAGGCCCTGCTGCCTTCCACGTGGCCTGACATGGAGGCTATCAGGTTGGGGTCCGGAACCTGCCGGTACAGGTTACCTACAAAGGTCTTGCGTGCCGTGTGGCTGCTGGCCACCTCGTACAAGGGCTTCTGTACGGTGTTGTAGCCGTGCGTGTCAAGAATAGTGACCATGCGGTCAATGCCACAATGTTTCAGCAGTTCCCGTATACCCAAATTGTAAGTGTTGATGGGCTTGAAGGGAAGCAGCTTGCCGGTATTCCCGCTATAGCGTTCCAGTATTCTGACCGCCTTTTCATGCAATGGGACCCTGACGGTTTTCGCCTGGCACTTCTTTGTCTTTTGAGGCATATACTCCAGAAAACCGTCCTTGATGTTCTCCTTGGTCATCCTGTAGAGATCACCGACACGGCAACCGACATAACAGTGGAACACGAAAATGTCCCGGATGACAGCCAGTTTCGGGCAGTCGCTCAGGTCTGCGTCGTACAGGACATTCCTCTCTTCCGATGTGAGGTAGAACGGGTCGCCGTAGGTCGGCTCCTTGCAGCCATAAACTGCATAGACTTCGTTGTCGGAATACTTCATTCTCTTGCACCAGTGCAGGAACGTGCAAAAAAGGTTCATGATATTGATGACGGTCGTGTTGGATAGAGGCTTGGGCTTGTGATTAATGAGCATACGGGGAGTATAAAAGTTAGGATACTCCTGGCGGAGCAGGTACTCGTTGGTGACGTACTCCCTGAAGTCGTTCATCTGCCCCAGGGTGACAGTTTCAACGAAGAGCGTGAAGTCAGTATCGCCCAATAAATCACGCCGGTACTCGTGATACCTGATCATCGTTCGCTCGAAGCGGACGATGTGCTCCTTGGTCCTTTCCGCGCCGTCATATTTTTCCAGGTACTCGTGGATGCGGTGGAGAAGGTTCGGGTGATCACGCTCGAAAGCCCGCGCGGGATGCAGGACATCCTCGATGACCTGTTTCATCCATTTGCCGTCAGCCTTCTCCGAGAAGGTCTTTTCCGCTCTCTCGATGATGGCGGCGATCTGTTCGGGCACCCGTTTCTGCTCAAAGGCCGTCACGGCAGTCGTTCGCCTGTAACATAAGGTATCGGTATCCCAATACTTGTCATGGACCGCGATGGGGGAAACCACTTTGATGTCCACGTTCTTCTCCCGTACCCGGAAGCAGATGTTTGAAGTGGTCGCGGAACATTTTTTCAGATAGACGGAAATTTTCATTTGCTATGCCTTTTTTGATTACATGACAAAGGTAAATAAATTCCCGAATATGTTCCCATACATCCCGAGGAAACTTGCAACGAATTAAGACAAATTAAAAAGTCATTCCCGAATCTGATACCGCATAAAGTATTGAATATTAGAGGTTATATTTGCACTTGTTTAGCTCTTTTTTTCATTTTCGACTTTATTCAACTTCTCAAATATCAGATATTGCGGTTCCACGCTTTCTTTTTGCTGAAAACGGTCGTCCGGAGTCGGCGACGGACATAAAATCTGTATGGTTATGATGACTTTGCATGAAGCAATTGCAGCGGTGTTGCAGGATGGTGCGAAATCGGCTCGAGAGATTGCGGACGAGATTGATCGCAGGGGGCTTTATCGGCGAAAGGACGGAAAGGAACTCCCCGCGTCTCAGGTGTCTGCGCGTGTAAGCCGTTATCGCACAAGATTTGATCGGAATAGCGGTCTGATTTCATTGAAATGAATGCTGGAGCCATGAGCCGAAAGATATGGGGCGTTTTGGTCGGACTCGTGCTTTGCTTCTCTTGCAATGGATATGATCCGGCGGAACACAGGTCTGAAATCGAGGATATCATTCGATTCAAGAAAGCAATGGTTTCATTGTGCGAATCATATTCTTTCGATTCCGATCTGCTTGGCAACCTGATTCTGCGTGTGGAACAACAGACGCAGTATGCAACCTATTGGAAGAAAATGGAGTATGTGAGGCTGTTTTGCATGGAGGAGTATTTCCCGAAACGGAATGTCGGGACGTATGAGTTCCTTCTTGATGCATTGATGGACCAGTATCGTGATGCTGAAGTCATTCTGGGGCCGATCGAACGGAATTACACCAAAGGAACCTCCACCTATTATATGGTGGAGGATCAGGTGAGCGGCATGAAATACTACATCGAGTACCGTTGGTCTCCCTGGAAGTGGGGTGGGAAACTGTATATCGTCTCCAAGAAAGAGAAGATCGATGTGGTGATCAGTCGGTAGAAACAAAGCCGGGGGTGCGGAATACGGATAAATTTTTCGTTCGTAATCCGATTTATTTGTACCTTTGCAAACTATGATCGACAGGGAAACGGTAGACCGCATCTATGCCGCCGCGAACATCGTGGATATCATCGGCGACTATGTCACGCTCAAGCGAAAGGGTGTGAACTATCAGGCGTGCTGTCCGTTCCACAACGAGAAGACCCCGTCGTTCGTCGTCTCGCCCTCGAAGGGGGTCTACAAGTGTTTCGGCTGCGGGAAGGGCGGCAATGCCGTGACGTTCCTGATGGAGCACGAGAACATCACCTATCCCGAGGCGCTGAAGATGGTGGCCAAACGCTACGGCATCGAGGTCAGGGAGAAGGAGCTGACGGAGGAGGAGGTGCGGCGCAACGACGACCGCGAGTCGATGTTCGTCGTGAACGGATGGGCCGCGGAGTACTTTGCGAATTTCCTCTGCCACGACC
>OGYP01001557.1_pt1 | contig 11194 bp, 10 predicted proteins | sample 1576571 | NCBI WGS metagenome assembly OGYP01 (sample SAMEA3541559, study PRJEB24748) | human gut metagenome | biome: human gut; feature: human-associated habitat; material: faeces | place: China | collected 2012
CTTTTCCGCATTGCTAAACTATATGCGTATCCCCACTAAAAAGCTACTGACTCAAAGAACTTTTTAAATTTGCATTCTTCTCAAAATTTGAGGAAAATATTAGTTTCCTATCAAAATTAGCAGATCCAGAAAAATGGGATTTCGGTACAAACAAAAATAATTCTATTTTGAAAAATTATTTAGAGTATACATTTCGAAAATTGCAAGATGAAAAAAAAATCATTTATACTACAGATAATCAGTTTTGTTGCTTCAACACTGGATTAGTAACTTCAAAATTAGAAGAAATATTTTCTTTTTTTGAAAGAAACAAAACAGGAGTATCACCGTATTTTTTTAAATCATTCTGCAAAAAGAGTGATAATTTATTTTTAAGATACTTTTCTAGTAATATTCCACCAAGAGCTGATTTTTTTTCTGATACATCTAGCTTAATATTTAATCCAAACTGTAACATTATTCCTGATATAGATCACATTATAAGTGATAATAAAAGTCGCTTTCCTACTGCCCTTCAATCTACAGGTGAAGATAATATGAGAAGGCAATTAATGGGGGCTATAGATGAAGTTATCAAGATGGTAAAAACTAATTACAAAATAGCTGTTCCTCAATTTTTTAAAGGGAAAACTCAGTTATTGTTACCACTATGCCTTACTCCAGGTTCTAAAAATCCTGATTTAGCACTTGTAATATACAAAGTGGATGAAAATAATTATTGTGCTAGAACTTGTTTAACATTAGAAATGGCTTATATGAATGCTAGATTAATTGTCAAACCACAAAGTGATTGGTTGCGACCATAACTTTTATTTAAAATAAGGTATTAAGAAGAGGTTGTGTCAAAACGTTGGCACAACCTCTTCTTTTGTATTTCTACTTTATTATTAAAATACAAATTTACATATCAATGATTAGTAGTTAATATTACATAAATATAACTTAGATTGAGTATGCTTGGAATTTATTATTTATATTTTTGTTGCAAAATTATAAATCTATTAAATTATGAAGTGGTTATTGTTAATTCCTGCTATTCTAGTAAGTAGTTGTTCATCTCCTTCAAACAATAAAATAGAAAACAAACAAGAAGAGAAAACAATAGTAGAAAATCTAGAATCAAAAGCTAAACGACAAATGATGGCAACAATTAAAGAGCTTGCCAATAATCCTAGTTCTGTCAGTATATCAAAATTTGAAAAAGAGTTTGAATTTGATTCTTTGTATGTAGCCAAATTCACAATGAGAGCGCAAAATGAGTTTGGTGGATACTCTATTACCGACTACGAGTATATATATATGATAAAAGAAGATGGAATACATGATGCCCTAGTTGATTTGAAGGTTAACCCTAAAATAATAATGCTGGCAGCGAGAGCCTTTAATGTAGCTTCAAAAAAAGATAAAAATGCGGATTTTACATCTTCTATAAAAGTAGCTGCTAATTCTTTAGTTTCATTTGTTGGTAGGAAAGTTCCAGATCGTCCTGTTGAAGAAATTAAATTAATAAATGAACGGGGGGAAATAATTAAACAATGGAATTAATTATAATATTAATAATTTTTGTAACTGCATTTGTAATAGCAGTTAACACTAGAAAAAAACATGTAAGTATGGAAAACAACGTATCATCTAACAACATCCCATCAGAAGATGGACAGTTTAAACACGAAAACAGATTATCAATGATATCTGGGTTTATATTATTCATTGATATCTTAGGATCTATAATACTTCTTATTATGGGAATTGTAGAATCAAGCTCATATAGGTCTAATGGATATGGATGGATTTATATATTTTTATCTATCGCAGTGTTATTGTATGCATTTTTATTTCACTCGTTTTTTATCGTTATTAAGGAGATATCTGTCAGTATTAAAAAGAATAACATTTCCCCTATACCTAAAATAAATGATGAAAAGACACCCCCTACTCAATCTAATGTGAAAAGCGATCATCAAGATTGCTTGAGCCAGTGGAAATAAAAAGAACGATATAGGCACTGAAATTCCAGTGCCTTTTTTTATTTTACTTAAAAACTTCGGGTTATATTCTATATTACTACCATTTTTATTATATCTATTAAGAAGTTTGACAATTTTATGGTGAGGTGACCGCTACTGACACTCATTATCTTGTTTTCATTCCAAAGAATAACATCACCAGTGTAATAGTCCAAATAGATAGACTGATTACCATTGGCAAGTTGCTTAAACCGGATTCTTACAGGCTCCTTCAATTTTGCCTCTTGTTTCTTCTTCGCCATACTTATGTTTTTATTTTGTTACCGATGGCAAATATAGATATTTTTTTTGTTACTCAACGCTATTCGAGTAACAAACTGGTAACAAAATAAACGCATTTATTGGAATTAATAGGAAAATCGGAAAAACAAAGGAAAAGATGAATATAAACAGCAAATAACTAAATATCAATATCTTATATTCATTATTTTATCTCATTCTTTCTCTTTTTCCATAGCTGCCATGAGTTGATAATGTTTTGCCACACCACATAACTACCCGGACCGACAGACGATAAAGGATTAAGATACGTAACCGCCATCCAAATAGCTAGTACTGTATTTTTTTGCCCCAATGCCTGTCCTGCACTTATACGGTCATTATATGCACTACCAATTCTTTTACCAAAATAAAATTGTAAACAACAAGTTACTAAACCGGCAAAAGCAATCAACATCTCTACCGTTACATCAGCAGTACTGTTAACCAAAGAGCGAGTAGTCTGCCCCATTACAATGGTCAATGCTACCGCCCATAAATAAAAAGCCGAAGTATGATATTTCAGTAAAAACTTGTGGAGCCGGGGAATATAATAACGGAATAATAAAGCGATAAAAAACGGTGCAAGCAACAATGGAAAAACCTTACTTAAAATCTTAAGAAAAGCAATACCAAAAGTAACATCTGTATGTGGTTCAACCAATGGAAATATCAAAGGAACTGCTATTGCAGCCAAAATATTTGAAAGCAATGTATAAGTAGTCAAACTGGAAGCACTTCCACCTAGTTTTCCCGTAATTACTGCCGCTGCCGTAGCAGTAGGACAAATAAGACAAACCATAGCCGCCTCGAATATCTCCTTATAAGATTCATCCATCGGACAAAATATTAACAACAACGCAATAATACCACAAGAAATGGCTTGAATAGCCAACAACCAGCCATGCCATACTCTAGGAACCAACTCTTTTGGTTCAATTTTACAGAATGTAAGCAACAATTGGGCAAAAATCAAGGAAGGAGTTAAAAAAGAAATCAACCCATTCATAAATGGCTTTGTCGGCTCCAGAAAAGTGAAGTTGGCAAAAACAAAATAACCGATAACTCCTGCAAGCATCGCTAGAGGTAACGTCCAATTCTTCATAAACTTAAACAAATCCATCTTTCAATATTTATTTCAGAATACAAAATAAAAGAATTTAGTCCAAACACTCGTCTATTTTTCGGGTTTTGTGGCAAGTTTCGAATAAAAAACGCAAAACTTAAAGACAAAAGCCGAGTTTTCACTAAAAATCGCTACATTTGCAACTTAATTGATATGAAAACCGATAGACTTAAAATAATATTCCTGTTGTGTAGCCTGTGGCTGGTCTTTCCCTGTTTCTGCCTGGCGGCAAAGGGAAAGGACTTTGTAGTCGTCATTGATCCCGGTCATGGCGGACATGATCCCGGTGCTATCGGCAGACGTGGAAAAGAAAAAAACATCAATCTGAACGTAGCTTTAAAAGTAGGACAACTGATCCAAAATAACTGTAATGACGTAAAGGTAATATATACCCGGAAAACAGATGTCTTTATCCCTTTGGATCGTCGTGCACAAATAGCCAATAATGCCAAGGCCGATTTATTCATCTCTATACATACTAATTCCATAGCCCGTGGCAGAACTGTACGGGGAGCAGAGACTTATACGTTAGGACTCCACCGTACTGAAGAAAATTTAGAAGTTGCTAAAAAGGAGAACTCGGTTATTTTGATAGAGGATAATTATGAACAACGTTATGCCGGATTCAATCCAAATTCTTCTGAAAGCTATATTATTTTTGAATTTGTACAAGACAAAAATATGGAGAAGAGTGTAAAATTAGCCACTCTTATCCAAAAACAATTCAAGAATACAGCCAAACGAATAGACAAAGGAGTACATCAAGCCGGATTCCTAGTTCTACGTGCTACTTCCATGCCTAGTGTTTTGGTTGAATTAGGCTATATCTCAACACCGGATGAAGAACAATATCTTTTATCCGATGCAGGCACTACGGCGTTATCTAACAGCATTTATAAAGCATTCCTCAATTACAAGCGCGAACATGACGCCCCCATCGGCCGCAGCAGAGTACAAGAACAAGAATTACCGGAACCAGAAAACAAACCGAAAGAATCAAGAATAGAAATACAAACTGCGGAACCGGACACTGCAACGGAACCGGACAAGGTTACCAAAAAGTCTGTGCCTGCCACACAAAAAAAGATCACAGGCGACCAAGCCCGAACATCTGCCAAGCCTGTATTTAAAATACAAATATTGGTATCAAACAAAATATTGCCCAAAGGAAGTAAACAACTGAAAGGTGTATCACCTGTTAGCTATTACCGCGAAAAAGGACTTTATAAATATACTTACGGAGAAAATACGGATTATAATAAAATACTACGCATGAAACGTAATATTACTCCTAAATTTAAGGACGCTTTCATTATCGCTTTCAAAAACGGAGAGAAAATGAATGTGAACGAAGCCATCAAAGAATTTAAAAAGAATAGATAATATAAAAGGTATAATTGAAATGACGAAAGAGGTAAAAATAGGATTAATAGGCATCGCTGCATTGGCTATGCTGATCTTTGGTATCAACTACCTGAAAGGAATAAATATGTTCCAATCTGCCAATTACTATTATGTAGAATATACAAATATAAACGGATTAGCCGGATCAAGCCCCGTCTTTGCCAATGGTTATAAAGTAGGTACAGTAAGAAATATCAATTACAACTATGCAAAACCGGGACATGTCACAGTAGAAGTGGAAGTGGACAAGGAAATGCGTATCCCCAAAGGAAGTACAGGAGAACTGGTTACAGAAATGCTGGGAACGGTAAAGATGAACTTACTCCTTAACTTTAATTCTACAGAATACTATCAACCGGGAGATACCCTGCCCGGCAAAACGAATGCGGGGCTCATGGGAGCCGCTGAAGAAAAGCTAGTTCCTCAAATAGAGCAGATGTTACCCAAAATGGATTCTATCCTATATTCATTAAATAAAATATTAGCTGATCCTGCATTGAGTGCAACCTTGCACAACGCAGAAAAACTGACAGCCAATCTGGATGTGACAACACGTCAATTAAACATGTTAATGCAAAAGGATCTTCCGCAACTTACTGGAAAATTAAACACAATTGCTGATAACTTCATTGCTATCAGCGACAATTTGAAAGGTATTGATTATGCTTCAACGTTCAATAAAATAGACTCCACTTTATATAATGTACAAATGCTGACAGAAAAACTCAATCGCAAGGACAACAGTATCGGATTGCTATTCAATGATCCTACTTTCTACCAAAATTTGAGTGCGACGACAGCAAACGCTGCAACCTTATTGGAGGATTTGAAAGCGCATCCTAAACGTTATGTACATTTCTCTTTGTTTGGCAAGAAAGATAAGTAACATATTTGCTAATTTAAAAATATTCTAAATAAGTCTACTCAACCATTTTTCCACTTATTTTCAGTAAATGACTGCAAATAGGGAAGAAATACCATGTAGACTTATTTCATTTAAAATAAATAAAAGCCTATTTTGACTGATAGTCATCTAAGAATCAGTCAATTATCAAACAACAAGAATCTTTCAAAAGCCTTTAGATAGAGGTTTTTATAAGTAACTGAAACTAAAGATATTACTCTTTAAAAATAAAAAGCAAGAAAAAAGCGATTTGTTTTTTCAGAAATTCATTTCGAAATTTGCATTGTAGAAGTTTCGCTTTTTATAATAAATGTTTCATATGATTGAAAACGATCACGTCGTTTTATGGGGTCGTTGCCTGAACCTTATCAGAGACAACGTACCAGAAACGACCTTTAAAACGTGGTTTGAGCCTATCGTACCGCTTAAATATGAGGACAAGGCACTGACAATTGGCGTCCCCAGCCCATTCTTCTATGAATTTCTAGAAGAAAAGTTTGTGGACTTGCTGCGCGCTGCCCTATATAAAGAAATTGGGGAGGGAACGCAGCTTATGTATTGTATCTTGACCGATAAGACCAACCATATAACTGTTAACATGGAGGGAAGCAAACGCTCTTCAGCACTACCCACACAAACAGTTATACGAGATGGTAACAAGGCACCTAATCCAATGCAGGCACCGGCTCCGCAGGATTTAGACCCACATTTGAATCCAAATTACAATTTTGAGAATTTCATAAAAGGAAATAGTAATGAGTTCTCACGTACAGTAGGAGAAACTGTAGCTAAAAATCCGGCAAAAACATTCAACCCTTTGTTTTTGTATGGACCATCCGGTGTGGGCAAAACTCACTTGACTAATGCTATTGGTACCCGCATCAAGGAATTATATCCTGAAAAAAGAGTATTGTACGTATCAGCACATCTGTTTCAGGTGCAATACACTGACTCTGTTCGTACCAATCATTTCAATGATTTCATTAGTTTTTATCAAACCATAGACGTTTTGATTATTGATGATATTCAAGAATTCGCCGGAGTAACCAAAACCCAGAACACATTCTTCCACATCTTTAACCATCTGCACCAGAACGGTAAGCAACTTATTCTGACTTCTGACCGTGCGCCGGTAATGCTACAAGGTATGGAAGAACGCCTTCTGACCCGCTTTAAATGGGGCTTAGTGGCCGAATTGGAAAAGCCGGACGTAGAATTGAGAAAGAATATCTTACGTAATAAAATACGTCGTGACGGTTTGAATATACCGGAAACAGTAATTAATTATATTGCTGAAAACGTAAATGAAAGTGTACGTGAATTAGAGGGCATCATTAATTCACTTTTGGCACAATCCATTATTTTCAAGCGTGATGTCGATTTGGATTTGGCTGAAAGAATTGTACGAAAAGCTGTACGCTGTTGTGAGAGCAAGCCTGTCACAGTAGAAGATATCATACAGAAAGTATGCAGCCATTACGAGATAGAAGAATCTGCCATCCACACTAAAACAAGAAAAAGAGAAGTGGTACAAGTACGTCAGGTAGCTATGTATCTGGCCAAAAAACATACAGACTCCTCTTCTTCCAAAATTGGTAAATTAATAGGTAATAAAGATCATGCAACCGTATTGCACGCTTGCAAAATAGTAAAAGACCAAGTAGAGGTTGACAAAGCATTTAAAGCGGATATTGAGGAAATTGAAGCTTCTCTCAAAAGGAAATAGAATAAAACCACAGAGGTGCGCAAAGGGCATTTTCTTTATTTCCCTCTGCGCACCTCTGTTTTAAGATTGATAGTTCCCGGCAATTCACTTCTCAAAACCCTGTTTCTTCAAGGTTTCTTTCAAAGTTACAGACATACATTCATTATCCGACTTCTTGTATCTGACCTCAGTAAATACCTGAGCCAGTGTTTCCTTATGATTTTCTTTAATAAACTGATGATTTTCCGGAAGTGACTCTTTATATCTATAAATACGATCAATATCCTCTTTGGTATAATCATGATACAATTCTTCATGCAAAATACCCTCTATAGGAAGACGATCGACTTGTGGAGGGCATTCATCCGGATATCCTACTGTAATAGTAGCCACCGGCATAACCAATTCCGGCAACTGAAGGATATCAATAATTTGATCAGGATTATAAATCGTTGTTCCCAAAAAACAAATACCTAATCCATTTTCCTCAGCCAATGTACAAAAGTTCTGAGTCACAAGCAATGCATCCGTAGCAGCATTCAAAAAAGAAATGGGATTGTCATAACCCGGTACCGTCTTACGCTCTCTGCACCATTTACTAAAACGGTTAAAATCCGCACAAAAAGTCAGTACAACCGGAGCACCTGTTACCATCGGTTGATTAAAATGGGCAGGTGCCAATCTCTCTTTCATCTGCTTGTCACGAGTCACAATCACACTATATAATTGCATATTACCCATTGTAGAAGCACGGAACGCCTTTTCAAGCAAATCATTTAACAAAGAAGCAGAAATATCTTCCTGCTTATATTTACGGATCGTCCGTCTATTATTTATCGATTCCATATATATTTTTCTTGCAAAGATAAAAAAAGAAAAGAGTAATAATGCATTTTTTGCAAAATATTATATGCTAAGAATCTGGCCTTTTCAACTAGTCAATCACTCATCCTCTCCATCAAAATTTTCAAAACAGAAAACTTCTACAAATAAGCAAGCATATATATCTTTTGATAATCAATAAATTAACAAATATTCTTGGATAACTTTCAATTTGTTGAAAACTTATCTGCTTTTTATTTTGTTAATTGAAAAAACATATATAGCTTTGCCGAAACTTTTATTATAATGAGTTGTAACTTCTACACTAAAACAACTTATTGATATTACAGTAAATCTAAAAATAAAAGTGGAAAGACAAACGTACACCTATGACGAAGCTTTTGAAGCATCTTTACAATACTTCAAAGGTGATGAACTTGCTGCAAGGGTTTGGGTAAACAAATATGCAGTAAAAGATTCTTTCGGGAACATTTTCGAAAAGTCTCCCGAAGATATGCATTGGCGCATTGCAAATGAAGTAGCCCGCATTGAAGCTAAATATCAGAACGGGTTAAACGCACAGCAGCTTTACGAATTATTGGATCACTTTAAATACATTGTTCCGCAAGGTAGCCCTATGACAGGTATCGGGAACGACTTTCAAGTGGCTTCCTTATCAAACTGCTTTGTCATTGGAATTGATGGAGCAGCCGACTCATACGGAGGTATAATCCGCATTGATGAGGAACAAGTACAATTAATGAAACGTCGTGGTGGCGTAGGACATGATTTATCTCATATACGACCAAAAGGTTCTCCGGTTAAAAATTCAGCACTGACTTCCACCGGACTGGTGCCCTTCATGGAACGTTATTCCAATTCAACACGTGAAGTAGCGCAAGACGGACGTCGTGGTGCTTTAATGTTAAGCGTATCCATCAAGCATCCAGATTCAGAAGCATTTATTGATGCCAAAATGACCGAAGGCAAAGTAACCGGTGCTAATGTATCCGTGAAACTAGATGATGCATTTATGCAGGCAGCTGTAAATGGCACTCCTTACAAACAACAATACCCGGTAGATTCCGATCAACCTGTTTTCACGAAAGACATTGATGCATCTGCGTTATGGAAAAAGATTGTCCATAACGCATGGAAGTCTGCTGAACCCGGTGTATTATTTTGGGACACCATCATCCGTGAATCCGTACCAGACTGTTATGCCGATTTAGGATATCGTACTGTTTCTACCAATCCTTGTGGTGAAATACCCCTGTGTCCCTACGATTCTTGTCGCTTATTAGCTATCAACTTATACTCATACGTAGTAAACCCTTATACAAAGGAGGCTTACTTTGATTTCGACTTATTCAAAAAGCATGTGGCATTGGCCCAGCGCATTATGGATGACATCATTGACTTGGAATTGGAAAAAATCGAGAAAATCATAGCTAAAATCGATTCCGATCCCGAAAGTGAGGAAGTAAAAGAAGCAGAGAAACATTTATGGGAAAAAATTTATAAAAAGAGCGGACAGGGAAGACGTACAGGCGTAGGTATCACAGCTGAAGGGGATATGCTTGCCGCTATGGGGTTACGCTACGGAACAGAAGAAGCAACAGAGTTTTCTGAACAAGTACATAAAACAATCGCTCTGGAAGCCTATCGTTCATCTGTTAACATGGCAAAAGAACGTGGAGCATTCGCTATCTATGACAGTGAACGAGAAAAAAACAATCCGTTCATCAACCGCTTAAAAGAAGCTGATCCAGAATTATATGAGGAGATGAAAAAATACGGACGACGTAATATCGCCTGCCTGACCATAGCTCCCACCGGAACTACCAGCCTAATGACCCAAACTACTTCCGGCATAGAGCCGGTGTTTATGCCGGTGTATAAACGTAGAAGAAAAGTCAATCCGAATGATCCTCAGACACACGTAGATTTTGTAGATGAAACAGGAGATGCATTTGAGGAATATATTGTATTCCACCATAAATTTGTGGAATGGATGACAGTAAACGGTTACGATCCCACCAAGCGTTATACACAAGAAGAAATTGACAAATTGGTAGAAAAGTCACCTTATTATAAAGCCACATCAAATGATGTAGACTGGCTGATGAAAGTAAAAATGCAAGGACGCATCCAAAAATGGGTTGACCATTCAATCAGCGTAACTATCAATTTGCCCAATGACGTAGATGAAGCATTGGTAAACCGCTTGTATGTAGAGGCATGGCGTTCAGGATGCAAAGGATGTACCGTTTATCGTGATGGCTCCCGCTCCGGAGTTTTACTTTCTACCCAAAAGGACAAGAAAGACAAAAAAGAAGAACTTCCCCCTTGCAAACCACCTACGGTAGTAGAAGTGCGCCCCAAAGTACTGGAAGCGGAAGTAGTACGTTTCCAAAACAACAAAGAAAAATGGGTTGCATTTGTAGGCTTGTTGGATGGACATCCATACGAAATCTTTACCGGTCTGCAAGATGATGAAGAAGGTATTTCATTGCCCAAATCGGTCACTACCGGACGCATCATCAAAAACATTGATGAAGAAGGCAACAAACGATATGATTTCCAGTTTGAAAACAAACGTGGATACAAAACAACCATTGAAGGTTTGTCTGAAAAGTTCAACAAAGAATATTGGAACTATGCTAAATTGATTTCGGGTGTACTTCGTTGGAGAATGCCTATTGATCGTGTTATCAAACTGGTAGATTCTCTGCAACTTGACAGTGAAAACATTAACACATGGAAAAATGGTGTAGAACGAGCACTGAAAAAATATGTAACAGATGGTACTAGTGCCGAAGGACAAAAATGTCCCAATTGCGGAAATGAAACTCTCGTATATCAAGAAGGATGCTTGATCTGCAAGACTTGTGGCACATCGAGATGTGGATAATGGTTTATTATATAATGTAACAACACAAAGGAAA
>OGYP01001558.1_pt1 | contig 11187 bp, 8 predicted proteins | sample 1576571 | NCBI WGS metagenome assembly OGYP01 (sample SAMEA3541559, study PRJEB24748) | human gut metagenome | biome: human gut; feature: human-associated habitat; material: faeces | place: China | collected 2012
CTGCCGTTTCCTGCCGCCAAGGCATTTTCTGTGGCGTTTTTTCCTGATACAATAGAAGGCTCAGTATCAAATACCGCACTGATACGCTTGCCGCAGGCAATGGACTTGGTAATGTTTATGATGAGATTTGCAAGCTTAACCAGCTCCACAAGTATCTGTGACATATAGTTCACAAGAGCTACAACCTGACCCTGGGTAATGATACCCTTATTGGCCTGGCCACCTGCTATCCATATGATGGCAACAGTGGCAAGGTTTATGATCACGTAAGTAACAGGATTTAAGAAGGCTGATATCTTTCCTACAAATAGCTGCACCTTCATGAGCTCATCTGTAGCTCCGTCAAACTCGGCAAATTCCTTCTCTTCCCTGTTAAAGGCTCTTATCACTCTTGCACCGGAAAGGTTCTCTCTGGTTAAAAGGGTAACTCTGTCAAGCCTGTTCTGTACCTTCTTAAACAGTGGGATCGTAATGAGCATTATACCGAATACCACCACTGAAAGTGCCGGTATTGTGACAACGAAGGTCATGGCTGACTTCACGTCTATGGTAAATGCCATTATCATTGCACCAAACACTATAAACGGTGATCTTAAGAACAATCTCAGCACCAGATTGACACCTGTCTGTATCTGGTTGATATCACTGGTCATTCGTGTAAGTAATGTTGATGTTCCTATTGTATCTATCTCAGTGTATGATAATGAAGTTATGTGCTTAAACAATGCACTTCTGAGCCCTGTACCAAAGCCTGTTGCTGCCTTGGCCGAGAAGTACTGGGCTGTCAATGAACAGGTAAGACCTATAACACCAAGGAGCACCATAACAAGACACATCCTGAGGACATAGCCCATATCCTTATTGTATATACCAACATCAATTATCTTCGCCATAACAAGAGGGACAAATAATTCAAAGCACGCCTCCAGCATCTTAAACAATGGTGCCAGAACCGTTTCCTTTCCATATCCCTTTAAATACGATAAAACCTTCTTCATTTACTTTCCTCTCATGCTCCAAACATCAGCCCATTTAAATCCAGCTATTTAAAATTTGCCTGTACATATTTTTTCCATAATCTGTTTCTTGTATATAAATGCGTTAAAGGGCGTACATAAACGCCCTTCAACAAAACATATTCCAAGCGGCACAAACACCAGCCGTATATGTAAAAAACAGTGTAAAAACGCCTGATACCGATTATTCTTCCTCAGGAAGATTTGCATTGTGATATACTGCCTGTACATCATCGTCATCATCAAGCATATCAATGATCCTTGTGAACTTCTTCACTGCCTCAGGATCTGTAAGATCTACATAGTTCTGAGGTATCATTGTAATCTCTGCCTCAGCCATCGGTATTCCCTGCTTCTCAAGTGCTTCTCTTACCTCTGAGAAATTCTCAGGTGTTGTGAGCACCTCAAAGCTGTCGTCATCCTCCACAACGTCCTCTGCACCTGCGTCAAGAGCGGCCATCATAAGGTCATCTGCGTCCATATCGCACTCTTCCTTGGCAATGATGATCTGTCCCATCTGGTCGAACATGTATGATACACAACCTGTTGTTCCTACATTTCCGCCGCCTTTTGTGAAGCAGTTACGGACATTCGCCGCTGTTCTGTTCTTGTTATCTGTAAGTGCATCTACAATAATGGCTGTTCCGTTAGGACCATATCCTTCATATGTACATGTAACGTAGTTTACTGAATTGGCATCTCCTGCTGCACGCTCGATACCTCTCTTGATGGTATCGTTAGGCATGTTGTTGGCCTTTGCCTTTGCTATAACATCACGGAGCTTGCTATTATTCTCAGGGTTAGCTCCCCCCTCTTTTACTGCAATAACGATTTCCTTACCGATGATTGTGAATATCTTTCCCTTTGCTGCGTCATTCTTCTCTTTCTTGTGTTTGATGTTTGCAAATTTTGAATGTCCTGACATCTTTATTACTCCTCACTTGTCTGTAATGTTTCTTATTTTTCTCATATATATGTCGCTATAAAATACAACCGTCCACTATATTAACACTATACAGAAGATTTTTCAACCTTAGTAATCCTCACCTTATCTATCATCTTATTTTTGTGACCTGTGGTGATGAACCTGTATCCCTGATACTCTATCTGTATATCCTCGTGTTCAAAGGGAAGTCTTCCCAGCTCATACAAAAGAAAGCCATTGATAGTCTGGAAATCCTCATCCGGAAATTCAATGCCCAGAAGCTCTGATATCTCATCAAGCTCCGCAGTACCATCAACCACATAGTCATTTCCCACACGCCTGACCTCATCTTCCTCGTCGTCGTATTCGTCAAATATATTTCCCACTATCTCTTCCAGAATATCCTCCATGGAGATAACTCCATCTGTCTGTCCGTATTCATCAGTGATGATTGCCATATGTATCTTGTCATTCTGCATCTGTTTAAACAGCTTGGATATATTTCGGGTTGGATGAACGAAATAAGGCTCCACCATGACCGACTCTACAAGACTCTCCTTGTGCTTAAGATACTCTCTGACAAAATCCTTGAAATAAACGATTCCCACAATATTATCTATATCACCATCATACACCGGATATCTTGAATAATTGTACTCCAGCATATCATCCATAATGTCAACAAGTCTGCAGCTCTTGTCAAATGCAACCACATTGGTACGAGGTGTCATAACATCCCTGGCTTCCTTCTCAGAGAACTCAAAGATATTCGTTATCATCTCTTTCTCATCATCCTCAATAAGCCCTTGTTCATTTCCCTCATTAACCATGGAAATAATTTCTTCCTCTACTTTTTCTTCTTCTGCTTTTCTGTTAAATATCTTCATATAACTGACATTTCTGTCTTACCAATCACCTTCCTTTAAATATATAAGATAACGTATTTTCTACATCAATTCAAGACTTATCTTAAGAGCCGAATCAACCCTCTTAAGTATATCCTCGTTTATGTGGCACACCTTTTCCTTAAGTCTTGCCTTATCTATGGTACGGAGCTGCTCCAACAGTATAACCGAATCCCTTGTAAGCTCGTTGCTTCTTGCCAGAAGCTCCACATGGGTTGGAAGCTTTGGCTTCATCTTACTGGTTATGGCTGCAACTATCACTGTTGAGCTGTGTCTGTTTCCTACTTCATTCTGTATTATAAGTACCGGTCTGACTCCCCCTTGCTCGGAACCCACTACGGGACTTAGGTCGGCATAATATATATCTCCTCGTCTGATCACCAAATAAAACTCACCTCATATTACATAATCATGCGGCATTTATATATTTTATGTATGTCGCTATAAAAAGTATCTCCACCGAAATGAGATTTATTCAGTTGTGTGCACTTTATCTACAGGAGATAATTTACTGTGGATGTCTTCCTGCCGTTTTCTATGTATACCCTTGGAACACGTCTTCCTATATTACATACAAGCTCGTAATTAAAGCTTGCGGCAGGCTCTGCCACTTCTTCCACAGAGATCTCACAGTCTCCCCTTCTTCCAAAGAGGACAACCTCATCTCCCACCTTAACATCCGGTATATGGGTAACGTCTATCATAAACTGGTCCATACATACCCTTCCTGTTATAGGGGCATATCTGTCATGGATTATGACTCTTCCGATATTGGACTGTGCCCTTGGATATCCATCTGCATAACCGCAGGACACTGTGGCTATCTTCATGGGGTGGTCTGCTATAAATGACCAGCCGTAGCCTATTCCTGTTCCCGGCTCCACATCCTTTACATGGATGACTCTTGATACAAATTCCATGGCAGGCTTAAGCTTCGCAATATTCTTGTCTACCTCCTCTGACGGGTAGAGTCCGTATATTACAATTCCTGCCCTTACCATGTCAAAGCCTTCATTGTCCATCTCCATTATTCCGGCACTGTTAGCTATATGCTTTACAGGTATATCAAGGCCATTTTCCTTAAGACGGGCTATCATCCATCTGAATTTCTTAAGCTGTTCATTTGCAGAGGTCTTGTCATATTCATCAGCCTTGGCATAATGGGTGAATATTCCCTCGCACTCTATATTAGGGAGTTTTGATATCTCAAGGATCTCCTTCATGCCATCTTCGTCACATGGGAAGCCTATCCTTCCCATTCCTGTGTCAATCTTAATATGGATCTTCGCAGTCATATTAAGATTCTGTGCAACAAGACTCAATTTCTTCGCCCTGTCCACATCGTAAAATGCTGTCCTTATGTCATTCTTAATAAGGTCCTCGTAGGATGTAGGATCTGTATAACCAAGTATGAGTATCGGCTTTTCTATTCCGGCTTTTCTAAGCTCCACTCCCTCATCGATACATGCCACTGCATAGAAGTCTGCAAGATCATCAAGAGCCCTTGCAAGGGTAACAGCCCCATGTCCGTATCCGTCAGCCTTGATAACTGCCAGAAGCTTCATATCCTCCCTTACACATGCCTTCATCATCTTCACATTGTCCCGTATATTATCGAGGTTGATATCAGCCTCTACTCTGTTTACCTTATCCATTTGCTTTATGCCTCCAAATTATCTGCATTTAAGAACATTCCCTATGGATTCTACTATGTTCCTTGCCATAAGACTCCTTACTCCGAGTCTTTCCTCTGCCTCGTCTCCTGCCAGGGCATGTATGGTAACTCCAAAGGCTGCCATGTCCTGATAGTCCAGTGCGTCGTCTGACACCCCCGCTGCCACTATACCGGATATGATACCGGCAAGCACATCTCCCGAACCGGCAGTTGCCATTCCGTTATTTCCCCTTGTATTGACAAATACCCGTTCAAGGCTTCCTGCCACCACCGTTCTGGCGTCCTTTAATACACATGTAACATTATAATCCTTTGCACACTCACTTGCACAGGAAATCTGATTTTCTTTTAGCTCTTCTATGGTACGTCCTGTAAGTCTTGACATTTCCATCATATGAGGAGTTATTATCACAGGCACTTTATGGGCTTTTAATATATCCCGGTCTTTTGCAATGATGTTTATGCCGTCGGCATCTATTATCACCGGACATGTGGCATTTGCCATAACATATCTTATGAGAGCTTCCGCCGTATCATCCGTTGATATGCCGGGACCCACCAGAACTGCGTCTGCCCAGGTGATTACTGCCGCTGCTTCCGAAACAGCGGATGCCTCGTCATTGTAATATGAAACCACTGCTTCAGGCGCCAGGCTTCCCACAATGTTCCTGTTATTTTCATGGGTCACAAGCTTAACAAGCCCTGCTCCCATTCTGTAGGCTGCATTTACCGAGAACACTGCCGCCCCGGCCATGCCGGCACTTCCTGCTATGATGGCAAGCTTGCCGCAGGTTCCCTTATTGGCACTGTCTGACCTTTCCGGAAGGTAGGATATACACTCCTCACCTAAAGTATAGTACTTAGGTCTCACCTTCTTGACGTTACACTCCGGAAATCCAATATCACACACCTCTATGTGCCCACAATAGTCGCTTCCCGGATACAGTACCATTCCAAGCTTTTTATTGCCAAAGGTCACTGTGTAATCTGCCTTTACCGCGCAGCCCATAACCTGACCGTTGTCACCATTTATCCCTGATGGGATGTCTATGGCGATCTTCATGCCGCCCATGTTGTTTATGGTCTCTATGGTCTTTCTCCATATGCCCTCAACAGGTCTCTTAAGCCCCACACCGAATATGCCGTCAACTATAACATCATATCCGTTCTCCGGCAGCTCTGTAAGAAAGTTTAAGCCAAGATTTTCGGCAATGTGTCTCTGGGTCATGAAGCTGTCTGTCTCCTTCTTTAATCCGCCGATCACATATATGTCTGCCATATAATCCTGCAGCGTCAGGATCCTTGCAGCCGCAATTCCGTCTCCGCCGTTATTTCCTGTCTCCACCACAAACAGTATCCGGTCATTCCTGCTTATTTTTTCCTTTATATACTGCGAAAGAGCGTAAGCCGCTCTTTCCATAAGTACAAGACCGGGTATCCCGGTCTCGTTTATTGTTATTCTGTCTATCTCCTGCATTTCACAGGCTGTAACAAGATATTCCATATTATCTCGCATCCTTCTCTATCCTTCTTAAGAACAGCATTGATAAGATTGCAAATGCTACAACAAATCCAAGAAGTATCAGCCATACAGATACAAGTCCCGAAGCTGTTGCCTCATAGCATTTCTTTGAAATATCAGGAAGCATATCCGCTGTGAGCATACCCTTTGTATCCTCGAATACCGCTCTCGGAACCTTATCATTTATCCCTGACAGACGACCGAAGGCTGACATTCCCCAATGGCTTACGGTAAGGTACGAAACCTTCTCGGCTGCACCTTTAAGCTCAAAAAGCACACCTGACAATACTAACTGAACTATAATTATAATAGGTGCTATGAGATTTGCAAGCTCATTTGTCTTTACTATTGACGATATAAGCACACCCATGGCATCAGCAGCGTACATTATCAGGAACATAGTTATGTAATACTTCACAAATGAATGTCCCTTAAACAACAGATCTGATGCAGGGAACTTGAGACATTTATAACAGATTGCCGTCATTATGGCACTCTGGAAGAGACATACAATACCCTGTACCAGCATTATTGACATTATGTATGAAGGTATCTTCATATTGGTCATGTACTCTCTCTTTACTACACTTCTCTCCTTACATATCTCAGTTAAAGAATTGAACATTCCTATATACACCGCAGCACTTGTTATTGAGAAGAATGCTGATGATGTATTCTCAAAGCACTCAAAGGTATTCTTCTTCATAACATACGAAAGAAGGAAGCCTATGGCCACAGGGAATATGACTATCATTCCCATTTTTATCTTGTTGTTAAACATCAGGTTGAAATTTCTCGCCATCATGATGTTCATCTGACGGAAACCGCCCACTTCATTTTTCTTTCCCATTTATCCTGTCCTCAACTTCTTAATTATTTGTCTGTCTGTAATATGCATCAAATTCATCTGTGTACTCACGGACGATCTTATATACATCTGTCATGTCACTTACTTTGAACAGCTCGTATGCCTCCTCCGGTGGACCGGCAAAGCATAACTTGCCTCCCGGTGCGAAGAACAGCACCTTGTCAAACAGATCAATATTCTTAAGTGTATGAGTGATAACTATTACAGTCTTCTCATGAGTATGGGCAAGCTCCTGTAATGACTTTATCAGATTGGTCTCTGTCTCAGGATCGAGACCTGAGGTAGGCTCGTCAAGGAACAGGATAGGCGGATCCGAAACCAGCTCAGAGGCAATGCTTACTCTCTTTCTCTGTCCACCGCTGACCTTCTTCACATCACTTGCCTGACACTTTGCATCAAGCCCCAGCATGTCGAAGGTATGGTCGATCCTCTTCTCTCTTTCCTTTTTGTCAACGTCCTTAGGAAGTCTCATCTTGGCGATATATCTAAGAGTCTGTCTTACGCTTATGCCATTTCTTAAGAGATCCTCCTGAGGAACATATCCTATCTGCTTCTTTAAGGAATCCTTGTGCTCGTAAAGATTGATACCATCCATATAAACTGCTCCGCTGGTAGCCTCCTCGTATCCGTTTATGCAGTTAAGGAAGGTTGTCTTTCCTGCACCGGAGCCTCCAAGCACTGCAACAAACTCTGACGGTTCAATGGTCACATTCACCCTGTCAAGGATGCACTTCTTATGGTTCGGTGATTTCTTGTATGACGGATCTGTCTTAGGGCATTTGACCATCTTGGATATGTTATCAATCTTTAACTCACATCCTGCATTCGGAAGATTATATATCAACATTCCCCTTGCAAATATGAGCTTTACGTTCACGATCTGGATTATGTCATTCTCCCTAAGTATTGTAGGCTTCACCACCAGCTTACGGTTAATGAATGTACCATTCTTACTGTTGAGATCCTGATATATCCAGTCATTTCCGTTTCTTGTAAATACACCGTGCTGCCTTGATATCTGTACGGATGGTATAGATATGTCATTTTGTCCTACCATACGTCCAATATATATGGGATCTGATGAACCGTCATACAGATTTCTTGACTGCCACTTCTGTCTTGAATAATCAAACATCGAGAATAATATAAGCACTCCAAAATTCTCGTTATGGCTCTTTATCTCTATGACGGAGCTTTCATTTAACGGAGCTACCCCGTTCTTGATATACTGCCCGTCCACTATAGATCCGTTGGTGCTGTTGTTGTCACCATAGTAGTACTTTCCATTCTCCCGGAATATAACTCCGTGAGCCTTGGACAAAACCGGGCTGTCTAACTGAATATCAATATCCGGAGAATTGGTTATCCTTCCTATAAATGTCTTATCCTTTATGAGCTTCTTAGTAATGATCTCGCCATTCATCATGATGATGAGACTTCCCCTTTTGCCCTTGTGTGCCAATTCTGCCATTTTCTCTTTCTTCCTCCTGTACCGGTATCTTCCGGTCCTCATTTTAATGGATCTATATAATCTTTCGCATATGAAATTACTGCTTATACTTAGCCTTTATCATTGCGACCTCGTTATCTATTTCCCTGATCCTCCTCATATGGCGTTCCGGACTCTTGCCCCATGTATCACCCTTGCTTATCTCATCAAGAAGCTTGCTCTTCTCTGCAAGAATACCGCCTATATACTCACGATCCTGCCTTTTTATCTCCTCATTACGCTTCCTTGCCTCAAGAAGATCCTTGTGATCCTCAATATATTTACGATAGTTCTTGACCTGGCTCATATATTCTTTTCTCATGTCCTGAGCCATGTCTATAAGCTGCTTTGAATCCTTGTAATCTCCACATTTCTCAAGCAGCCTTATTGCCTGATCAAGCTCTGTCTCAGTCTTGGCATTCTCAATAAAGCCAATAGCCGCACTGTAGTACTGGATCAGCCTCATTTTCTTTTCCTTTGCCTCTTTTATGGCTCTTTCCTTTTTCTCTCTTTCCTGCATTTCCCTGATTTCTTCAGGAGAGAGTCTTACGTCGTTATCCTGTGTGTTCATATTGCCCTCCATGTTCTGCATGTTTTTATCAGGTTTCATATGCACCGGCCATACATCATTTGAATTTTTAGGCCTGGGTTTATAATTTGTCTGCATACGTTCAAAAAGTCCGCCGGACTTATTTCCACTGCCGTTATTATTTACTATGGCAGTGCCGCCTGCTCCCATTGGATTATTTCCCGTGTTTCCGTTACTGCTGTTTAATCTCACGCTGAGCTGGCTGTACTTCGGCATTGAGTTGGTATTTGCCCCCTGGCTGCCCTTAAGCCTGAAGGGCGATTCATCCCTTCGCTGATTCTGACTCATGCTCTGGTTTTGATACATGCCCTGGTTTTGATACATGCCCTGGTTTTGATACATGCCCTGGTTTTGATACATGCCCTGTTTTTGCTGCATGCCCTGTTTTTGCTGCATGCCCTGGTTTTGCTGTATATTCCGGTTCTGCTGTACTGCAGCTGCACTGTTCTGGTGGTTGTAGTTTAGTCCCATTTTATATATAAGCTCAATAGGAATGTCAGCATAGGTCTCGCTGTGTCTTAAGGTATCTGTGTTATACGCACCATACAAGCCCATGATAAGCTCACGTTTCATATCCATCACTGTAGCATATCTGTTCTCTGTGTTCAGATCCATACACTTCATAATCACATCGCTCAGCACAGGATTCACGCCATTCTTAATCCTTACAGGAGGTACAAGCGTATCTCCCATAAGTCTTGATATTGCCTCAACAGGCATTGTTCCTGTCACAAGACGATACATGGTAGCACCAAGGGCATAGATATCACTCCATGGTCCCAGGCTTCCTCTGCTGTTGAACTGCTCCGGTGGTGCATAATTTGGCTTCACTACCACAGATATGGATTTTCCCGAGGCAAATGCCATGCTCTTGGCAGCCCCAAAATCTATAAGCTTTATGATTGAGTCTTTACACACAAAGATATTATCAAGACTTATATCTCTATGTATCATTCCCTTGGAATGTATGGCTTCCAATGCCCTTATTAAAGACATCATAACCTTAAGGGCGAAGTCATCCGGTACGTAATTGTCATGCTGCCTGAGAAACTCACTGAGATTATTTCCCTCAAGATACTCCATTATTATATATGCAGTGTTATTCTCCTCAAAGAAATCGTGTACATGAACTATCCCCGGCTCGTTATTAAACTCCATGAGGCTTCTACCCTCATTAAGAAAGCTCTCTATAGCCTTCTCATAATCCTTTTCCTTGTCCTGCTCACAGGTTCTTATAGAAAGTGTGTTATCTGCTCTCTGGGCAGTTCCCACAGGGTAATATTCCTTTATAGCAACAGGAATATTCTGATATGTATCCCATGCGTGGTATGTTATGCCAAAGCCGCCTGCGCCGATAACTGTCCCCATCTCGTATCTCTCATGAAGCAGCTTTCCCGGTGTGATATGGTATGCTGCCTTAGGCGGCGTACCGTATCTATAACCGCAGTACGGACACGACTCTGAATTCCCCTCATATACCTTCATACAATTTAAACAATGTGTCATAAACTTCCTCTTTCACAGAACTTATTTAACAAAACCTGTCATCTGCCCTACAGGTTCTTTTATCATTTTTTTATTTTTCCTAACTAATACTATAGAATACGGAGACATATCCATCGGTCTCATCATACAGCATGTAAGCAATCATCTTCCCTGTATTCCATGAATATCCCGAATCAGTACTTTCTGAATACTCGCCATATTTTTCTGTCAGAGCGGCATAGACTTTATCCTTAAAGCCGGTGCTGTAGTCTCCCACAAACATGACCTCATTTATACCTGTGCTGTCCTCGGTAATATCTATACAGTTAAAGTTTTCATGGTCGATGAAAGCAAGATACTCCTTGCTGTTATCAGGGTTTGAAGTATCGACCTCATATGTAACATCCGCGTTTCCGGTTACATAACTGCCGCTCTTATAGAAGATATCAGGATCAACATAGAAAATCCCGTCCTCGTCATAAATATATCTTCCATAATCAACGGTTGATGCCGGAGCTTCAGTTGATGCTATCTCAGTGTCTGCACCTGTGGTAGATGTTGTATTTCCTGCGGTGCCCTTCTTACTTCCGCTGCTTCCAGAATTGTTACCGCCATTCCTTATAACAGTAACTATTACAAATACCAGGACTGCCGTCACCACAAAGGAAACAATTCCAAGTATAATGTTTCTTGATTTGCTTTTTTTCCGGCTT
>OGYP01001574.1_pt1 | contig 11132 bp, 8 predicted proteins | sample 1576571 | NCBI WGS metagenome assembly OGYP01 (sample SAMEA3541559, study PRJEB24748) | human gut metagenome | biome: human gut; feature: human-associated habitat; material: faeces | place: China | collected 2012
CGCAAATTGCGGTAGTATTTTTCTTTATCGGCATAAGAAGTATGAAGTTCAAAAGGCTTTCCGTCGTTTGATTTTTCTACAATCAATAGTTCCCTGTTAAAAGTTGTTGCGTTTGTTGCAATACGACCGCCCATTTCCGCCCATGGACGCAATCGAACTTTTCCCACAGAATAGTTTAGATTGATATTCTTGAAAAATACCTTGTAGCCCATATCCTCCAAAAAATCAGCGTAGTCCGTTGCATTCTCTTTTGATTTTTCTCCGACAAACTCTACACAATAGGTCACTTCATCAGGACTGCATTCTTCAAATTCATAGAGCACCCTCCCTGTCCGGACAAGTCGATAGCCTTTTTCGGACATTTTGTTTAACCATTTTGCCTGTGCATTTAGCAATCCACCAAAGAAGCGATAACATTTTTTACTCATACTGCACCTCCAATAATTTCACTTGCAATGCTTACAAGTTCGTTTAGTCTTGCAAGCTCTTTTTCTGCAATTTCTTTTCCCTGTGCTGTAATGTGGTATTCTTTTTTTCTTCCCTCACTATCGCCATAAGGTTCAATCCACTTCTTGTCCTGCAAAGAGTTTAATGCTCCATATAAAGTGCCTGCACCTAGGGAAAGCCGTCCGTCTGTTTTTTCTTCAATGAACTGCATAACAGCGTATCCGTGTTTTGGCGTATAAAGAGAAAGCAAAATATAAAAGGTGACTTCTGTAAGCGCACCACCTTTTGCATTATCGCGCATGGTTTGCCTCCTTGTTACGGTTACTGTAATAAATGTATCACTAACCGTAATATTCGTCAAGCAGATTCAGGAAAATTATTTAATGGGTGTGTGAAAGAAGAACGGTCTGCTCTCTATTTGTTTTGTTGTTCGGCGTGTCGTGGAGGTGGGGCGTGCTGGGATTTGCTTTGACATTCGTTTTGTTCATTGAACCTCCTGTCGTCTTGCTAGCTCCTCGGTGAAGTTATGTAAGCACGACACGTCGTTCCATTCGTGCCGCAAGGCACAAATGATGAGCAGGGTTTGGGGTGGGACCGCGTTTGCGAAGCGCAGCAATGAAAGCCCCAGTGGGGCTTTTAAGCGGCAGCGCGGTCTGCGACAGCAGATGGAGGGGCGTTGCCCCGACAAGCGCTACCCCAACAAGATCACTTGGAAAACTCGCAAGAGTTTGAGAAGTGAAGTCCCGGATGGACAGGAAATTTTCAAGAATTGAAAATTTGTGGCCACGGGACGGTTCTTGCCCTCTACCGCTGCGCTCAAAATCAACTTTCAACAAATGTTTCCGAATTGTTAAGACGCAAAAACAAGTAGAGGTGGTACTGCTCATGTAAGGGGATTACCGTTTGCTCCGAACGAAGTTCCTGCCCCTGTTTTTCAGCGGCGTTGTCCGGCTCGCCCACACAAAGTGTGAGGTCATGGCACGGTATCACGTTCAGACGGCTTATGAAGGATTCAAGGTTCGGCATGAAGAAAGCCGGGCACAGTGCGGACACTACAACCTGCTTCTCTCAAGCACAAGAATGACACTTTGAGGTTGTTTAGTTAACAACTAAGAACAGATTTCAGAGACTTGTACAACCACATAAGATTTTATTTGTGAAAAAGAAAAATACCGCCCACGCAGTACAGGCGAAGGATTTTGTCGGGTGAAACGGCGGCAAAATGATCGGGTGTGTTGCGGGGCGGTATGTTCTTTCTGGGCAGGCATCCGCTGAAAGTGGTGGTTATCACGGTGAGAACCACCACTTTTCAATGTGATTTGTGACAAAGGGCATCATGGTTTACAGGGTACGTCAAGATGGTTTTGCAAAATTTATTGCGGTAAAGTGGCAGAAGTAAGACTTATTATAGCAACCTGTTTTTTAATGTTTCGGAAATATCGTTGGTTTGCATATCACGGGTGGGGGGATTCTGTTCGCAGTACCCCCTTCTTTTGTAATAAAGTTGACTTTATTGTTTCAGCGGGTTATATCCAAAAAGCAGTCCCAAAGCAAGAAAGGCGCTCAGTACATCGGCTACAGCCTGTGCCATGATGACACCGTTGTAGGTGAATAGCCGGACGCAAACCACCAGCACAACGATGAATACGACGCCCTGGCGGCTGATGGACAGCAGAAAGGCCGGGACAATCTTGCCGGTGGCCTGGAACAGCACAGTCAGCAGCAGAATGATGCCTGCGAACACCGCCGTGGCAGCCTGCCAGCGCAGCATCTCGGCACCGGTGGCGACCAGTGCGCTGTCCTGCACGAAAAGCTGCATCAGCGGTGTGGCGGCCAGACACAGGAAAGCCGTCAGCACCAGCGAGAGCCCGCACAGGAACAGAAGGCAGAAGCGCAGCAGCTTTTTCAGGGTATCCTGCTGCTTTGCGCCGTACAGGTAGCCGTACATCGGCACGCCGCCAAAAGCAAAGCCGGTGAGGATGAGCTGTGCGATCATGTTGACCTTCAGCACGATGCCCATGGCGGCGATCTTATCGTTGCCGTAGGCCAGCAAAAACTGGTTGATGACGATAACAGTCAGGCTCTGCATCAGGTTGCTCAACGCCGCTGTGACACCCACACCCAGGATCTGCCGCAGCTCGTTGGCGCTGACACGGCACTGGGAAAGCCGGACGGACAGGCAGCGGCTCTTTTTGCGCAGCACCCATAGGAAATACACCACGCTGCACAGATAACCGATGACGGTCGCAACGGCGGCACCCAGCGCGCCCATACCAAGCCCGGAAATCAGGATGGGGTCGAGAATGATATTGACCACGGCACCCAGGATCGTGCCAACCATGGATTCGTTGGCAAGGCCCTCGCAGCGCACCAGATTGGAGTGGATGAAACTCAGCACAATGATGGGCGCGCAGAGGGTGAGCACGGTGTAGTAACTCTGCGCATAGCCGAGGGTTTCGGCGTTGGCACCCAGCAGCGTCAGCAGCGGCGCACGGAACAGGGTCATGACCACGGCGAGAACTGCGCCGGTGGCAATAGCAATGTAAAAACTGAAAGAACTGATGCGGGCGGTCCCTTCCAGATTGTTCTGCCCCAGCATCCGGGAGATCAGCGAACTGCCGCCCTGCCCGTAGATATTGCCAAAGGCCATTAGGGTGGTGAACGCCGGCGCACAGAGCGAAACACCGGCGATCAGGTTGGTGTCGTTGGTCTGCGCAATAAAAAATGTATCAGCCAGATTATAGACGAGTGTGACCGCCAGCCCCAGCACCACGGGGAGTGCCATTTTGAAATAACTGCGGTATAGATGTTTTGTATCGAAAAAAGATTCCATTGTCATTCCCTCCGGCGTTCCATTATACCGTTTTTCGCTTGCAATTGCTTGTGCCGTATGGCACAATAGAAAAAAAGAGGACAATTTTATGATGGAAATCAAGGATACAAAACGAATCGAACAAATCTATCAGACGGTGCAACATTGTTTTCGCTTGCGCCCGCCGGTGCTGCGGTTATTGCAGTTTGAAAAAGGAGAGCTGCTGAACCATCCGCTCCGGCCGCTGGATCAGTTCCTGATTGTGGCCGAGGGCAGGATTTCCATCTATGACCTCTCGGAGGACGGCGGTATTCGTTATGTTTCGAGAACCGGCGCGGGGACTCTTCTGGGAGATGTGGAGTTCTGCGGAGCCAACGGTGGCACATTTTACACCGGAGCGGCAGAACGGGTGCTCTGTCTTGCAATCCCCTTTGCCGAGAACCGGAAAACACTGGAAGATGACTCGATATTCCTGCGGTTTGCCTTACGTCAGATGGCGCAGAAACTGACAATGTCCACGATGGATGTTACCATGCAGACGCTGGAAGAAAAGCTGCTGCTCTATTTGGACAAAATGCAGCCGGACCATACTATCCATTCGGTCAACGAAACGGTGATCGCGCTGCATTGCAGCCGCCGCCAGTTGCAGCGTGTGCTGAAAACATTGTGTGATGATGGTAGGCTGGCAAGAACAGGCAAAGGGCATTACCAGCTGAAACACTGAAAGAATCGCCATGCAGGAGGACTTTATTTATGGCACACAGACCATTCCATCTGATGGTATACCGTGGAAAAATTGCGCTGGAAGAACAGTCGGCCGATTTTATGCTTCTGTGGAATTTGAACGAGCCTGTTCAGGTGTGCTCGGACAATGAAACGTTTGAGATGAAAAAGGATGATCTCCTTTCGCTGAATCCGTATGAGAACTGTACCGTTCAGGCGGAAAATGGTCTGCTGGTGGCATTTTTGCTGGACGATGCACAGCTGAGGGATTGTTTTGGTGGAAAAAATTACTGCATCCGGTGCAGCTCGGCGCATGTTGTCAGTGACAATTATGCGCCTCTGCGTCGTTTGCTGGGGCAGATGCTGCGGATTCTGGCAGAGGGAGGTGCCTATCAGGAAGCGGAACTTGGGCGGCTGTATTATGAACTTGCCCTTTTGCTGATGCAGCATTTTACGGTGGAGATGCCCAGCGGAACAGGAACCCGTGCAGAGCAGTTCACCCGTTATATCGAGGAACACCATAATGAAGAACTGAGCCTTCAACAAATCAGCGAAGCATTTCACATGGCACCGCAGTATTTTTCGCGTCAGTTCCGCAAACAGACCGGACAGACCTTTTACCACAGTCTAATTGCTGTCCGGCTGCGTCATGCCAAGCAGGATATGCTGGAGAGCGATACACCGTTGCTGCGGCTGGCGCTGAGCAACGGGTTTGCAAATCTGGAATCTTTTTACCGGTATTTTCAGGAGGACACCGGAAAAACACCACAGGAGTGGCGTGAAGAAAAACGCCAAACAAATGATTTGAGGCAGATTCCGGAGATTCAGGAACTTGTAAGCAGTGTTTTGCAGGAAGAACCTGCAGCAAGCCCAGCACAGAAACAGAATATCCGAATCGTGGATGTTACAAAGAAGGAATGTTATGAGCCGTTCTGGAAAGAGGTTCTTCCGCTTGGAGAAGCACATCTGCTGGACAGCAGCCTCATTGTGAACCAACTCCGTATTCTCCAACATGAGATCGGGTTCCGGTTTGTCCGTATCCGTGCGGATTGCAGGGACTTTACCGCAGGCGAAGAATACTCTTTTTATAAGGAAGAGCAACATCTGGATGAGTTGGTGGATCAGGGACTGATGATCTGGCTGTATGTGGAATTCCGACAGCTGACGGTTCCGGAGCAAATGTATGCCTATCTGGATCGGTTGTTTTCCCATTTTGCAAACCGGTACAGCATTCAGAACATCCGGAAATGGCGGCTGGAATTGACCTATAATACGATCTTCACCCCGGAAAAGGCCAAGCCCTACTGGGCCTGCCGACAGCGCTTGCAGGCAATCCTGAACAAATATGGCTGTCGGGAACCGCTGCTCTGTGCAGGGCTTGCACTGGGCGCACCAGAGGCAGTGGAAAGCTTTTGCAGAGAGCTGGTTCGCAGGGGCGAGGTACAACCTGCGCAGACGTTTGAGGCAGAGCCATATCTCTATTATGAAACCGAGCAGGGTCCGGTGCTGTCCCGTGCGACAGACAGCAGTTACCTGAAAAATCAGCTGCTGACGTTGCAGCAGAATCAGCCCTGCTTCCATGAAATGGTAAAGGACGTTTACATCACCAGCTGGAATGACAATATGTTGAACACCAGCGGAATGAACGATTCCTGCTACAAGGGGGCCAACCTGCTAAAAAATATGATCGACTGTTTCGGACGAGTGCGCAGCATGGCACATAATATCCCTTTGGATGCAGTTTACCCAGAAAAGATGAAGAAAAATGTGCTCTTTGGCGGGAATGGTTTGCTGACACAACATGGTATCCCCAAACCATCTTATTATGCCTACAGTTTTCTGTGCCGGGTAGGTGAATATCATCTGGCACACGATGACCATGCAATCCTTTTTGCTGGCAAAGAGGGAAACTATCAGATCGTCTGCCACAACTGTAAACGATTGAATTACCGGTATTATCTGGATGAGCAGAACTCGGTGCTGGGTGCGCCGGGGCAGTACTTTGAGGAAACAGAGCCGTTGACGCTGGAATACCGGCTGACCGGTGTTCGCAATGGACGGTACATCCTCAAGCAGCGTCTGGTCAGCCCGGAAAATGGCAGTGTGCAGGACTTACTGCGTCAGATGGGAGCCGCAGAAGGCATCTATGTGCATTCTCACGATCTGGAATATCTGCGGCAGGTTTCGGTGCCGCAGATTCATTTGCAGGAAACTCAGGCGGTAAACGGGGAATTGTCCATCCATCTAACGATTCCGGCCAATGCGATTTTGCATCTGCATATCATTTACCAGTATTAAATAGTAAAAGTTAAGAATTTTAAAAATTATTGACTTTTTCAAATGCGCTTCGTCTTGCAAAATTTGGACAAAATACAGAAAATCAAGAATTTCTTGAAATTTTGCAAAAAATCAAAAAGAAACCCATTGAAAAATCCTTTATACTGAGAGGCGTAAGAGGACAAGCGCGCGTCCCGGGCATTCAAAGAAAGATTGAGGAGGTTTCTCAATGGATATGAAGAAACTGGCAGCCGAACTGGTGGAAAAAGTCGGCGGTAAGGAAAATATTTCCGGAATTACGCACTGCGTGACCCGTCTGCGCTTTGTTGTCAAGGATGCAGACAAGGTGGATGTGGAAGGCATCAAAAATCTGGATGGCGTGCTGGATCTGATCCTTTCCAGCGGACAGCATCAGGTCGTGATCGGCCCCAAGGTCGATGAGGCTTACAAGGAAGTCATCGCGCTGGTAGGAGATACTGGTGTGGCTCCCGTTGCCGACAAGCCGAAGGAAAAGCTGACTCTGAAGAGTGCGGGCAAGGCTGTTCTGGATACGGTGGTCAGCTGCTTTACTCCGGCCATCCCCATCATCGCCGGTTCCGGTATGATCAAAGTCCTGGTGGTGCTGCTGAGCTATGCACACCTGCTGGAAAATGGTTCTACTACTTATACGATTCTGAATACGATCGGCGATGGTATCTTCTATTTCCTGCCCATCGTGGTGGCCATCAACGCAGCCCGCAAGATGAATGTGGATATGTTTACCTCTGTGGCACTGGCCTGCATCATCCTGCACCCGACTCTGCTGGGGCTGGGGGATGCCGGTACCACTGTGCCGTTCCTGTGTTTCAATATGCCGATCATGGATTACAGTGCGCAGGCTCTGCCGCTGATCTTTGGTGTCTGGCTGCTGAAGTATGTGGATAAGTTTGCCGATAAGGTCAGTCCCAGCATCGTCAAGGTTTTCCTGCGTCCCATGATTGACCTGCTGATCGTTGCTCCGGTCATTCTGCTGGTCGTTGGCCCGGTTTCCATGTCCATCAGCAATGTACTGTTTGCAGCCTGTGCCGCAATGCAGAGCTGGGGTCCCATCGCTGTGGCAATCAATGCATTCCTGTTCCCGCTGATGGTTCTGACCGGTACTCACAATGCAACCATCCCGCTGATCATCCAGATGTTTGCGACCCAGGGCTATGACCCGATCTTCCTGGTCTGCGGTCTGGCAGCCAACATGGCAGAAGCAGGCGCTGCCTGCGCAGTTGCAGTCAAAACCAAGAATAAGTCTCTGCGTTCCACTGGCTTTACTGCTACACTGTCTGCCCTGCTGGGCATCACTGAGCCTGCACTGTATGGTGTCAACCTGCGCATGAAGCGCCCCTTTATCTCCATGTTGATCGGTGCAACACTGGGCGGCCTGTACTGTGGCTTCGTCGGCCTGCAGGCACCTGCCTTTGTTACCCCCAGCCTGCTGACCATCGCGATTCTGGTCCCGCAGGGTGTCAATTACCTGCTGGGCCTGTCCTGTGTGCCGGTCTGCTTTGCCATCACCTTCCTTGTCACCTATGTGATCGGCTTTGAGGACCTGCCTGCTACCAAACAGTAAGAAAACACAGGAGGAAAAACAATGTTTCCGGAAGGATTTCTCTGGGGTGCTTCAACAGCAGCCAATCAGGTAGAAGGTGGCTGGAATGAGGACGGTAAGGGAGTCAGTGTTATTGATGTACAGGCACTCGGTTCCCATGGTCGTGAAGTGACGGACGGCATCCAGCCGGATCGAATCTATACATCCCACAAAGCAACAGATTTCTACCACCACTACAAAGAAGATATTGCGCTCTTTGCGCAAATGGGGCTGAAGGCTTACCGGATGTCCATTGCGTGGACACGTATTTTTCCCAATGGTACCGAACAGACTCCCAATGAAGCCGGCCTTGCATTCTATGACCGGGTCTTTGACGAGCTACACAAGTACGGTATTGAGCCAGTGGTCACTATCAGCCACTATGAGCCGCCTTATGCACTTTCCAATCAGGGCGGCTGGACGAACCGGGAGATGATCGGACAGTATCTGCGTTACTGCAAGGCCATCTTCCAGCGGTACAAGGGCAAGGTGAAATATTGGCTCACCTTTAACGAAATCAACTGTGCACAGGTCAAGTTTGGTGTGATGACAGCTGCTGGTGTCAACTGCAATTTCTGGGATCCAATCAATACCGAACAGCTGCGCTATCAAGCACTGCATCATCAGTTTATCGCCAGTGCGCAGGCAATCATGTTGGGACGCAGCATCGACCCGGAGTTCCGGTTTGGCTGTATGCTGGCTTCCATGTTGAATTATCCGCTGACCTGTCACCCGGACGATGTGCTGCTGGCCCAGCAGACCAATCAGGTCAAGTATCTGTTCTGCGGAGATGTGATGATTCGGGGGCGGTACCCGAATTATATCGGACGCTGGTTCCGGGAGCAGGACATCCACATTGAAATGCAGCCGGAGGATGAAGCAATTCTGGCACAGGGTAAAGTGGATTTCTGCGCACTGAGCTACTATATGACATACTGCACCGGTCATGACCGCAGCGCGGAAAAAATCAGCGGGAATCTTCTGGAGGGATTGAAAAATCCGTATCTGGAAACCAGCGAGTTTGGCTGGCAGATCGACCCGGTGGGCCTGCGTTACCTGCTGAATGACCTGTACGACCGCTGGCAGCTGCCCTTGATGATCGTGGAAAACGGTCTGGGTGCTAAAGATACCGTAGAGGATGGTAAGGTACACGATGCATACCGCATTGCGTATCTGCGGGAACACATCAAAGCACTGGAAGCAACGATTTCGGAAGATAATGTACCTGTCATGGGATATATGCCGTGGAGTGCGCTCGATTTGATTGCACTTTCTACAGGCAACGTCGAAAAGCGTTATGGCTTTATTTATGTGGATGTGGATAACGAAGGAAACGGAAGCTATGACCGCATCCCCAAGGACAGCTTTGCATGGTACAAAAAGGTTATTGCCACGAATGGTAAGGACATGGTCTGACCCTGCGAGATAAGAAGAAAATGAAGAAACGCCGTTCGGCGGCAAATCAAAAGCACTGGGGGATTTTTCTTCAGTGCTTTTGATTTTATTGTAAAACACTTTTTGATGCGAGGTAACATCATAGATTTGTATATCGCAGACAGAAAACTCTATTTACGATGATTTTTGTCTTGCAATCTTTTTCAAACTATGGTATATAAATTATACGAAACAGTTCTTTGAATAAACGTTCCACCGTTCAATGATATAAAAAAAGAGGTGCTTGCCATGACCGCCGTGATCTATGCCCGCTATTCCAGCGACAACCAGCGCGAAGAATCCATAGAAGGTCAGATTCGTGAATGTACGGCCTATGCGGAGAAGAATGGCATCACCGTGGTCAAGCACTATATCGACCGTGCCATCTCTGCCAAGACGGACAACCGCCCGGAGTTCCAGCAGATGATAAAAGACAGTGACAAGAAGCTGTTTGACATCGTGCTGGTCTGGAAACTCGACCGTTTTGCCCGAAACCGCTACGACAGTGCCCGGTACAAGACCCAGCTGAAGAAGAACGGTGTCAAGCTCATGTCTGCCACCGAGATCATCTCCGAGGGGCCGGAAGGCATCATTTTGGAGTCGGTGCTGGAAGGTTATGCTGAGTATTATTCCGCTGACCTTGCCGAAAAGGTCGTCCGTGGACAGACGGAGAACATTCTGAAAGGCCGCTGCAACGGTGGTCGCGGAACGTTTGGATATACGCTGGATTCCGAGCGGAAATTTCATATTGACCCGCTTGCCTCCCCTTTCGTGCTGGAATCGTTCAGGAAGTACCGGGATGGACTTACGATGAAGGAGATCCGGGACTGGCTGAACGAGAATGGCATCAAGAACCCGATCGGCGGTGCGTTCACCTATAACAGCGTTGAACATATGCTCAAGAATCGGCGGTACATCGGGGAGCTGAAATTCCGGGATGTGGTCGTGCCGGATGCCATCCCGCCCATTGTTCCACTGGAACTGTTTGAGGATGTGCAGGAAAAGATCGCCAAAAACAAGAAAGCCCCTGCCCGGAGAAAGGCAGAGGACGATTACCTGCTGACCACCAAGCTGTACTGCGGTTACTGCGGTGCACTGATGTTTGGTGAAAGCGGAACGAGCCGGACGGGAGAAGTCCACCGCTATTATAAATGTGCGACTGCCAAAAAAAAGAAGGGCTGTAAGAAGAAAACCGTCCGCAAGCAGTGGCTGGAAGATCTGGTGGTCAATCAGACGATGCAGCTTGTCCGGGACGATGCTGCTATGGAATCCATCATCGCCAAGGTCATGGAGTTGCAAGACCGGGAAAACACCAACCTTCCCCTCTATGAGAAGCAGCTCCGGGATGCAGAATCCGGTATCCAGAATATGCTCAATGCGATTCAGGCCGGTATCCTGACCAGCTCCACTAAGGAACGGTTGGAGCAGCTCGAAGAAACCAAGCGGGAGCTTGAAGCCCGCATTGCAGAAGAGAAGCTAGCAAAGCCGAAAGTGACCGAAGAATTTATCAGGTTTTGGCTGCTGCGGTTCCGCAAGCTGGACATGAGCCTGAAAGACCAGCGGCAGGCATTGGTGGATACTTTCATCAATGCGATTTACCTGTATGATGATAAGGTTTTGATAACCTTTAACTATAAAGAAGGTACACAGACCATCACATTTGAGGAAGCGGCAGAAGCTGCTTCAAAGGGAAATGGTTCGGATTTGGATTGCCTTGCTGCACCAGAAAACCTCATTGCGATGTATTTTTTGCAATGAGGTTTTTCGTTTTTGTTAGTGTTTGATTTTCAGAATAATTTTAGCAGCATATCGTCTGCCGCA
>OGYP01001578.1_pt1 | contig 11119 bp, 9 predicted proteins | sample 1576571 | NCBI WGS metagenome assembly OGYP01 (sample SAMEA3541559, study PRJEB24748) | human gut metagenome | biome: human gut; feature: human-associated habitat; material: faeces | place: China | collected 2012
TTGTCTACCGGAAAAGCCGCAGCCATTTGCGCCAGAGTGTTGAAGGACAAGGAACCTAAAAATTTAAGCATAACAACCCCTGATAACCTCTGGCCAATGAGGAAACTGGGCAACTTGATTCCTGCAGGAAATTTCCACTTACTGTAACAATATAACCAAAATTATTTTTAAAATCAATAAATATATAAAAATTATCAATTAATGCCAAATTTCGATAGGATTTATCTATATGTTATATTTTCCTGTTTTAAAATGTACTATATATACAAAGTATTACAGGTTTTCTTTCATTTTGTTGCTAAAAATAGAAAATGTACATTTTTTTACAAGAATTCCGTCATTGTTATTTTTACAACAATTTAAACAAACTTCACGCATTTTTCAGAATATTTTTTTGATTATGTATAAAAAAACAGACAGGATATTTCCTGCCTGTTTTTTCATTATTCGATTGATTTGAGCGATTCTGCCATGTTGATTTTTTCGAGTTTACCAAACATGACAAGGTTTACAATACATGCAAAGACAAAGGTCAGTGCAATACTGTAAAGATAGCTCTGTGGTCGAATCACCTGTGCAAAACTTACCATATCAATATTGATCTGTTCCATAACAAACCAGTGCAGCCACTTACCAAGCAGAAGACCTGCTCCTCCTCCGATTGCTGTCAGGAATATATTCTCCCTGAATACATAAGATGCTGTTTCAGTCGGATAAAATCCCAGCACCTTGATGGTTGCAATCTCACGGATACGCTCAGTAATGTTGATATTTGTCAGGTTGTAAAGAACGATAAATGCCAAAGAACCTGCACAGATAATAATCAGCAACACGATATAGTCAAGGCTTGACATCATACTGTTAAATTTATCCAGAGTGTCTGCATTGACGGTAACGCTGCTGACTGCGTCAAAGTTCATCAGACGAGCGAGCAGTACATGTTCATCCGCTACTCCCTGAGTATTGATATAGATACTGCGATACTCTACCTCTTCCCCTGTCTGAGCTTCCCAGCTTTCTGCTGTCAAATACAGATAGTTGTAAACAAAGTTTTCGCTCAAGCCGGTTACCCGCAGGGATAATTCGTGTCCGTCTTCATCGCTCAGCGAAATTACATCATTGATTTCAATCCCATTTCGACGGGCAAATTCACGATTGAGTACCGCCTGACCTTCCTCTGGGTATGCAATTGGTGTTCCATCTTCTGTATGAAGGTTCCAATAATCAGAAATCTGAGAGACATTCTCCGGCATGACCAAAGTGATGGATTTTGTCGTTCCATCTTCCAGCTGAACATCCATCGAACGTTCTGCCGCCCGGGTATATCCTTGGGTTTCTTCCCGCAGATAGTCTTCCACTTCTTCCCACTCACTTTGCGTGTAGTCTTCATTCATCAAAACGCTCATACCATAGGTCTGGATTTCACCAAACTGTTGTCCCGCTACATCAGCAATTGAGTCCTTGACACCAAATCCTGTTACCAGCAATGCTGTACAACCACTGATACCAACGACCATCATAAAGAAACGCTTTTTGTAGCGAAGGACATTTCGGATCGAAACCTTTACTAGGAAAGATAGCTGATTCCACAAAATCGGAATGTATTCCAGAAGGATTCGTTTTCCTGCCTTTGGTGCTTTTGGACGCATCAGCTGTGCCGGAACACTTGCCAGCTCATATCGACAGCTGAAATAGGTAGTGCCCATGGAACAAAGCATCGATGCCGCCATCGAAATCAGTGCAAGTTTTTTGTCAAACACAAACAGGATATCACCCATTGTGTACATAATCGCATAGGATTGCCAGATGACAAATGGGAAAATAATGGAACCGCCAAAAAATCCGAGCAAACATCCCAGTCCTGCAGCACTTCCGGAATAAAAGAGGTATTTTCCCATGATGACCCCTTCGCTGTAACCCAGCGCTTTGAGTACACCAATTTGGGTTCGCTGTTCCTCTACCATTCGGTTCATGGTCGTGATGCAGACCAGAGCCGCTACCAGGAAAAAGAAGATTGGGAAAACGTTTGCAATACCGTTTACAATTGCGGAGTCGTTATCAAAACTTGCATAACCAATATTGGTATTGCGGTCCAGAACATAAACATCCGGCTCTTCCATCTCATCCAGGTCGTCCTGTGCATCATCCAATTCTTCCTGTGCATCCTCTGTGCTGGTGTTAAGATCGGTAATACCCTGCTGATATTCCTGATATCCTGCATCATACTCCCGCTGCGCCTGATCCACCTGCATACTGGAATCGGTCAACTGTGCCTGCTGATCGTTTAATTCCTGCCTGCTCTGTTCAATCTGTGCCAGACCAGCTTCAATCTCATTTAGTCCCGATTCAATCTCTAGAAGACTGGCTTTCAGTTCCTGCTCCTGCGCTAAGACCTGTGCGTAAGAAGAAGCATCATACTGTGCCTGGTTTTTTAAAGCTGCAACCTGATCCAGTCCAGAAAGCACTTCCTGCTTCTTTAAAATCAGATCTGTTTTTTGGGAAAGAAGATCCTGTTCCTGAAGATTGAGCTGATTTCTTCCGTTATCCAGTTCAATCTGTCCGCTTTGAATCTGGGCTCTGCTGCTTTGAATCTCCGTTTTTGCACTGTCAAGCTCTGTTTTGGAGTCGTACAGCTGACCTTCTCCCTGTCTTACCTCTTCTGCAAGCTGTTCTTTCGCATTTACCAGCTGCTGTTCTCCTTCTGATTTGAGCCGGTCATACCGCTCATCCGCTTTCTGCTGTGCAAACTCTTCCAGCCAATCCTCCATCGAGTCAATGGCATCATCATATTCATCCGTATAAATCTGAGCATCTCCTGTATTGATCCGGACAAAAATCTCCGTATCATAGTCGCAGTCAAATGCCTCACGCTCAATCAGCATAAATCCTTGGATGGTACCGTTTCCAAGCGAAGTGGTTCCTCGCTCATAGTTTGCATAGTATGGAGAGTTTACTGTTCCAACAATCCGGAAACTTTTCTGCTCAAACATCTCATCGGTATCTTCATCATTTTCTTCTGATAAGGTCAGAATGGTGCCAATCGAATCTTCCCCAAAAGCCTGCGCATCCACGACACATTCCGTCGGTGACTGCGGCATTCTGCCATGAACCAGTACCGGCGTATTCTGATTGTCCAGCAAACTGTGTACCTTCAGAACGTTCTGTGATCCCTGTTCATCCATAATAAGGGCATCGGTAGAGATTGCCCCCTGTGCGTCCAAAATCCGTTCTCCTCTGGAAAGTTCCCTTGCTGCATCCGTATCAAAACCGATAGTGGACAACAGGCGCACATCATAAAAATTGGTATCATCAAAATATTGCTGGGCACTTTTTACCATTGCACTTCGGGTAACTTTCAGTCCCGAAAACAAACCGACACCCAGCGCGACAATTGCCAAAATCGCAATATAACGGCCCAAACTTTGCCGTATCTCGCGCAGGGTGGTCTTTGTCATTGAAGACCCCATTCGATTCCCCTCTTTTGCTCAGCAGATTCTACCATTCGATCTGCTCAACCGGTATAATGTGTGAATTCATTTCTTCGCTTACGACCGTACCGCTCTTGACGGTGATGATGCGGTCTGCCATCGCGGTAATCGCCTGGTTATGCGTAATAACAATAACGGTCACACCGCTTTGGCGGCAGGTATCCTGCAATAGTTTCAGTACCGCCTTACCGGTATTATAGTCAAGCGCGCCGGTAGGCTCGTCGCAGAGCAAAAGCTTTGGATTTTTGGCAAGTGCCCTTGCAATCGCCACCCTCTGCTGCTCACCGCCGGAAAGCTGCGCTGGAAAGTTTCCCATTCTGTCCTTAAGCCCTACCGCTTCCAGAACCTGAGCTGCCGGCAAAGGATTTTTACAGATCTGCGCTGCCAGTTCCACATTTTCCAACGCAGTCAGATTCTGCACCAGATTATAAAACTGGAACACAAACCCAATGTCATAACGGCGATATTCGGTCAGCTGGCGTTTATTGTATGCCGAGATCTCCTTTCTATCCAGAAAAACAGAGCCTTCACTTAAACTGTCCATGCCTCCCAGAATATTGAGGATGGTCGTTTTTCCGGCACCGGAAGCGCCTACTACAACGCAGAATTCGCCCTTCTCCACCTGAAAATTAACATCGCGCAGCGCGTCAATGCTGATTTCACCGGTGTGATAAGTCTTTTTCACATTATGAAATTCCACAAACGCCATTTCGCTCTCTCCCGCTTTTCTTATTCATTCCACACACATTTTATACTGTGCATGACAAAAATCATTTTTCTTTATTATAGCACCCAACGAAAGATGCGGCAACCGGAAAACTGGTTTTTCGACCTCCTTTTATAACAAAAGAAGGGTGAAACCACCCTTCTTTTTTGCCGCTATAACATTTCTTTAATTCGGTTATCTTCTAACCAGTCCGCAAGACTGTTTACATGATGTCCTTCAAATCCGGTCGTTTCCTTTGCACAGTACATGCTGTCCAGAACCGCTTCTTCTGCACATTCTGCAATAGCGCGGAATGCAAGATCAATCTTTCCTTCTGGAATTACTTCTCTGGTCTGAACCGACTGCTCGTCAAACCGGATTCTGGTCGCTGTGGAAAATCCAATCATGATTTCCCCGCTTCCATGTCCGACAAAACTTCCCAATCTTGCCAGACCTACGCTGGCACGTTTGAGGATTCGATGCAGCTGACGCTCGCTGACCGGCAGGTCAGTCGCTGCAATCATGAGAATGCTTCCCTTATCCGATTCGCCTTTCGGGGCATCTGCAAGTTCTGCAATCTTCTTTCCGATGTTGCATCCATGTACCGTAAGGTCTGCCAGTCTGCCATGATTTGACTGTACCAAAAATCCGATGGTGTACTGCTTTCCATCAATCTCGATCACACGGGAAGCTGAGCCGATTCCGCCCTTTAATCCATGACAGATGGTTCCTTTTCCGGCGCCAATATCCCCCATGGCAAAATCTTCGCTTGCAGACTCAATTGCCTCAAAAACATGCTCCTGTTTTACCGCCCGTTTGCAGATGTTGTTCAGGTGGCTGTCGTTACACTCTCCGACAATCGGGTTGATGCTCTTCATGGTTACACCATCCTGCTCACACCGTTGAACCATGTATTCCACCAGACCATCATGGACCAGACCGACGTTCAGGGTATTAGTCAAAGCAATCGGCGTTTCCAGTGTTCCCAGTTCCTCAATCTGGACCAAGCCCGCAGTTTTGCCAAAACCATTCCAGACAAAACTGGATGCCAGCATCTTGTTAGCGAAGATATTATCCTCGCACGGCATAATAACGGTTACCCCGGTTTTGTGCTCTTCGTTGTCAATGGTACAATGTCCCACACACACACCTTTGACATCGGTGATCTTGTTAAGCTTTCCGGTTGGAAGCTCTCCTACGATAACGCCATAGTCCCTGATTCTTTTCTGCGACATGTTGACCCCTTCTTTTCTGTCAAATTTCCTGCATTATCTATGCTCTGGCACTGGAGGAAAGGCTTTTGGAACGGGATGATCCCTTTTCCTGTCCCGCAGTGTCTTTTTTCTGTACCTGGGTTTTGTTCTGTTCAAAATAAGAATGCTCTGCCAGAACTCCCGGAGCGCTGTTATCTTCGACTACATAGTCCTTTGCATAATCCTGACCTGCCAGGAAATAAGGAGAATCGCTGGCACGATTGTTGGTATCATCCCAGGTCACATCGACCTGATAGTATTCTCCATCCAGCCAGACATAATTCCATGCGTGCGGCTCGCGGTAGTATCCTGTCACAATCCAGCATGGAATCTGTGCTTTATCACAGAGCATCTTAAACGCATAAGCATATCCCTGACAAACCGATTTTCCCTCTATCAGTGCTCCATAGGCATGAAAAGCTGTCGGGTAATGATCTGAATCGCTTTTGGCTGCCTGCATGTCATACTCGTTCTTTGCCCGCAGGGTCTCCTGAAAATATTGGAGAAGCTCTACTGTATTGCTGGTCTTTTCTTTTCCCTGTGCTACAATACGATCTACCTCGTCCAAAAGCTCCTGCTTTTGCTTGCTGCTGAGATTTAAATAGCCAAACTCAAATACAACCCGGTTATAGCCGTTTTGATCATAATAATACATGAAATCGGTGTGGTTATCCAGAAAACTTTCCGGATAGTCCCGACGCACCTGATAAACTGCCTGACGGCACAGTTCGATGAAGGTATCCTTATCTTTGATTGGTGTCTTAAAGGTATAGTCCAGTGTCTTTTTTCCTTCGCTGACTGCCTGACTGACTGCCCGATACAACTGCATTTCCTGCTCGTCTGTCCCGTACATCTGATTGACCACGCCGTCCTGCGCGATTGGCTGTACCCTGACAGCATAACATGGTACAGAAAGCAGCGATGCTGCAATCAAAACAGCACATCCTGCTGTTTTTAATCTTTTGTTTGCACTTTTTTTCTGCATGAAAACATCCTTCCCTGTCCGGCAACAAAATCCTGAGCCTTTTTCCTGTGCTGTCTGCCCAATCACCTGTCCCCACTTTTGCCGGATATTGTCAGTATAACATGATTTTGCCACAGATTCCAGAGAGAACCAGCCAATTTACAGAAATTTACGCTGCTGTAAAAATTTACCTTTTAACGATAAAAAAAGGAAGAGACATCCCCCATCGGAATGCCTCTTTCTTCTTATCAAAAGCAATTATCGTTCGATTGCTGCATCACTGATTGAAACAATGCCATGCAGATCGCTTTCTTTTCCGCTGCCCAGCATTTTATATACGCCTTCCAGCATCTTTTCCTTATCATAAGGCAGCGTACCGGTAATCATGACCGGATTGGTGACATGGCTTGTGGAAAATCCTGTCGGTGTGGTCAGCTCCAGTGCTTCCAGCAGATAAGCCAGTTCTTCAATGCGCTCTCTGCCGCTTGCCTGCACAAAGCTTCCATCCTTGCACCACTTTTCCAGTTCCGTATCCGGAAAAACCGTCAGATTCATCATGATGATGTTGGCAGAGCGAACCTGATTGAGCATTTTTGCGCTCTCCACTGCATTTTCCTTTGCGCATCCAGATCCATCCAGACCATAAATCAGAATCGAATTAAATGGGATCTGTGCTTCATTGAGCTTTTTAAGCTGCTCCACTGCCTCGGCAGCCGTATGTCCCTTTTTCATCTGTTTTAAAATGCGGTCGCTTCCGCTTTCCAAACCGATATATAAAAATCCCAGTCCCAGACGATGCAGTTCTTTGAGCTGGTCCACCGTCTTATCACGCAAATTTTTAATCGAAGCGTACATCGACACACACGCACAGTATGGCAGATATTTTTTAATCTGTGTCAAAATCTCCTTCATCTGCTCAAAAGGCAGACAGAGTGGTTCTCCTCCTACCAGAAAAACACGCTCGGTGTAAGGATTGTAGCCGGAAGCATCCTTTAAATCTGCAATAATCTGCTTGAGTGGAATAACTTCAAAATCGACTGTCTTATACATGTTGCAGAAAGCGCACTGATTATACGAACATCCGCAGGTAACCTGCAAAAGGAGAGAATGCCGCTCAAAAGGCGGATAGTAGATAATCTGATCATACCGCATAGACAAGACCTCTTTTCGCTTTTTCTTTCAGTATAATCCTTTTTCTGCCTTTTGCAAAGTGGTTACTGATTTTTTGCGTCAAGATACTCTTTTGAAGCTCCTACCATTTCGTCCCAGCATGCTTCCATCTGGCGCACCAAAGTAAACTGGGTGCGTGCACGATCCAGATTCTGATGGGTGCGGCTGATTTTAAAGTAGTGGTCCCCATCCAGATAATCGGTCAGAAAACGCATACCGCACTCCAATGTCATCAGTTTTGCACCCCATGGCAGGGTCATGATTTCCTTCTCGGTCAGGATTGGACCTGCTTCCTGCAAAAATCCCTTGACACAAACCTTGTACAAATCCAGCAGGAAGTGAACTTTGCTCTGATCTTCTTCATCTTCCTTACAGTCGTTTGCTCCAAAACGAACAGTATCTCCAAAATCATTTGCAGCAAGTCCTGGCATAACGGTATCCAGATCAATTACACAAAGACCTTTCATGGTGGTTTCATCCAGCAGAACATTGTTGAGCTTGGTATCGTTATGGGTTACTCTCAAAGGAAGCTGACCGCTCTTCTGCAGGTTTACCATATAGGAACAATCTTCTTTTCTCTGGCGCAAAAACTCGATTTCCTGCTGTACCAAAGCCGCTCTTCCCATTTTATCCTCTGCAACTGCCTGTTCAAAGTTGCGATAACGGTTTTCAGTATCATGAAACTGAGGAATAGTTTCGCTTAATTTCTCTGCCGGGAAGCTGGTAAGTAGATACTGGAATTTTCCAAATGCAGCAGCACACTCAAACAGGTCCTGTTCATTTCTTGCTTTTTGCAGACAGACACTGTGCTCGATGTAGGACAGCATTCTCCAGCAATTTCCCTGATCATCTCTTGTATAGCGTGCCCCATCATCGCAGCGGACAACGCTCATTGCTTCTCTGTCAGCGTCTTTGCCCTCTTCCAGTGTTTTTTCACGCAGGAAGGAGGTTACCTCATCGATATTGCTCATCAAACCATCCACATCGCGGAAGGTATTGGTATTGATGCGCTGCAAAATATACTGTTTTTCCTTGGTTGTCACAAGGAAGGTATCGTTGATATGTCCGCTTCCGTACGGAATGAACTCGACTACTTCACCGATTTTTTTCCAGGACTTCAGTGCCTGCTCAATGATTTCTTTCTCCATCTGTCGTTCCCTTTCTGCCTTTTCCCGCTTATTTCTGCCAGAGTGGCTGTGGATATAAGCCTTCCTTAGTCATCTGTTCAAATGCCTTTACAACCGTTTCCTTGTCTTCCTGATAGGTAACACCGTACCAACGGTCGCTGCTCTTTAACACATGAACCTTTGCTCCATCCTTTTCGATCATGCGGCTAACGATGGATGGCAGGAAATATTCTGCTTTCATCGGATTTTCTTTGAGTGCCTTTTCCAGGAAAAGTGGGAAACCTTCCTTTGCCTGTTTTAAGACACTCTGTGGGAATCCCCAGAAGTTCATTGATACCGGAACCTGAGGGTCCAGAGCGGTAAAGGTCTTTCCTTCATCCTCGCTGTATCCGATTCCATCCTTACCCGATTCAATCCAGGTCCGCTCGGTGACTGTCTGGAGATATCCGTCTTCGCTTACCTCACAAATACCACGGGAAACATGTCCGTTTTCGGTAACAGTACTGCACAGAGGATAAGCTACCATTGCGCAGCTTTCCCCATCCTTGCTCAGGAGATCAAACAGAAGCTGATAGCCCTTTGGACCATAGTAGTCATCTGCATTGATGACAGCAAACGGTGCATCAATGACATCAGCCGCACAAAGAACCGCATGTCCGGTTCCCCACGGCTTTGTTCTTCCTTCCGGCAAAGAAAATCCTTCTGGAAGCTTATCCAAAGACTGGAACGCGTATTTTACCTCGATATGTTTGCGCAGATGTTTTCCAACTGCTTCTTCAAATTCCTGTTCCATTTCTGGTTTGATTACAAAAACAACCGTTTCAAAGCCTGCACGCTTTGCATCATATACCGAATAATCCAGAATCTTTTCTCCATTTTTTCCCATTGGATCAATCTGTTTTAATCCGCCGTAACGGCTTCCCATTCCCGCTGCAAGAACAACCAAAACTGGTTTATTCATCCTAAAAACCCCCTGTATGAGTTTGATAAAAAATTCACTTTTCCCAGTATAGCCGTTTCTCCGCGTTTTGTCTATATCATCCCGGTTGTTTTGCAAACTATTTTGGAAAATCCTCTAAAAAACCTCCCCTTTTTCATTGAGGAGGAGGTTTAAGCAAGATATCTTTGTGGATTATTTCCCAAATTTCTGATCGTTTTTCAGCTGGAGCTTCAAGTTGTCCGCAATCATTGCGATAAATTCAGAGTTGGTCGGTTTTCCACGGCTGTTGCGGATAGTATAACCAAAATAGGAGTTGAGCACATCTACATCGCCGCGATCCCATGCAACTTCAATAGCATGACGGATTGCTCGCTCCACACGGCTGGAAGTGGTATTGTTCATCTTTGCAATGGTCGGATACAGAAGCTTGGTTACAGAGTTAATCATGTTGTGATCTTTAACTGCCAGAACAATGCCATCTCGTAAGTAATGATATCCTTTAATATGGGCAGGTACACCGATCTGATGGATGATCTCGGTAACCATCACTTCCAAATTTGGACGGTTTGTTGGTATCATTGGTGTTTCGGCTTTCTCTGCTCCATTTCTTCCGGTCAGCTGAAAGATTCTCTCTGCTACCAACTGTGGATCGATCGGCTTTAAGAAACAATAAGCAACGCCCGAGTTTACCAGCTCTCGTTCCAGCATCACATTGTTATAATTTAAAATTACCATAAAAATCGGCATGCGCATTCCCGATTCTTTCACCTGATTGATCACGCCGATTGCATCATAATATGGCATAAACACATCCATCAATACCAGATCCGGCTGATAATCACGAATCATCTGAAGCATCAGCTGTCCATCTCTTGGTGCAATGGTTGTTTCAAAGCCGGAAGAACGAAGAGTTGCCGTACATCTCGCACAAAATTCTTTATCATCGTCAGAAATTAAGATTTTCAATTTAGATTCCATAAACTTTTCCTCCTCAATATTATTTTCCAACATTTACCAATAATTGGAAATTTCTGGAAATAGATTATCATATTTTCTGACCCTTTGCAAGAGTATCCGGTAGATTCTTTGCCAGAATCTCATGTTTTTTTAAAGTTTTTTGATTTCTAATTAAATCTTATTCAAAAACAATGTCGATTTCTGTCAAAAACTGTCTTTTGCACAATATTTTTTCTGTTTTCGGGTTGGTACTTTTTCTTGCAACTTCCAGAAAATTCTTTGGTGATGTAATTTTTCTGTTTGCTTTAAAACTGATCTTACAAAAGGGATCAGTTGTTTTTAGATATGAAAAAAAGACCGATTCCAATCGGAATCGGTCTTTGGAGGCGACACCCAGATTTGAACTGGGGAATAAAGGTTTTGCAGACCTCTGCCTTACCACTTGGCTATGTCGCCATATTGGAGCGGGTTACGAGGCTCGAACTCGCTACCTCCACCTTGGCAAGGTGGCGCT
>OGYP01001585.1_pt1 | contig 11089 bp, 10 predicted proteins | sample 1576571 | NCBI WGS metagenome assembly OGYP01 (sample SAMEA3541559, study PRJEB24748) | human gut metagenome | biome: human gut; feature: human-associated habitat; material: faeces | place: China | collected 2012
ACCTTCGTGGCACCGCCCACGCCCGACGACGAGGCGTTGATCGTCACACCGGCCACCTTGCCCGAGAGCGAATTCATGAAGTTGGCATCCTTCACGGTGGTGATATCTTCGGCCCCGACCTGTTGGACATTGTACGAAAGGGCCTTCTCTTCGCGTTTGATGCCCAGGGCCGTCACCACAACCGACTCGATCTCCGACGAAGACTCCTGAAGCGTTACGGCAAACGACGTCCGCGAACCGACCGGAATCGAAGCCGTTTCGTAACCCAGGTAGCTCACCTCAAGGGTTTGCGAGGCCGCCGGGGCTGGCACTTCCAGCGAAAAGCGACCCTCGGCATCAGTCGAGACACCCAGCGTGGTGCCCCGCACGATCACCGAGGCGCCGATGACCGGCTGTCCATTGGCATCGGTCACGCGACCGGAGACCGGCACCGGCCGTGCCGCTGCGGCTTGTTGTTTATAAATGAAGATGCTGCGTCCGTCGATATCGTAACCGATGTCGAACGGAGTGAACAGTTGATCCAGGACTTTGGTGATTAATTCATTCGAGACATTGATACTCACCTTGCGGCTCTCCAGATCTTCCACATCTCGATTGATGAAAAGATACCGTGTCTGCGCCTTGATCTTGTCCATCGCCTGCTCCAGGGTCACATTTTGCAGATTCAGCGTGATGCGAGCAGTCTGAGCCTTAGCCGTAAATAGAACACAGCTCAGGCAAACAAGTAAGGCAAGTCGAAACAGTCTTCCGTTTTTTTGGGCGAATCCTGTTTTTTCCATACTTTTGTAGAATTAAGGATAATAGGTTACTTAGGTTTTAGGCTGACTATTATCTGCGGTCTGCGGATTCCTCCAAATCTGCAGACCTTTTTCGTTGGATAACAGTCTGGGAGTGTATTTGATTTATTTTCTCATAGGCATTTCTTTTAAAGGCACAATCTGGATAAATCGTTGCCAAATACACAATCACATTATCGTATCATAATCACATTCGACTTTTCATCACGCGTATAGGTAAATCCGGTGGATACGAGCTGGACCACGTGCAGAGCATAATCCACCCCATCCGAAATACGCACCTCTCCGCTCATCACGTTAATCTGCGGCAAGGTTTCCCGCTCGATCTCAATCTGGACATCGAATGCACGCTCGAAGATGGCCATCAACTCATCGAACGGCATCTTCTTGAGATGAATCAGCCCTTCCGTCCAACACAAATCGTCGAAATCGGGAACGCGCTCCTTGTAAAGCCGGCCATGCTCCAGGACAACCCGGTCGTTCGGTTGCAGGATGATGGATTCGGCCGGGTCCTTGCGGCTGGTCACCTTGACCCGGCCCTCAACCAGCGTGGTCGAGAACAGTCCGTTCTCGGAATCGGCCAACACATTGAATTTCGTACCCAGCACCTGAATGTCCGTTGCGAAGGTCTCCACGATGAACGGGTGCGATGGATCGTGCGTCACCTCGAACAAAGCCTCACCCGAGAGTTTGACCCGTCGTGTTTTGCTGGAAAAGACAACCGGATATTCAAGGGTCGTTTCGGCATTGAGCTGTACATGGGTTCCATCAGCCAAAGTCATCTGCATCCGCTGTCCGGCGGGTACAGAGATCACGGTCTCGCTTTCACTTAACGAACGGCGGTAATAGTCCTTTCCGAAATAGGCGGCACCAAGTGCCACGACGATTAAAGCCGTTGCTTGGATGATATGACGGACATATCGCCATTCTTTTCGTTGTGTTTTATTCACCTTAGGTTGCTCGGTTTGAGGTTTTGTGCCGTAAAGTACCAGACCGTCGAATAAAAGGTGTGCTTTGCGAAACTCTGCTCTATTTTCAGGTGATGCTTCAACCCATGAAAGAATGCGATGTTCTTCTTCCGGCGAGGTTTCTCCTCGAAAATATTTCATTAAAAGAGTTTGATCCATTGCTGTGCTATTTTAGTTTTATCATGTGCTTCTATTATATAGTCGGTTGAGAAGGGGTATATTTACCCCTATTTTTACACTTTTTTTGCAAATAAATTTATTTATTAAATTTAGCAAATAATTTCAAAATTATAAACGGCTGGTTGATAGTTGATTATATATAATATAAAAGGCAATATGGTTTTTCCCAAAATAAACCTTAACTTTGACTACACAACTATAAACAAGTGAAGAGACCCCAAAATATGGATATGCAGAATTTCGACCGACTGTATGCCGAATACAAAGAGCGGTTTATTCTCATCGCATCATCCTATCTCCGGGACAAAGCCCTGGCGGAAGATCTGGTCACCGATTGCTATATGCACTTTTGGGAAAACCGGAAGGAGATATGCGCTTCCTTCGAGAATATCCCGGCATACATTCTCGGCATGGTCCGGTATAAATGTATTGACGCGCTCCGGGAGAAGCAGCAGCACATGCAAACGCATCAGCAATTGTATCAGATTGGCTTACGGAATATCCGTGAAAACCTTGCGGCCCTCGAGGAATGCGATCTCGCCAAAGTCCTTTTCCGCAAGGAGGTCGAAGAGATTTTCCGCAACCGTTTGGCCGAGATGCCCGAACTATCAGCCCAAATCTTCATGGCAAACCGATTTGAAAATCAAACCTATCAAGAAATTGCACATCGCTACAACATTTCAGTCAGAAAGGTCACCCGAGAGATTCAACAATGTTTGAAACTTTTAAGAGAAGATCTTGGTGATTATCTTCCTCTTGCGATTATCTTGTTTCCTCATTTCCTTGATAAATAAAAAAGGGACGGCAGAATGTGATTATGATTTAGCAACGAATTTATCGTGAACTAATTCTGTTTGCCGTCCCTTTGTCGATTCGTCTGTATATAAAGGAGAGGATGTATCCTGCCATATCATAAAAAAGGGGCGCATTAGCAGCCTCATGTAGCCGGTCTTGGGAACCTTTGCGCGAAGCTGTCCTGCGCCCAGTCTAGTCCTGCTTGTTATTACAAGCAGGACATAACCAGGACTGACAACTTTTATACCGCACAAAACAACCTCATAAGAGGGTCCCAAGTTCGCTACATGGTATAAAGAGTCGTTTCTCCTTGTATGCCTTTTGTCTATGCTGACATATAATGCCAGCACAAAATTAACATAAATTCTAAAATCAAGTTCCGATTATGCAAATCTGATTCTCCGCAAACACACCTAATATTTTTAGTATATTAGCGCTCAAAAAGCAGGGATTATGAACATATTCAGTTTTACGGCTCATTTCGGTTCGGAGGAAGATTGTCGTTTGCATTTCAAGGAGCAGCGTGATAAGGAAGGGGTTGTCTGCAAGCGATGCGGGGGCACTTCCCATTATTGGTTACAGGGTAAATGGAGTTATGAATGCAAAGGTTGCCGTTTCCGCACCTCGTTGCGCAGCGGTACGATCATGGAGAGCTCCAAGCTGCCGTTTCTGGTGTGGTACAAAACGATGTTCCTGATGAGTTGCACAAAAAAGGGATTCTCCACCAACGAACTCCAGAAGCAATTAGGATTGAAGCGTTACGAACCGGTATGGGCGATGGTACACAAACTCCGCAGGGCGATGGGCAACCGGGATGCAAGGTATACACTGGAAGGGATGATAGAACTGGATGAGGGTTACTTTTCGGTGGCCAGTAAGGAAATCGAGCGAGGCAAGGGTACACGTGGCCGGGGAGCCGAGGGAAAGCAGAACGTTGCGGTGATGGCCGAAAGCACCCCGTTGGAAGATATCGAAACGGGCAAAAAGGAGAAGCATGTGCGTTATTTCAAGGCCAGGGTACTGGATAGCCATCAAAGTGAAGGAATCAACGGCGTGGTCAGGGACTGCATGGAGGATGATGCCATCGTATTTTCGGACAAAAGCACTTCTTACGTTGACATCTCCGATCTGGTGGAATTGCACGTCACCGAGAAATCAGACGCCAAAACCACCAAGGAAACACTCAAATGGGTGCATATCGCAATCAGTAATGCAAAACGGACATTGCTGGGCAACTACCATAAAATCAAAAGGAAATACTTACAGTTGTATCTCAACGAGTTTATTTACAAATTAAACAGACGGTATTTTGGAGACAAACTCTTTGACAGACTAGTAATTGCGAATATAACAGGTGCATAAACGGATAATCAGAAAAAAGATTAACAATGGCGACCTTGACATTAATCTCTATAACAAATGTTTTCATGCATATAGAATCTTATTGCGTGTTTTGAGAAATTATATACAAACGTATAAAGATCAAGATAGGAATCCTCTTCAGTTTAGGCCTTTATTTTATAATAGCTTTTATACATATCAAAGAGAGGCAGATCATTGGGTATATGCAAAAAATTATTACGAAATTGAGCGAGATTCAATCAATTCACAGCCGCTTATTTCTAATACGAATCGAAACAAATCTGTCTTTTTTGCATCATATCAATATGATCCTATTGACATACAATATTTGGAAAATTTCTTCTTCGAATTCAACAATAAATGGCATGAAATACAGGAGAAGCGAATGACGGAACAAATTAATACAATGGACACGTTGTCAAAGAAAAACAAAGAGATACGCCCGCAAATCATCGAACTGTTTGCAGATGAGCGCAAAAGAACAATTCAATTATTAGGAATATTTGGAGCTATGCTTGCATTCGTTTCCTCTGTTGTGGGCATGCAAAAAATTGTCGAGACCCCTGCGGAATTTGCCCTTTTTGCCTTTACTTATATTCTTGGGTTACTAATTTTTGTTGTCGCTATTCATCATGTGATAATTCGGCATCATAAGATAGTACGAAATAACCAACTCGCCCAACAGAATAGGCAGGACAATCAGGCCCGACAAAACTGTAAGCCAATAACGAGAAATATATGGCATCCGATATGGATTATTATATTGGCATTAATAATATGTTGCGGACTTATTTATTATAGTGAAACTACAAAATCCGAGCGCACGGACGAGAGTAAGTCATTAATATTCAAAATTGAACATATACAAGATTAAAAATACGAGTATACATTTCTCTCGGGCACCTAGTTTTGAATGTATCCGTAAATTCGATATAAAATGCACAATTAGAAAGGTATCTCGTCATTTCAAAGTATCAATCCAGGACTGGTCTCTTTTTTAATTAAAAAAGTGTATGCCACGATATTTGATAAAGAATCAGTAATGGAATTACATCGAGGAATGGTGTTCTATTTGAGTAATGTTTGACTTCTGCTTGCTACCTGCACAGGGATGCGGACTTTTTTATTTTTTTGAGTCTGATCTACGGCCCGATCTTAACCTGGTGGAGACATCTTAACGCGATATAATGACAGACCCCCCCTCCTTCATCTGCAAGCAACATGTGACGAAAACTGGTTTTACGGCAGCGGCAGTTTCTCTACTCATTTATGTTATAAATTATACCAGCCACGGATTTTTATATGGGTCATAGTCAGTTTGAAATGTCGCCAGTTGCCAGTCGGTGACTGGCTTTTTCGTCGCGTCGAGTTTACGTGGAATCTGCGGATTGAGACGCAACTTGGCCGCATCATTGAGCCATTTCATTGAATCCTCGTAATCGCGCATACGGACTACGCTGACATTGTTCGGCGCAATGAGTTTCGTGAGTTCGTACAGCGCCAACCGCACCATGTGTTTTTTGAGGTTGTAGTTGCGGGGATCGTGCAGCGAAATATTCCGCCCGACTTGGGGTATGTCGGCGTTTACGTCCGTTTCCGGATAAAAAACATGTCCGTTATAAACCACATATTCATTTTCTGACAACTCATAAGCATTGTACTCGGGATCATAATCAGCTATGGCGCCCCAGCTGTCCGATGTCATCGGATTGAGGTTGCTGTCGAAGTTATCCATTGTCATCAGCGTAAAAAATCCGTTGTCATACTCCACAACACTCCATAGGGGATAATCCATAGGTTTCCACGGTGCGATTTCAGCTTCCAGCCAGCCATTCACCATCGGAATGCGAATATCATCGAATTTGTAGCCGTTCTCTTTGAGACAGACATGAATCACGTCATTGTAATTCACCTTGTCTCCGGGATAATAGGTGTTGAACTGCGAATAACAGGCAACCTGACAAGCGTCCATGTCTATTCCCGAATATTCTTCCCAGTATTGGGCTGTCGCTGGCTTGCGATATCCGCTGATGGAGCGGATTACCTCATGAATCTGTCCGTCAAAATAGATGTGTACACCTACGGGATAGGTAATACGCCGATCATATTCGGCAATATATTTACCCTTGGCAAGTTCCTTTTCAACCTCATAGTTCTCGGACAGGTACTCCACAACGCTCATCTCGGCCGATTCTTCCGCCTGGATGAAACGGTCTTCGTTCCCCCTTGTCAGCTGGGAAAGAGCCTCCGGGGTGATTATCCCCAGATAGTCATTGTTATTGAGAAAACGTCTGTACATGTCGTCCTTATATTAGTATGAAAATCCTTCCTGTATCACAGCGGTAGATACCACATAGCCATTGCCGTCACCGCCATTTTTGTATTTGTACCAACTGTCACGCAGGTAAAAGCACAACAGGTAATCAAGACAGTCTGAGAGATGTCCGTATCTTTCGTATTTGACTCCTGTTTTGGGGTCAGTTACTTTATGCTTGCTTTTGGTTCCGTCCTCATTGCGCAACTGGTATATAAGGTCCTGCGTCAGACGTCGACACTTGATGTCGATCTGAATCTCCCAACCTTCATATCCATTAAAAACTTCATTGACAAACTCGCAACGCGTGGCTTGCGGAGGTTGCTTTCGCAGAAGTTTGATTTTGGGTCTCAGTATCCCTTTGCCGAAAGTGTCTACAATAATGGTATAATTGTTTACGCCATCCTCATTGGTCGTTGAGCGTTGCAGGCCTGCCGGGTCACCAGTCACATCCACGCCACCGATATGCTTGTCCCTGTATAGTTTCATTCTCACCTTACGGGCAAGAGCCGGGGTGTTGTTTTCCTTGTCTTCCGGCTTGCCGAGTATTTCCTCAAGAATGTATACCTTCTTGTTGTCATAATCAATTTGAGCGGAAAGCACGGACATCTGTGGTGCCACATTGAAGTCCCATACGGTTATGATGGGACGGGTCGGATCATAAACTTTCTCTTTCAAACCGGTTATAAGGTGGCGTGCCCCGTCAAAGCCTCCATAAACCGCCATGTCATTCGCTTCCACGAAATCCCAGTTGCCGTACAACAATCGCTCTTTGGTTGCCTGGTCCCGAATCTTGTTAAGGGCGGCTTCATACACTTGCCTGAAAGCAATGTTGGGATTGTCAAAAACGCTGAACGGGACATACGCTTCCCCTTCACGGCATTTCACACTTTCGCCATTCTCATCCTGAACAAAGCGGGCACGAACCCATGTAATGGTCGGGTTTGTGGTCAGCAACATCCGCGGTGTCTTGAAGGTATCATGGATACGCCAACGCAATCGGGAGAAAAGGACTTCCACCGCTTTCTCGGAAATCTCGGAAACCTCATCCACCAAAGCAATGGTATATTCCGAAGAGCCGAAGCGCTCAAAGTTCGGGTCGCTGGGAATATCGGCCATCTCTTTCATGATGATTACCGAATCGTTCCAGAATGTCAATGTACCTTCGAGATTGTTAATCTTATAATTGACATCCTCCTTCAAGCCCCAATCTTTCAATATGGTCTTAATGGTGTTCCATGTCGATTCTTTTAGCGACTTGAGGGTCTTTCGTCCAACCACCGCTCGAATGTTATCGAAACGTATGCACGATGAAACAAGCCATACGCTACCGATGTACGATTTTCCACCGCCGGCCGCCCCGCCACCCAAAATTAACTGGGGCAAGTTCTGTGTTTTACACTTGGTACATTGAGGCTTATACTGCGGATTTTGCTGCTGGTCATAACCAATGAACACCTGTTCTATGGTACCGCCACAATGCGGGCAGTAGTTTGGCTGCAACAACTTCCACAACTCATATTGACGGGGAGATGGCGCAAAGTCAATACGGACATTTCTGGGAGCCTTGAGTCTGTTAACAGCCATCTCGTTATACGATCTGGATGGTTATATCATCGTGCCCTTCAAGAAGCGAGTATAGCTTCTGAAAAGTAACTTTCGACTCAAGAACCTTTCCCTTGACGGTATTCTTTCCTACAATGATACATCCCGCAGAATCGGTTTCAGTATTCCCGGAGTGAATGAGGATGCCCAGAAAGTGCGGAACATCATGCAGGTAAGGCATTTCCCGCTTGTATTTGGGACTATACTCAAGAGTTATCCTATATGTACCGGCAGGAATGGCTGTTTGGGCATACACTTTCTCCTTGCAGGTGCATGAGCGTCCGCGAGTCGTATCCGGACAGGTTGCCGGCAGCTCACGGACGGTATCCTCGATGGTGTTACAAAAAAACTTGCCGTCGATGAATAAGTCACCAATCGTGTAGGAGGTGCTTTTGAATTTTCTGTTGAGAACTAACTTCATTTTGATACTTTATTGTATCAAAAGAATAGAAAGACTCAACTGTGAATGTTTAGACGGGAATACGGTTGAAGATGCGATGGATAATGAATAAAATTTGTATTTTTGCCTCCGGGCAATAACAAATAATATGAACCGCTATGACGAAAGCAGATTTGATAAGGGAAATATCGCAGCAAACCGGTATAGAAAGAGCAATCGTAGCTCAGGTGATTGAAGGCGTGATGGAGGGTATTAAGTCTTCGCTGATAGGGGGCGAGGAAGTTTATCTCCGTGGATTCGGCAGCTTTATTCTTAAAAAGAGGGCTGCCAAGACTGCCCGCAATATCTCCCGGAACACGACGATCATTGTACCGGAGCACACGATTCCCGCGTTCAAACCCAGCAAGGCCTTTGCTGAAAAAGTCAGATGATTTGAATAAGATTGGATTATCGAGGGTCCCCTGGAACTTTGTATAGGGACCTTAAAATCCCGTTTTCACAAACAAACAAGAATCGTCCGTTTGCCAGAACGCATTCGTGTACGTGTTTGTCTTCAGGATCCGTGTCCAGCATCTTTTGAGCCTGCGCCGGGTTAATCATCTGCATGGTTACTCCCATTACTACTGCGCTGGTTGCGTCTGCTGGAATTTTCAATAATTCATCCAATATAGTCGTTTCCATAACGGATCATCGTAGCTCGAAGTCCCGTCAAGCATTTTATATGCCAAAATAGAAAGCGTGGGACATAACTCGTAGCACCGAGGTTCTGGTAAACCTATCCGCAAACAAGTTAAGCCCACGCAAAGGGTGGGCGTGAACTGTTTGTTTTGCGGATTGCAGAAATGTACCAGATTTCGGTGCAAAACAAAAGCTAACGCTTTCTCGTATTTTTTGGGTAGCGGGATGCTACCAGAAACGTCTATTCCTATTATTGTTTGGACGCTTCCAAAGAAATCTTACGGAACTCTTTCATCATCTTTTCGATGGACAATGATGTCTTGCGCGCACGTGTGCCCGCAGCCTTGTTTTCGTTTTCTTCCTGAAGTTTGGCATCCTTTGCAAAGGCATCAAACGCCTCATGGATCTTTTGAAGTAGTTCGTCCATATCTATGATTCTTTATTATTCGTTCGCAAATATAATGCAAAATCAGAACATGGCTTCCATCTCCAGTTTAATTTCATCTCGTTTTGTGTTTTTATAATAATGCTTGTATATTGTCATCGGGCTGTTTCCTGCCATCTCAGCAACCACTCCAGCGAGTTTCCCGCTGTCAACCATTTTAGAGATAAACGAGCCTCGAGCGGAATACCATGTGATATTTTCAGTTATACCGAGCATCTTGCACGCTTTGGTCAAAGTCCTGGATACAAGTTTAGAGATTTGCCGTACTCGTGTTTGTCTCTTTGAAGATGTTGTATGCTTATGTGTAAAGACCGGAAAAACATAGTTCCCATAACAAGTCCCAACATATTTATTCATGATCATCTTGGCTTTGGTTATGAGTATGGGCTTGGCCGTCTTAGGGAATTTGATGCGCTCGTAGACAATGCGGTCGTCTTCAACCAGGTCCCATGTCAAATTACACACATCGACGTTTGCCATTCCGCCAGTGTAGTAGCTGAATAAGAATAAATCAAGGTGTAATTGTTCTTTTCGCGTGAACAAAGTTCGGTCAATATTAGCAATCCTTTCAATGACTTTGTCCGAAACGGCCTTTGAGGTAGTCTCATCCCATTTGATATCATCTCCCAGGCAAAGGAACGCATCCATATTGACACCATACATGCCTTCTTTATATGCATAATTACATATGGCTCTTAATCTTCTAAGCTTGGTTGTAAGACCGCCTTTATTACCGTTCTTAATACCTGTTTCTTTGATCCAGAATGCATAATCCAGCAAAAATTGTTCGGTAATATCGATAAAGTAATAGGACGAAAAGGCTCTATCGTATTTTTCTTTGGTAAAAGATGATAGCGAACGCTTCATTTGCATGTAGATTCGTGCATTAGGACTGCTATCTATTATTTGCCCGTTTTTTATTCGCTTCTTTTCGTTAAATCGTAGAATCAGGGAATCAATCATCTGAACCACGGACTTTACTTTAACCTCGGGCTTGTTTTGTTTGATGACGTCAAAGTAATGAGAAACTTCTACGGGCGACCAGTTTCGGCCTTCACTCTCCCATGTGTCGATGATATGAAGATACTTTGTCTTAATGTCAAATAACAACTTGTTTTTGGTCGTTGCGTCAGGTGTTCCTGTCTTGAAACATTGAGATTTTGCATCCCAGTTCTTTAAAAGGCCGGTAATATTGAGAACTTTGGGGACGCGAGCATAGCCCGTTTTGAAGAAAATCAGCTCCAGCTTGACCATTTTCTGGTCTTTGGGGTTCATCTTACCCCGGATATTGATTGTATACATAAAGATAAAGTGTTAAGTTGTTGCTTTAATTACCATTAGTAGGCATTAATTGCTCTAAATTAACCTACATAATTACCTACATGAAAAGAGTAGGATATACGGTAATGAAAGGTTTATACGGTCTCGACCGTTCTTCTTCAACAACCTAACACTTTATCTATCAAAAACTTATAAAACAACGCTTATAAGTCTCAAAAAAGCCCCCTTCCTTTACAGGAATCAGCCTTTTTTCGTAACACCCAT
>OGYP01001587.1_pt1 | contig 11077 bp, 10 predicted proteins | sample 1576571 | NCBI WGS metagenome assembly OGYP01 (sample SAMEA3541559, study PRJEB24748) | human gut metagenome | biome: human gut; feature: human-associated habitat; material: faeces | place: China | collected 2012
GGATGCCCAGCAGAGTGGTCTTGCCCGCCCCGTTCCGGCCGATCAGGCCATAGATCTTGCCTGGTTCTATTGTCAGGTGTGTATTGGGTGCGGACAGATGAAGGATAAGAAAGATTTAATCCGTATTCTTAAGACGCAGGATGAATCAATCATTATTGATACTACAGGCAGGAAGAATGGAAGAGGGGCTTATATATGTGCCAATGAAGAATGTCTTGCCAAAGCTTTTAAGACAAAAGGTCTTGAGAGGTCGTTCAAGATGGCAATAGATGCGGGTATCTATGATGAGTTAGCAAAGGAGCTGAATAATATTGGAAAATAGACAGAAAATTCTTAATATGATCGGACTGGCGCAGAAAGCCGGAAAGGTTGCAAGCGGGGAATTCTCAACAGAGAAGGCTGTTAAAACCGGAAAGGCATACACAGTTATTGTTGCAGACGACTCTTCAGATAATACTAAGAAAATGTTTTCGAATATGTGTACTTATTACAAGGTTCCAATACATTTTTTCAGTGACAAAGAAAGCGTAGGCCACGCAATAGGAAAGGAATTCCGCGCATCACTGGCAGTCCTTGATGAAGGATTTGCAAAGACCATAGAAAAATATTTTGAACAGGGTTTAGAATAACAGCAGTGCTGTTATTTGGAAAAGAGGTTAAATGGCAAATATGAGAGTACATGAATTGGCAAAAGAATTAAATATAACATCTAAGGATATTACTGATATGCTTAGCAACAGCGAGAAGACTTATAAGTCTGTAAGCGGGCTTACAGATGCAGAAATTTCAAGTGTGAGAAAGAAGTTTGCTCCTGCACCTAAGGCTGAGAATAAGCCGGCAGCACAGCCAGCAAAGCAGTCACAGCCAGCAAAGCAGTCACAGCCTGTAAAGAATGACAACAGGGATAACAGGCAGCAGAATCAGGCTCCAAAGCAGGGTGGACAGAATAAGTCTGGCAACTCTGATGACAAGAAGCATATCTCACAGGTATATTTCCCACAGAACAGCTCAAGGGATAAGAATCCTAGAAGAGATAACAACAGAGATAACCAGAACCGTGATAATAATGGCGGTTACAGAAATGACCGTAACAATGGCGGTTATAGAAATAATGACCGTGATAATAACGGCGGTTACAGAAACAATGACCGAGGAAATAACGGATACAGAAATAACGACCGTAACAACGGTGGATATGGTAACCGTGATAACAACGGTGGATACAGAAATAATGACCGTAATAATAATGGTGGATACGGCAACCGTGATAATAATGGCGGATACAGAAATAATGACCGTAACAACAATGGCGGTTATAGAAACAATGACCGCAACAATGGCGGCTATGGCAACCGTGATAATAATGGCGGATACAGAAATAATGACCGTAACAACAATGGTGGTTATGGTAACCGTGATAATAATGGCAATTTCAGAAACAATGACCGTAACAACAACGGCGGTTTCAGAAATGACAGAAATGGACAGTCTGGAAACGGTGGCTTCAGAAAGGATAATGACCAGAACCGCAATGGCTTTAATGGTGGTCAGAGACGCAATAATGATAGAAGAGATTCTGCACCTAAGGAAGAGTTTGATTTCTCAGCTAAGCCAGATTCAAGAAGACATGATTCAAGAATAGACAGCAAGAAGAATGACAGAAAGAGAGATAATGAGGCTAAAGAAAATCTTAAGTTCGCTAACAGCAGATTTGACAAGAAGCCTATGACAAAGCCAGAGAAGAAGGAAAAGGAAGAAGAAACAATTAAGCAGCTCATTCTTCCGGATACTCTTACTATCAAGGAACTTGCTGATAAGATGAAGGTTGCTCCTGCAGCTCTTGTTAAGAAGTTATTCTTACAGGGCAAGGTTGTTACTATCAACGAAGAGATAGATTATGATGCAGCAGAGGAGATTGCTCTTGAGTACAATTGTATCTGTGAGCATGAAGAGAAGATTGATGTTATTGCAGAGCTTCTTAAGGAAGATGAAGATCCAGAGGATAAGCTTGTTCCAAGACCACCAGTTGTCTGTGTTATGGGACACGTTGACCATGGTAAGACATCATTACTTGATGCAATCAGAGAGACTCATGTAACAGCTAAGGAGTCAGGCGGAATTACACAGAAGATAGGTGCTTATCAGGTAAATGTACATGGAAGTCTTATTACATTCCTTGATACTCCTGGTCATGAAGCGTTTACAGCTATGAGAATGCGTGGTGCACAGGCTACTGATATCGCTATTCTTGTTGTTGCTGCAGATGATGGTGTAATGCCACAGACTATTGAGGCTATTAACCATGCTAAGGCAGCAGGTGTTGAGATTATTGTTGCTGTCAATAAGATTGATAAGCCTAATGCTAATATCGAGAAGGTTAAGCAGGAACTTACTGAGTATGGTCTTATTGCAGAAGACTGGGGTGGTTCTACTACATTTGTTCCAGTATCAGCACATACTAAGCAGGGTATTGATGAGCTTCTTGATATGATTCTTCTTACAGCAGAGGTTAATGAACTTAAGGCTAACCCTGACAGAAAGGCAAGAGGTATTGTTATTGAGGCTGAGCTTGATAAGGGACGTGGTCCTGTAGCATCTATCCTTGTACAGAAGGGTACTCTTCATGTGGGAGATGCTGTATCAGCAGGTTCTTGCTATGGTAAGATAAGAGCCATGATTGATGATAAGGGTAACAGAGTAAAGGTTGCCGGACCATCTACTCCAGTTGAGATTCTTGGTCTTAATGATGTTCCTAATGCAGGTGAAATCATTATGGCTGCTGATTCAGAGAAGGAAGCAAGAAGTACAGCAGAGACATTTATCAGCGAGGGAAGAAAGAAGCTTCTCGATGATACTAAGCATAAGGTATCTCTTGATGCACTCTTTGAACAGATTCAGGCTGGTAATATGAAGGAACTTAATATTATCATCAAGGCTGATGTACAGGGTTCTGTTGAGGCTGTTAAGTCAAGTCTTGTAAGACTTTCTAATGATGAGGTTGTTGTTAAGGTAATTCATGGTGGTGTTGGTAATGTTAATGAATCCGATGTAGTACTTGCATCAGCTTCTAATGCTATCATCATTGCATTTAACGTTAAGCCTGATAATCAGGCAAGAATTGTTGCAGAGAGAGAAAAGGTAGATTTAAGACTTTACAGCGTTATCTACAATGCTATTGAAGATGTTGAGGCAGCCCTTAAGGGTATGCTTGAGCCTATCTATGAAGAAAAGATTATCGGTCATGCAAGAATCATGCAGATATTCAAGGCTTCAGGAGTTGGTAATATTGCCGGCTGTATCGTTGAAGAGGGAAGAATTACAAGAGATTCTGTTGTCCGTATAACAAGAGGAAGTGAGAAGGTTTATGAAGGACCTATCGCATCTCTTAAGCACTTCAAGGATGAGGTTAAGGAAATCAAGGCAGGTACTGAGTGTGGTATGGTATTTGAAAAGTTCAATGATATCCAGCCAGAGGATATGATTGAAGCACATATCATGGTTGAAGTGCCAAGATAGGATTTAGTTTTTATTTGGAGAATATATGCGTAAAAATAGTGTGAAGAATACCCGTATTAACGGCGAGGTATTGAAAGAATTAAGTAATATAATCAGAAGTGAGATTAAAGACCCTAGAATCAACCCTATGACTTCGGTTGTAGCGGTTGAGGTCGCTCCTGATCTTAAGACATGTAAGGCGTATATAAGTGTTCTTGGTGATGAAAAGTCACAGAAGGATACGATTACAGGTCTTAAGAGTGCAGAGGGATATATAAGAAGACAGCTTGCAAGAACTGTCAATTTAAGAAATACTCCTGAAATCAGATTCATTCTCGATCAGTCAATTGAGTATGGTATTAATATGTCTAAGCTTATTGATGAAGTTACAGAACATGATAACAAGATGCACGTTGAGGAGTCTTCTGAGACAGAATAATTAAAGAGGTTAATTATGAATATTATTGAAGAAATCGGACATGCGAAAGTTATAGGAATCACAGGACATATACGTCCTGATGGTGACTGTGTTGGTTCAACATTAGGTTTATATAATTATATCAGGAAGAATCTTCCTGAGTGTCAGGTTACTGTTTATCTTGAAAAGCCATCAGATGAATTTAATTATTTATCTGGTATTAATGAAATTAAGTATGAAGCTGAGGATAAACATTTTGATTTATTCGTAGTGCTTGACTGCAGTTCAATGGACAGAATTGAGCCATTTATGAGCTGCTTTGAAAATGCTGACAGGACTATCTGCATAGATCATCATATAAGCAATAATTCATTTGCTGATGTTAATCTTGTTGAACCACAGTCAAGTTCAGCATGTGAGGTCCTCTATACAACATTTGACGAGAATAAAGTTGATAAGAATGTTGCAGAGTGCATATATACAGGAATAATCCATGATACAGGTGTATTCAAATACAGCTGTACATCAAGAAGAACAATGGATATAGCCGGAAAGATGATGGAAATGGGTATTGATTATTCTGACATTATCGATAACAGCTTTTATAAGAAAAGTTATATTCAGAACCAGATTCTTGGAAGAGCATTACTGGAAAGTGTGCTGTTTTATGATGGCAAATGCATATTCTCTAGTGTATCTATTGAGGAAATGAATTTCTATGGTGTTACTGGAAAGGAACTGGGAGGGGTAATAGAGCAGCTCAGACTTACTGATGGTGTTGAGGTGGCAATATTCCTTTATGAAACTGATAAGAACGAATATAAGGTAAGTCTTCGTTCTAAGAAGAAGATAGATGTTGCAAGAATCGCTGCTAGTTTTGGCGGTGGAGGACATGTGAGGGCAGCAGGATTCTCTGCTAAGGGCAATGTTCATTCTATCGTTAATAAGATTGGAGAAATGATTGAGCAGCAGTATAATGAGGATAATGCATGAATGGCGTTTTAAATGTTTATAAAGAACAGGGATTTACTTCTCATGACGTGGTTGCAAAACTGCGAGGAATTCTTAAAACTAAAAAAATAGGTCACACAGGTACGCTTGATCCTGATGCTGTGGGAGTTCTTCCTGTATGCATTGGGAAAGCTACCAAGCTGTGTGATCTTATAACTGACTGGGGTAAGACTTATGAAGCGGTAATGCTTCTTGGTACTACAACGGATACTCTGGATATATCAGGCAAGATTATCGCACAGTCAGAGGTTGATGTCAGTGAAGTTGATATACTTAAGGCGTGCAATGAATTTATTGGTGAATATGAACAGATTCCACCTATGTATTCAGCATTAAAGCATAATGGACAGAAGCTTTATGAGCTTGCAAGAAAGGGTATTGAAATAGAGAGAAAGCCAAGAACTGTTCATATTAATTCACTAAGAGTTAATGATATTAACTTGGCGGATAAGCAGAAAACAGTTACAATAACAGTTGACTGTTCTAAAGGAACTTATATCAGGTCTTTGTGTGACGACATTGGCAGAAAACTTGGATGCGGAGCGTGTATGATGAAGCTGACAAGAACCCGTGTCGGGGATTTCAGACTAGATGATACCCTTACACTCAATCAAATATCAGCTCTTGTATTAAAGGGCGAGATTGAGCAGAGAATGGTTGACATTGACAATATATTTAAAGATTATCCTGAGATAATATTTGCAGAAGAAATAGACAGATATCTGCATAATGGCAATAAGATTTCAGGTGATAATATACCTGATGATATCCGAGCTGTTGATAATGAGCGGTACAGAGTGTATGATTCAGCTAAGGACTTTATTGGTATATATGAATTAAGAGAAGAAGTACTTTATCCGGTTAAGATATTTTACGAAGACAACAAGTAAAGGGGCGTGATCATCTTTGGAATATATTCATGGTACAGATGATTTTCAATTGAATAAATGCAGTGCTGTTACTCTTGGAAAGTTTGATGGGATACATACCGGACATCAGAAGTTGATTGAAATTGTAAGACAGAAAGCAGATAAAGAGAATCTTTTAGCAGTTTTGTTTACATTTGACAGTATACCACTTTCTATATGTCCACAGAGATACCAGCATTTCATATCTACAAGCAATGAAAGACGTATACTGTGTGAGAAATTTGGCATTGACGTCGAGATTGAATATCCTTTTACAGATGATTTCATGCATATGGAGCCTGAAGATTTTATACGCAGGATTCTTATTGACAAGCTGCATGCAAAATATGTTGTTGTGGGAACTGATTACAGATTTGGCAAGGACAGGGCTGGAGATGCGGCAATGCTTGTGGAGGCAGGTGAGAAACAGGGCTTCACAACTATTATTGTTGAAAAAGAAAAGTATCAGGATAAGGAAATCAGCAGTACATATATAAGGGAAGAGCTTAAGCTTGGTCATATGGAAACTGTTAATGTCCTTCTTAATAGGCCTTTCAATGTGACAGGTATTGTTTCTCTGGGAAACCAGCTGGGACGAAAGATAGATTTTCCTACAATTAATATTTATCCGACAGAGTACAAGCTTCTGCCTCCTAACGGAGTATATGCAACGCAGACAACTGTTGATGGAGAAAAATACTATGGCGTTACTAACTTAGGAACCAAACCTACCGTAAGTGATGCACCGGAGATTAGTGTTGAAACATTTCTTTTTGATTTTGAGAAGGATGTGTATGGCAAGAAGGTTGATGTTGAATTTATGCATTTTATCAGACCAGAGATGAAGTTTGAAGATGTAGAAGGATTGAAAAAGCAGATAGCAGCAGATTCAGATTTTGCAAGAAATATGTTTCTTATTGGATAATTAGTGCTTGCAAAGGACAAACTGCTGTGTTACAATAATCAAGTATGAGCCGTTACCCAGCTATAGGACACTCCGACCTGAAGCTTAGTAACAGGAGATTAATAATTAGGAGGAATCAGACATGATATCTAAGGAAAAGAAAGCAGAAATCATTGCTACTTATGGAAGAAAGCCAGGAGACACAGGTTCTCCAGAAGTTCAGGTAGCTATCTTAACAGAAAGAATTGCTGAGTTAACAGAACATCTTAAGGTTAACCAGAAGGATCACCACTCAAGAAGAGGTCTTCTTAAGATGGTTGGTAAAAGAAGAGCTTTACTTGCTTATCTTAAGGATACAGATATTGAATCTTACAGAAATCTTATTGAGCGTTTAGGCTTAAGAAAGTAATTAATCAGGGCGGAGTGTATAACTCCGCCCTATTGCGTTGTTAATGGCAGAAGGGATACCCCGAGACCACTGAAATGTATATCATGAAAGTGGATTCATGGTGTGTTTTTCAGTTGTTTCGGACCTTCTGTTAAATATATTATTCATGGAAGGAGTTCATATGTTTAAACAGTATGAAATGGAACTCGCCGGAAGAACTTTAAGAGTTGATATCGGCAGAGTGTGTGCACAGGCTAACGGTGCTGCATTAATGCATTATGGTGATACTGTTGTTCTTTCAACAGCAACAGCATCTAAAGAACCAAGAGAAGGAATTGATTTCTTCCCATTAAGCGTTGAATATGAAGAGAAGATGTATGCAGCAGGAAAGATTCCTGGTGGATTTAACAAGAGAGAAGGTAAGGCATCTGAGAATGCTATCCTTACATCAAGAGTTATCGACAGACCTATGAGACCATTATTCCCTAAGGACTATCGTAATGATGTTACTCTTAATAACATGGTTATGTCAGTTGATGAGAATTGCAGACCAGAATTACTTGCTATGATTGGTTCTGCTATTGCAACATCTATTTCTGATATTCCATTTGACGGTCCATGTGCTACAACACAGATTGGTATGATTGATGGAGAATTCATCGTTAACCCATCTCAGGCACAGTGGCAGGATGGAGATCTTCAGCTTACAGTTGCTTCAACTAAGCAGAAGGTTATCATGATTGAAGCAGGAGCTAATGAGATTCCAGAAGACAAGATGATTGAGGCTATATATAAGGCTCATGATATCAACCAGACAATCATTGCATTTATTGATAAGATTGTTGCTGAGGTTGGCAAGGAAAAGCATTCTTATGTAAGCTGTGCTGTTCCTGCAGAGATGTTTGAGGCTATGAAGCAGGTTGTATCTCCAGAAGAGATGGAAGTTGCTGTATTCACAGATGACAAGCAGACAAGAGAGAAGAATATTGATGCTGTAACTGAGAAGATGAAGGAAGCATTTGCAGATAATGAGGAATGGCTTGCAGTTCTTGGTGAAGCTGTTTACCAGTACCAGAAGAAGACTGTTCGTAAGATGATCTTAAAGGATCACAAGAGACCGGATGGAAGAGCTATTAACCAGATCAGACCACTTGCAGCTGAGGTTGATATTATTCCTAGAGTTCATGGTTCTGCAATGTTTACAAGAGGACAGACACAGATCTGTGATGTTGTTACTCTTGCACCTTTATCAGAGGCACAGAAGGTTGATGGTCTTGATGAGAATGTAACTACTAAGAGATACATACATCACTATAATTTCCCTTCATACTCTGTAGGTGAGACTAAGCCATCAAGAGGACCAGGACGTCGTGAAATCGGACATGGAGCATTAGCTGAGAAGGCACTTGTTCCTGTTCTTCCATCAGAGGAAGAGTTCCCATATGCAATCCGTGCCGTTTCTGAGACATTTGAATCTAATGGTTCTACATCAATGGCTTCAACATGTGCATCTTGTATGTCACTTATGGCAGCAGGTGTTCCTATTAAGAGAATGGTAGCCGGTATTTCATGTGGTCTTGTTACAGGCGAGACAGATGATGATTATATTGTACTTACTGATATCCAGGGACTTGAAGATTTCTTTGGAGATATGGATTTCAAGGTAACAGGTACAACAGAAGGTATTACAGCTATCCAGATGGATATTAAGATTCACGGTCTTACAAGACCAATCGTTGAAGAGGCTATAAGAAGAACAAGAGAAGCAAGACTTTTCATCATGGATACATGTATGAAGCCTGCTATTGCTGAGCCTAGAAAGACTGTTGGTGAGTATGCGCCTAAGATTATCCAGACATCTATTGACCCTGCTAAGATTGGCGAAGTAGTTGGACAGCGTGGTAAGACAATCAACGCAATCATTGATGAGTGTGGTGTCAAGATTGATATTACTGATGATGGATTCGTTTCTGTATGTGGTGTTGAGCAGGCAGGAATGGATAAGGCTATGAAGTATATCAAGACTATTGTAGAAGACTTCGAAGAAGGCAAGATATATGAAGGTAAGGTTGTAAGCATTAAGGAATTCGGTGCATTCGTAGAGTTTGCTCCTGGCAAGGAAGGAATGGTTCACATTTCTAAGATTTCTAATGAGAGAATCAACCATGTTGAAGATGTTCTAACACTTGGCGATCATGTAAAGTGCAAGTGTATGGGTAAGGATAAGATGGGAAGAATCAGTTTCTCAATTAAGGATGCAATGTAATAATGTAATTGGCATGAGAATATGCCGATTACATACGGGTTTGAACAGATTGTATCTGTTCAAACCCGGCAATATAGAAGCATGAGTTATATTTGGTTATAGAAAAGAGGATACGATTATGGTAGATCAGAATTGTGCATATTGTGTAGAGGGTGACCTCGTAGCTAAGTTTGGTATTAAGATATGTGAGCTTGAGACATCAAAGGTATATCTGTTCAAGGAGCAGAGTCATCCTGGAAGATGTATCGTAGCACATAAGAAGCATGTTGGTGATATGAACGAGTTAACTGCAGAAGAGAGAGCTGCTTACTTTGAGGATGTTGCAAGAGTAGCAAGAGCTATCATGGCTGCTTTCCACCCAGATAAGGTTAACTATGGTGCATATGGTGATACAGGTCATCATCTTCATTTCCATCTCTGCCCTAAGTATAAGGACGAGTTCGAATGGGGTGGCGTATTCCTTATGAACCCAGATAAGAAGTATCTTACAGATGCTGAATATGCAGAGATGATTGAGAAGATTAAAGCTAATTTGTAATAATTTGAAATGAGGTATTTTTATGTCAGGACATTCAAAATTTGCGAATATCGCGCATAAGAAGGCAGCCAATGATGCAGCTAAGGGTAAGATTTTTACAAGACTTGGTAAGGAGCTTATGATTGCTGTTAAAGAAGGCGGTCCGGATGTTAATAATAATAGTAAGTTAAGACAGGTTGTTGCTAAGTGTAAAGCAGCTAATATGCCTAATGATACAATTGACAGAGCTATTAAGAAAGCTGCAAGTAATGATATGTCTAACTATGAATCAGTTACATATGAAGGATATGGTCCTAACGGAACAGCTATTATCGTAGAGGCTCTTACTGATAACAGAAACAGAGCAGCTTCTAATATCCGTAGTGCATTCACTAAGGGTGGCGGTAATGTTGGTACTCCGGGCTGTGTATCATTCATGTTTGATAACAAGGGACAGATGATTGTAGATAAGGAAGAATATACCGGAGATGCTGATGAGCTTATGATGTTAGCTCTTGATGCTGGTGCAGATGACTTTAATGAAGAAGAGGATTGTTATGAAATCCTTACTTCACCAGAGGAGTTTGATGCTGTTAATCAGGCATTAACTGATGCAGGAGTAACATTTGCTTCAGCAGAGGTTACTATGATTCCACAGACAACGGTAGACCTTACATCTGAGGATGATATTAAGAAGATGAACAGAATCTTAGGACTCTTAGATGAAGATGATGATGTTCAGAATGTATATCATAACTGGAATGAACCAGAAGAAGATGAAGAATAATTAATTATGAAAGAAGATTCTCATGCGAGTTTGGTATGAGAGTCTTTTTTTATTGCTGTAAATGTGTTATCATTATATCATTAATTGCGTGTAATGGAGAAAAACTATGCTTTTACAGGAGATGACCGAGGATAATAACCTGATAATTGAATTAAGCATGAATAGACAGAAATATGAGTTTCCATCTAAGGTTATAAGAAAAGTTAACCAAAGCGTATTGGTTGAGCCAATAAGAATTAATGGAAAGATATTAAGTTTCAATTCTTCAGGTGGCGGTATTACGGTAAGTGTATATATGATAAGAGACAGTAAGCCACCAATGTTATGGAAGGGCGTTGCGGTTAATTCAATAAGAGAAGATAATGGAACATTTTATAAGATTA
>OGYP01001601.1_pt1 | contig 11039 bp, 9 predicted proteins | sample 1576571 | NCBI WGS metagenome assembly OGYP01 (sample SAMEA3541559, study PRJEB24748) | human gut metagenome | biome: human gut; feature: human-associated habitat; material: faeces | place: China | collected 2012
TTGGTCTTAATTCTGGTGGAATTACTGGTACTACTGACATTATCATCCATTCAGGCCGTGGCCGATTCGCCGGGCTTCGGGACCGCGAGGGGTGTGGCCGCAGCCATCGGACTTGAAGCCGCCCTGAAGCCGCTCGGCCTCGCTGTCCGGCCCTTCACCGCGGGTCCCGCTGTGCGTTTTTCCTCGGGGAGAAGGGTTGTCCTCGCTAAGGAGGCGCTTGAGGCGGATCGCATTCTTTCCGTGGGAAAGTTCAAGGCCCACTCCCAGATGCTCCTCACCCTGTCCTGCAAGAATCTTTACGGAACTGTGCCCGGCCTCCGCAAGGCGCTTTATCATGGCCGTGAGGGGCAGTGCCGCCGGGAATTCGAGGATATGCAGGCCGAGATCCTGGAGCATCTGCCGCCTGTGTCCGGTATGGTGGACGGAATAACGGCCATGCACGTGACCGGCCCCTCAGGAGGCAGGCCTTTCCCCCTGCATCTCATCGGTGCCAGTTCTTCTCCCGTAGCCCTGGACGAGGCTCTGTGCGCCGTCGCCGGCCTCAGCCCCGGAAATGTTCCCCTCTCTTCGGCCTTCATGCGCAGGCACTGCCCCGACTGCGCCTCGGAAGGGGCGGAATACGTTTTTCCCCTGTGCGCACCCCGGGATTTCGATGCCACGGGCTTCAGGGTGCCGGACATGCTCATCACAACGTCCTTCAGACCGCTCCGGCTCATGAAAAGCTGCCTGAAGCGCGTCTGGATGGATATTTTCCGCTGATCCCCGTTCCCGTGAGTTCTTTCTGAATGCAGAAGGGGCCCCGGGGAAGCTTTCCCCGGGGACCCTTTGTCATGCATCAGGCCCGGAAGAGGGGCCGGAATGGAAGCCCGCTGCTAGTTGATATCCCAGTCGAGGCCGAAGGTGTCGTGCAGGATGCGCACGGCGAGTTCGAGATACTTCTCATCGATCAGAATGGTGATTTTGATTTCGGAGGTGCTGATCATGAGAATGTTGATGCCTTCCTTGGTGAGGGCGGAAAAAGCCCTGGCCGCGACGCCGGTGTGATTGCGCATGCCGACGCCGATGCAGGAAATCTTGGCCACATTGGTGCTGTAGGTGATATCGCAGTCGCCGTACTTCTTGGAGACGGTGCTGCAGACCTCCAGGGTCTTCTTGAGATCCTTCTTGGAAATGGTGAAGGTCATGTCTGTGTGGCCGTCGTTGCTGGTATTCTGCACGATCATGTCCACGAGAATGCCGGCTTCCGAAATGGCGCCGAAGAGAGAAGCGGCAACACCCGGTTTGTCGGGCATGCCGTGCATGGTGACACGGGCCTGATCCTTGTCAAATGCAATGCCGGAGACAAGAAGAGCTTCCATTGTAGAATCCTCCTGGGTCACAAGGGTGCCCGGGTCATCAGTGAACGTAGAACGTACGTAAACCGGAACTTTATATTTTTTCGCAAACTCCACGGAGCGTATGTGCAGCACCTTGGCGCCCATGCTGGCCATTTCCAGCATCTCGTCATAGGAGATCTTGTCAATCTTTCTGGCGCTTTTGCAGACATTGGGATCCGTGGTGTAGACACCGTCTACATCCGTATAGATTTCGCATTCGCAGGAATCGAGCACAGCGGCTATGGCGACGGCCGAAGTATCGGAACCGCCGCGGCCGAGTGTGGTGATGCGGCCGTCGGCCGTTTTGCCCTGGAAGCCGGCGATGACAAGGACATCGTAGTCGTTGAAGAGCTTCCGGATAGCTTCTCCGTCAATGGACTCAATGCGGGCGGAGCCGAAGCTGTCGTCCGTGATCAGCGGAATCTGCCAGGCCAGAAGGGAGCGGGCTTTGATGCCGTTGTCCTTGAGCAGCATGGTGAAGAGAGAGATGGATACCTGCTCGCCTGTGGAGACGAGCGAATCGCATTCAGCGGGATCCGGCTGGGCGGACCATTCTCTGGCGAGGGCCAGAAGATTGTTGGTGTCGCCGTGGCGGGCGGAAAGGACGGCAACGACCTTGTAGCCGTTGTCCAGACCCCTTTTCACCTTGGCCAGTACCTTTTTCTGGCACTCCAGGTCGGCAACCGAGGTTCCGCCGAACTTCTGAACAAGTATTTTCATGAGGAACTCCAACGCCCGGGAACATTTCCTGAAACGGGCGCACTTAGTGTGCAGCGCGGGAGCGCGTCCCCGTCCCCGTCCGGTGACACCGGGTCTCCGGGGAGAAGGGGCATGACGCGGGCCGTGAAACCGGCACGGCAGACCGGGAATGGGCTCAGCGCCTCTCTGGCAGCGCGCGGGCGATGGCTTCAAGGGCCTCTGTGGCGTGCGGACCTGTGGCGCTCAGCGTCAAAGCTCGGTTTTTTTCGCACTGTTCCGTTTCTATGTCAAAAGTCAGGGCGAGGAAATCCGGAGGATAGTCACGGGGCTGCAGGTAATCCGCCCATTCCACGAGCACCACGGTTCCGGGATCATCCAGCGCGTCGGCTATTTCATCCGGCAGAGGCGCGTCTCCGCAGCGGTAGAGATCACAGTGCAGGACGGGCGGATCCGTCGGGTAGGAGTTCATGATGGTGAAGGACGGGCTCGATATTTCGGCCAGATCCCCGCCGGGCAGATTTGCCACGATGGCTCCCGAGAGCGTTGTCTTGCCGCAGCCGAGCGCGCCGGTCATGAGAATGTCGAAAGGTCCGTCTTCCAGGATCCGGTCAGCCAGGAATTTTCCAAGCGCTGCCGTGTCTTCGGGCGATGAGAGGTGCAGAATCATCTGGATCCTCCGTTCCGGCCCCGTTTTTCCATGAGGTTTTTCATAACGAGGGGTATGGCGTTCACGATGTCGCCCGCGAGATTCCCCCGGCCGGGAAAAGCCTTCCCCGTCTCGGCTCCGGCGGCCACGTGCCAGATGACGCCGAAAGCCGCGGCTTCCAGAGCGCTCCCGGTGCGGCAGAGCAGGGCAGCTGTCATACCGGCCAGGACATCGCCGGATCCGGCGCAGGCGAGGGCAGGTTCATCGAAGGGTGCCACGATGATCGGGGAATCCATCTGAGCGAGCAGCGTTCCCGCGCCCTTGAGCACGACGGCCGCGGGAGAGAGGCCGGTCAGGGATCTGATGGCGGCGAAGCGGTCCTCCTGCACGTCACGTGGCGAAAGACCGAGCAGGCGCCCGGCTTCACCCGGATGAGGCGTGATAACATCTCTCTCCGTGAGCAGGCTGAGAACTCCGGGATGGGCGGCAATGAGTGTGAGGGCGTCGGCGTCCACCACGGCGGCGGGACGGCCGGGCATGGCCAGCAGGCTTTTCAGAAACGCAAGCGCGTCAGGCCCCGTGCCCATGCCGGGGCCAACGGCGAGGGCACCCGCGCGGCGTATGAGATCGTCCATGCTTTCAGCTGAGGACGGCCATTCTCCGCCGTTTCCGAGGCCGAGGACCATAATTTCGGCATGCGTTCCCTTGATGTCGCGTACGGCTGAGGCGGGAGCCGCGGCAGTAACGAGGCCGGCGCCCGCGCGCAGGGCGGCGAGGGCGGCTGTCTGGGCCGCGCCGGAGAGGCCTCCAGCTCCGCCTGTGACCACGACGTGGCCGTACGTATTCTTATGGGCGTTTTTCTCGGGGCCGGGGAGTGCGTCCGCCTGCTCCATCCCGAGGCAGCGGAAAGAGCATGGGCTGGATTTTTTTACGCAGAGAGGGGTTCCGATTTCGCATACGGTGAGCCTGCCGACCCAGGGACCGGCTTCGGGAAGAACGAGACCCGGCTTCGGAGCGGCGAACGTGGCCGTGGCATCGGCACGCACGGCTTCCGGGCAGGGTCTGCCAGTGACGGCGTCGAGCCCGGAGGGAATGTCCAGCGCGAGCGTGAAGGCGCCCGGCTCGTCATTGATGGCGCACACAAGATCGAGCATGGACTCCGAGAGCGCGCCGTGAAAGCCAGTGCCGAGGAGCCCGTCCACGAGGACGGTGAATTTCCCGCTTTCAAAGTCCGACACGTGACGGAAGGGAACGCCGCAGGCCTGGGCCGCCTTCACGTGGACCGCCGTGCTGCCCTGTGCGGCGCTGAGGGCTTTCGTGTGAAAGACCACGGGCTTCGCGCCATAATCCATGAGGTGTCTCGCGAGGCATGCGGCGTCGCCGCCGTTATTGCCCGGGCCCATGAAGAGAGCGGTGTCACGTCCCGCCACGGATCCGAGTTCTTTCAGAAGGACGCTGAGTGCCGCACGGGCCGCGTTTTCCATGAGCACCGGATCGGGAATGCCGAGCGCCACGGACTGCTGATCCCAGACGCGCATTTCCGCGGGGAGGGGCATGAGGGGAAGGGAGGAAAGAAAAGGAGTGGAAATGAAGTGCTGCTTCTGCATAGTTCTGTGCCCGCGATGTGTCTTTGTTACCGGAGGCCGGTTTCAAGGAGAACGATGGCCGCCGCGAAACCCGCGTCATGGGTGATGCTCACATGGACGGACGTGACGCCAAGTTCCTCGGCGCGTTCCCTGGCCCTGCCCGCGAAACGGATGAAGGGCTGCCCGGAAGGAAGGGAAAGTACGGAGACATCCGAAGGCGCGACGCCTCCGGCGAAACCCGTGCCGAGGGCCTTGACCGCGGCTTCCTTGGCAGCCCAGCGGCCGGCTAGGAATGCCGCGGCGCGCTTTGTGCCTGAGGGGAAGAGAGTTTCTTCGCCTGGAGAGAGAAGGCGCCTTGAAAAGCGCGCGCCGAAGCGGGAGAGTCCTTTCTCCATGCGGCTTATGGAAGCGATATCAATACCCGTGCCGGCGATCATCCGTGCCAACCTTTTGGAACATTGCACATTTTGAAAAAATCATTTAATGGTACACTTTCATTCCGGCAACGACAAGGCGGACTCAGTGGGGCCGCCAGAAAATATTCGGGAGTTAGTCATGAAACTGTGCATTATCGGTACCGGCTACGTCGGGCTTGTCAGCGCTGCCTGTTTTGCTGAAATGGGCAACACGGTAACCTGCGTTGATGTGAAGCAGGACGTTGTTGACAGGCTGAACGCAGGACACGTGCACATTTACGAGCCCGGTCTGGCCCCCATGGTACAGCGCAGCCACGCCGATGGCCGTCTTCTCTTTACCACGGATCTCTCGAAGGGCCTCGAGGGCGCGGAAGTAGCTTTCATCTGCGTCGGCACTCCGCCTGATGAGGATGGTTCCGCCGATCTGCACTATGTCGAACAGGTGGCCGACGAGATCGGAAAGTTCATGAAGAATGACCTCATCGTTGTGGACAAGTCCACCGTGCCCGTGGGCACGGCCGACCGCGTGACCGCCATCATTCAGAAGAATCTGGACGTGAGGGGGCTGAAGCTGAATTTCGAGGTCGTCTCCAACCCCGAATTCCTCAAGGAAGGCGCGGCCATTCAGGACTTCATGAAACCGGACCGCGTGGTTGTGGGCACTTCTTCCGAGAAGGCCGCTGACGTCATGCGCGAGCTCTACGCTCCCTTTGCCCGCACGCGCAGCAAACTCATCGTCATGGGCGTGCACTCCGCGGAAATGACCAAGTACGCGGCCAACTGCATGCTCGCCACCAAGATTTCCTTCATCAACGAGATCGCCAACATCTGCGAAAAAGTGGGCGCCGACGTGCGCGACGTGCGCACGGGCATCGGCTCGGACAGCCGCATCGGCTACCAGTTCATCTATCCCGGCGTGGGCTACGGCGGCTCCTGTTTCCCCAAGGACGTCAAGGCTCTCATCCGCACGGCTCTTGACGCAGGCCTGAAGGCCCCCCTGCTGCAGGCTGTCGAAGATGTCAATAAACATCAGAAGCAGCACATGGCCGAGATCATCGAGAATTACTTCGCCCCCCAGGACGGCGTGAAGGGCAAGACGCTGGCTCTCTGGGGCCTGGCTTTCAAGGCCAACACGGATGATATGCGTGAGGCCGCTTCCGTGGACGTGATTAAGCGTCTTACTGCCGAAGGCATGAAGGTGACAGCCTTCGATCCCGTGGCTGCGGACAACGCCCGACGTATTTTTAAGGACAATGATAATGTGGTCATCGGGAACGATCAGTACGAGGTTCTGAAGGGTGCCCAGGCCCTCCTCGTGATTACTGAGTGGAATCAGTTCCGCAATCCTGATTTCGACCGCGTGAAGGAGATGCTCACTGCGCCCATCGTCTTTGACGGCCGCAACCTGTACTCTCCCGATACCATGGCCCGTCACGGCTTCGCTTACTTCTGCATAGGCCGCCGCGCGGACGGCGCCCGTTAGTCCGGATTTTCTGAACAGACAAAAAGAGCCCCGCTTCCAAAAGCGGGGCTCTTTTGTTGTGCTCCAGGCTGTTATCTGCAGGCACGCGGAAATCAGGAAAGCGCCATGTCCGGACGGTACGCCCTGCAGTGTGGGAAGAGGGATCTTTTTCAGGATTCCTTCCTGCCCGGTTCAGTTTCAGCGCGAACAGGGAAGAGCAGTGCGCCGAGAAGGAAAAAGAAGGCCGCGCCAGCCGCGAGATCAACGCAGTAATCCGGGAGAATGGCCGGCGGAACAATGAAAGGCAGGACAGAAAGGGCCGCAGCCGGGGGGCAGGGCATGTTCAGGATCTGGAAGAGCAGGAAGACGAAGCACACGGTCAGACCTGCCGCCACAAAGGGGGGAACCCAGCCCTGGGAGGCGAGCCACGCCGCTCCGGCTCCCGCCGCGCCGCCCAGAACGACCAGGAGATAGAGGCTGAAGGGTCTTTTGCGGAAAGGGCCGCCCGGGTTGACGAATTCAATACAGGCGATGATGAGGGGCGGGGCCAGCAGATAGGTGCGGCCTGTGTATTCGGAGAGCCACGCGCAGGCGAGGGTAATGGCGAGAACGCGGCCCCAGCGGAAAAGCAGGGCAGGCAGCTGCCGTCTCTGAGGCAGAAAGTGATACTTCAGCCTGACCTTCGTGTAGTTGCCGTGCCCCGTCCAGTCGAGGATGTAACAGACCAGGGCGATGGCCGCAGTGAAGGCTGCGACCGCCACGGGGTAATAAAGACTGGATTCTCCGGCTACGAGCGGGAGGATGGCGGCCGAAATGGACGGCAGGACTGCCGACGCGGTAATTCTGAGTTCCAGAAGAACAAGCACGAAGGCGCATCCGGCACGGAGCGTGAGCGGTCCGGGTATGTAGTTGATGACGAACCAGCCAGTGAAGGCGGCCAGGGTCGGCGACAGGAAAAGATCAAAATTGGTGGCCATCCAGGGGCGGGCCCTGGTGCCCCAGGCGCCGAAGGCCAGGGCTGCTATCTCGGGGAAGATGACGGCCTCAAGGCCCGTTATCTCAGCCGTGAACACCATGGCCGAAACCAGAGCTGCCACGGCAAGAAGCAGGGGTGGGCGCAGAAAGGGCGCCGGCCTGAAAACAGTTTTCCGCTTGTTCATTCCGCCCTCCTTTTGGAGAAAGAAGGTCATGCTGAACCCAAGGTATACACCCCGTTACAGATGCAGGCAACGCGGAAGGGGAAGAAAATCAGCCGTGCAGGGCGCGGCGGAATTTCAGGGTGCAGAAAGCGCCGAGAGCGAGAAGGGCGCACAGGCCGAGAGGTACAAGCAGGGCCCTGTCGAGGCCGAGTGTGCGTCCGAGGAATCCGAGTGTGGGAGGAAAGAGGAGAAGCCCCGAGTAGCCCAGCAGGGAAACGGCAGCGCTGGCCTGTTCCGGAGCCACGCCCGGGCAGGAACCGGCGCGGCTGAAGAAGATGGGCACCATGGGTGACAGACCCATGCCCATGAGGCAGTAGCCGGCGAGACAGAACCAGGGCTCGGGAGAGACGAGAGCGATGGCCATGCCGCCGAAGGCCAGAAGGGCGCCGCCGACGGAGAGCCTCATATCTCCCCAGAGGCTGCGGAGCCTGTCGTCGAAGAGCCTGAAGACGCCGGAGGTGACGGAAAAGGCGCCGTAAGCGAGAGCAGCGGTTTCTTCATCGGCGCCGCGGCAGGAGAAGAGATAGAGACTTCCCCACTCGGCCACGGAGCCGTCAGCCGCGTACGCCCAGGACACCAGCAGGCCGCAGCAGATGACGAATACGGGCACATGGGTTTTCTTTGCCCTGGCGGTTCCGGAAGCAGGACGGACAGTGTCCTTCTGCAGGCCTCTGAAAGCCGTAGTCAGAAGCAGCGAGTAGCACCCGAGCACAACGGCTGCGTTGATCATGGGAGAAAGGGAGAAGGAGGCGAAAAGGGCACCCGAGAGGGAGCCGAAGAGCGCTCCGAAGCTGTAGGCTCCGTGAAGAAAAGACATGCTCGGGCTTTTGAAGCGCATTTCGAGGAGCATGCCCTGGGTGTTGATGCAGACATCGGCGATGCCCATGCTGAAGCCGCCGCACATGAAGGCGCAGGCCAGGAAGAGTTCGTCCCGGGCTGCGCAGGAAGCCGTGATGCTCAGAAGCAGGGTGATGGTGAAAATGATGGCCAGGGGGCGGCTTCCGAAGCGGCGTACGAGAGTGGCGCTCACGAGCAGGGACGCGAGCGCCGCCAGGCCGAAATAGAGGATAAGCATCCCGATTTCCGCTTCGTTGAGGCCTGCCTGCTCCCTGATGGCGGGCAGGCGGGATGTGAAAAGCGAGTACGTGAGTCCCGGAGCGAGGAAAAAGCAGGCGCAGGAGAGACGTGCCCTGGAAAGGCTGGAAGAAAACATATTGTGACCTCTGAAAACAAGAGAAGCCGTTGCGTGATGCAGCGGCTGGCCATGACCGGAAGAGCAGACTCTCTGTTCCGGCAAATTGCGGCAGTATGTACATGAGAGAAAAAGGAATGGCAAGCGGCAGGCCGCAGAAAAGAGGGAAAAGCCGGAATAGGTTCATTTCCGCTGGGCTGACAGACGGAATGCCTTCTGCCGGAAGGACAGGGCTTCCGGACAGGGAAGCCGGACCTGCGCCTTCAGCGTTTTCTTCCCGGACGGAAAACGCCATCGCTATACCACCGGAGCGGGATGCCCGGCGGGCACGGAAGCGGTATAAAAAATGGACGCTTATGTGGACTTTTTTTATTCCTCCGGCGTTGCGTGAAAGGGGGTTTTTCTGTACACAGAAAAGAAAAATTTTTTGTGCGGCGTTTTTCTTTTCTGACCTCTGCCTGCGGCACGCTGCAGGCGGAAAGGCCGTGACAGGGCGCCACTGTTTCTGATGAGGAGGATTCTATGCGTAAATTTCTGCTTCTCCCGCTTCTGGGGGCGGCGCTGCTTTTCGGCGGATGCAACCTTCCGGGCGAAAACAATATTGTGTATGTCGACGTCCAGAAGGTTTACAGTGATTCCAAGGCTGCCCAGGCGGCCGAAGAGCATATGAAACAGGTCCGCGATGCGCTTCAGAAAGGAATGGACGAGATTGGCCAGACCTACGCGAACGCGGCCCAGGATGCCCGCGAGAACGCCGTGCGCGAAGGTATTATCAAGCTGAATACGCAGATGGAGCGTGAGCGGGAGGCCGCACGTCAGGTCGTGTTCAAGACCATGCAGGACGCCATCGACCATTACGGTGAGCAGAATCCGTCAACGACAGTGGTCGCCCGCCAGAATCTGCTACGTCCGGCCAAGGATATGAAGGACATCACGGCCGACATCATTTCCGAGATGGATACCAAGACTCCGAAGTTCGCCGAGCTGCCCAAGGTTTCCGTGAAGGGGCCGGACGATAAGTCCGCAGCCGGCGCCGCCCAGCAGGCTCCCAGGCCGGCTCAGGGCGCCCAGAAGAAGTAAGACCGCAGCGCGGCGGGGGCGCGTTTTTCCCGCCGCCGCTTTCAGGAGGAAACAAGATGGCTGAAGAACAGAAAGAAAATCAGGCTCAGAACGGTACGCAGGAAACCCGTCTGCCCCTGAGCATCGACCGTTCGAAAGAGATCTCGAAATACATGAATGTCTTCAACGCGTCGTTCGCCTATAACGAGGTGTTCCTTGAAATGGGCCTCGGCCGCGTGCTCGACGAGGCCGGCAAGCAGGTTTACAGCGTGCGCATGAATGAAGTCGTCAGCATGACGCCCCAGACGCTCAAGGCCCTGGCCATGGTTCTTGGCAGGGTCTGCCAGAACTACGAGGCCCAGTACGGCCCCATCGGCAACGGGATTCCCAAAGATAAAGTGCAGTAGGCGCCCGCTTCTGAAAAAATACGAAAAACCTCCGTCTTTTCCCGGGACGGAGGTTTTTTTGCATCCGGGGAAGCCGTTCTTCCGAAGCTGTCCGCCCGGAGAAGTCTTTCTTTTCTGATTGTCCGGGGACTGCCCGTGCGGCCCCGGGCCTGCGGAGGGTTCTTCGGACGCAGGGAGCGCCGGTAGGAGAAGAGCTGTGCCGCCTTTCCACGCAAACGGGGCATGGCGACGCGTTCCGGATGACATGGGCAGGAAAATACTCTTAAGGGAAGAAGCCTGCCGTGCACGCCGGAGAGGCCCGGCCGGAGCATGTGCCTGCCCCGGGGTGACCCCATTCTCTCCCGCCGGAACCGGGCATGAGGCGCAGTTCTTCTTTTTTCTTGACCGGAGGGCAAAAACGGCTACTTTTTTCTGCGCGGCACGTCTGTGCCAGAGAAGGAAAAAGCCTTATGAACAAAGTTCTGCTTTCAGTGGCGCTGGCTCTGGGTCTCTGCGGGAGCGGCTGCTTTTCCCAGTCCACGGACAAGAATGACATCCGTTTCGTGGATGTGGACCGGATTCTTACCCAGTCCAAAACAGCCCGCGTGCGCGACAGCCATATAGAGGCTGTGAACCAGTCCCTCAAAGCGGATCTCGAGAAGCTCATGCAGGCCATGGCCCGCGCTCCGGAAGCCGAGCGCCGCCGCGCCGATCAGATGGGCATTTCCGTCATGGACAGGGTTCTCGCGAAGGAAACGGCGGCCGCGGAAAAAATCATGCGCGACGGCATACGCGAGGCCGTGAACCGCTACGTCAACAAGAACCCCGGACACATCATTGTCGACAGGGGACACGTGCTGAGCGCGCCTGCCACGGCCGGGGACATTACCCAGATCATCATGGATGATCTGGACTCGCATCCCGTTTCTTTTCCTGATTTTTCCGATTCCGCTCTCGCGGACATGAGCAGGAACGTCAGGGCCTACGAGCCGAAGCAGGCCAGGGTGGTTCCGGCGGA
>OGYP01001618.1_pt1 | contig 10959 bp, 9 predicted proteins | sample 1576571 | NCBI WGS metagenome assembly OGYP01 (sample SAMEA3541559, study PRJEB24748) | human gut metagenome | biome: human gut; feature: human-associated habitat; material: faeces | place: China | collected 2012
ATCAGACGAGTAGATTTATTTATTTTTTTATTTATTTTTTTATTTATTTTTTATTTATAGAAAAATAAATAAAAGCAAATAAAATAGTTTATTTGCTTTTATTTTAATTTATTTACTTATTTCTTCTTGTTGAATTAATTCTATGCTTACTACTTTTCCACCATCGTTTGTTCTCATTAATGTAACACCTTGTGTTGCTCTTCCTAGTATGCTTATTTCCTCAACTTTTAATCTGATTATTGTACCTTTGTCAGTAATCATCATTACATCTTCATCACCATTTGCAATTCTAATTCCAACTATATTTCCAGTTTTTGGAGTAACTTTATATGTTATAACTCCTCTTCCACCTCTGTTTTGTACTCTATATTCAGATAGCTCTGTTCTTTTTCCAAAACCATGCTCTGTAATCGCAAGTAATGTTGCATCTTTAGAAGCAATTATTGATTCCATTCCAATTACAAAATCTTTATCATCTAATCTTATTCCAATAACACCTTGTGCTGATCTGCCAACTGGTCTAACATCTTTTTCATCAAATGTTATGCTTAATCCTTTACTTGTTACTAATACAACATTATCTTCACCATCAGTTAATCTTACATCAATTAATTCGTCATCATCTTTTAATGTTATTGATAATAATCCTGTTTTTCTTGTAGAATCAAAATCTTTTAAAGCTGTTTTCTTTATTAATCCATTCTTTGTTGCCATTAATAAATATTTTCCATCTTCAAAATTAGTAATAGGTATAACAGCTGAAATTTTTTCTCCATTGTCTAATCTTAATAAGTTTACAATTGCTGTTCCCTTAGCAGTTCTACCTGCTTCTGGAATTTCATATCCTCTTAATCTATACAATTTTCCTTTATTACTAAAGAATAAAATTGTATCATGTGTTGATGCAGTAAATATTTGTTTTACAAAATCTTCTTCTCTTGTAGAAATACCTGTAATACCTTTACCGCCTCTTTTTTGGCTTCTATATGTATCTATCGGCATTCTTTTAATATATCCGAAATGTGTTAGGGCAACTACAGTTTGCTCTTCTTTTATTAAATCTTCAACATTTATTTCGCCTTCTGCAACAACAATTTTTGTTTTTCTTTCATCACCATATTTTTGCTTAATTTCTAATAGCTCTTCTTTAATTATATCTAATACTAATTGTTCATTAGCTAATATTTCTCTTAAATGTGCAATTAATTTCATTAATTCATTATATTCTTCTTCAATTTTTTCACGTTGTAAACCTGATAATGTTTTTAATCTCATATCAAGAATAGCTTGTGCTTGAATATCTGAAAGACCAAATCTTTTCATTAATCTTTCTTTTGCATCATCATATGAAGATCTAATAATATTAATTACTTCATCAATGTTATCTAATGCAATTTTTAAACCTTCTAATATGTGTGCTCTAGCTAGTGCTTTGTCTAGTTCAAATTTAGTTCTACGAGTTATTACTTGTTCTCTATGAGCAATATAATGGTCTAAGCATTGTCTCAATGTAAGTATTTTAGGTTCATTATTTACTAGTGCTAGCATAATTACACCAAAAGTATCTTGCATTTGTGTATTTTTGTATAATTGATTTAAAACAATTTGTGCATTTGCATCTCTTTTTAGCTCTATTACAATTCTAACTCTATCATTTCTATCTGACTCATCTCTTAAATCTGATATACCTTCTATTCTTTTTTCACGTGCTAAATTTGCTATGTTTTCAATTAATTTTGCTTTATTTACTTGGTATGGTAATGAGCTTACTATTATTCTTTGTTTATTTCCACTCATTTCTTCAATTTCAGCTTCAGCTCTAACTATAATTTTACCTCTACCTGTTGTATATGCTTGTTTGATTCCTTCTCTTCCTAAAATTATACCTTCTGTTGGGAAATCTGGTCCTTTTATTACTGTCATTAATTCTTCATCTGTCGTTTCTCTGTTATCTATAATTTTAATAATTCCATCAATTACTTCAGATAAATTGTGTGGTGGAATATTTGTTGCCATACCTACGGCTATACCAGATGAACCATTTACTAATAATGCAGGTATTTTGGCTGGTAATACAACCGGTTCTTGTAATCTACCATCAAAGTTTGGCATAAAATCAACTGTATTTTTTTCTATATCTGTTAACATTACTTCTGACATTTTTGACATTCTTGCTTCTGTGTAACGATATGCAGCAGCTCCATCACCATCTATAGAACCAAAATTTCCATGACCATCTATTAAAGGATATCTCAATGAGAAATCTTGTGCCATTCTAACCATGGCGTCATATACAGATGAATCTCCGTGTGGATGATATCTACCTAAAACATCTCCAACTGTTGTTGCAGATTTTCTATATGGCTTGTCTGATGTTAAACCATCTTCATGCATTGTATATAAAATACGTCTATGGACCGGTTTTAAACCATCTCTAACATCTGGTAGAGCTCTTGAAACTATAACACTCATTGCATAACTCATATATGCACTTTTCATCTCATTCTCAACATCTCTATCTATTATTTTTCCATCATTTCTTTCTTCCATATGTTAACCTCTTTTCTTGTAATTTCCTACTAATGTATTATACTAAAACGCCACAAAATATGCAAGGAAAATTCATTTTTTTCAGATAAAGTTTCATCAATATTCGTCTGATTGATTAAATATTTTTTTCACATTGTTAGATTAATTTTAATAGAAAAAAGCTTTTAATACTGGTGTATTAAAAGCTTTAAAATTTATATAATAAAAATACTTTTTTATAAAAATTTTTTTATCTATACAGAATAAACAAATTTATATTCAAAATAATTTGTGTGATTTTCGAAAAAATTAAAATTTTACAAAACATATATATAATATATTTTTTAATATATCACAACGAATAAAGTTAAAGCGCAAAATAACAATCAAACCTAAATTTTCACTAATTTTATCTTTTGTATTAAAATTCAATTAGAAATAAAATATTTTTGTATAGATATAGATGCTATAAAAAAGTAATTTTTATTAACCTAGTAATTCAGCTAATTGAAGCTCTTCATTTGTTAATTCAAAACTTTTTCCATTATTTTTTATTAATTCATGAAGATTTTCAATAGTTCTTGCATTTTTTATTGTATTTTCTAGTGGTAATGTTTTATTTAATAAATTATTTATTTTTTTTATGTATTTTTCCATTGAACTAAAATCTTTTGCTTCGAATGATTCTTTCCAATTATTATTATATTTATTTAAAGTTTCTATATTTTTATTTTGTGTTTTAAATTCTTTTTTTATATCTGATGAAACATTATCTATAAGAGCATCTTTTCCACTTTTAATAACTTTTGTTATATTTTTAGATAATAGTCCCATATCACTTACTTTATCTAGTGTAAAATCTAGTACATCAGATACACTATCTACAATTCCACCTTTTTCAACAGCCTTTTCTGCTTGTGAAACACTCTCAAATTTACCAGTTACTATACCTAACGCACTTTTTCCTATGTCAATAGCACTATCTATTGCTTTATTTACAGCTTCAGAAAATCCTTCTTTTATTAAAGTGTCTTTAATTTCAATTACTTCATCTTCTATAAAATTTGGTAGTATTGCTCTTAATCCTAAATCTACCGATGAATCTATTACCTGTCCTAAAGTTGATTCCAAAAAATTATTTTGCTGTTTGTCCAAATTTTCTAAATTATCTAATTCAATATTTGAATTTATTTCAATATCATTACTCATAAAATCTCCTCCTATTCTTTTCGATATATATTTTTTGATATATTTATTTTGTATTTTATTTTTGTATTTATTTTTTTATTTATTTTCTTCTCATTTTCTTTTTTATTATTTTATTATTTTATTTTTCTATTTTTTACTTTCTTATATTAATTTTATATGTCATTTTTCCCATATATTTTTTCACTTAATTTTTTATAATTATTATATAAATTTCTGTATTTTTCCTCATTTTCTATATTTTCATTTGTTTTTTTACTATTTTTTATATCATAATTATTTTCTTCTGTTTCTATTGATTCTTTATATTCTGAATAGTTTTCTTTTATAAATTTCCTTATATCCATATAAAAATCATCCATTTTTTTCCTCCTGTTTATTAATATTTTTTAATATAAATAAAGAATTAATTTTTAATTTAAAATTAATAATTTTATTTATTATTTTATTGATTTTTATTATATTTATTTTAAATAAATTTAATAAAAATTTAAGAACAAATATAAATACTGAAAATAACTCTGCTGAAACTACTTTATCAAATAAAAACACAAAACAAGATACAGCAGAACCAATAACTTTTACTCTTACATCATTAGGAGATACATTATGCCATAACACTCAATATTGGGATGCTTATAATTCACAAACAGATGAATATGATTTTTCTTATGTTTATGAAGATATAAAAAATTATACTTTATCATCTGATATAACTATTGGAAGCCTTGAAACTACATTTGCAGGAAAAGAAAAGGGATACAGTAATTACCCAACATTTAATACTCCAGATAGTTTGGCAACAGCACTCAAAGATATTGGTGTTGATGTTGTTTCACTTGCTGGAAATCATGCTTTAGATTACGGCTATAATGGTTTATGCAGAACAATTGATGTTTTTGATAATATTGGACTTTCTCATTTAGGAACTTATAAAACTGCAGAAGATCAAGAAAAAATATTAATTAAAGATGTTAAAGGTGTTAAAATTGCCTTTATAAATTATACATATGGTACAAATGGAATTCCACTTCCATCTGGCAAAGATTTTTGTGTAAATCTTATTGATAAAGATTTTATAAAAAAACAAATTAATCAAGCTAAAGAACAAAATGTTGATATGATAGTTGCTTGTATGCATTGGGGCACTGAATATAGAACAACTGCTAATTCTGAACAAAAAGATTTAGCCAATTTTCTTTTTGAAAATGGTGTTGATGTAATTCTTGGAAATCATCCTCATGTATTGGAGCCAATGGAAAAGAAAACAATTACTTTACAAGATGGTACTACTAAAGATGTTTTTGTCGTTTATGCTTTGGGCAATTTTACAGCAGATCAAAGGGATGAAATTACTAGGGATTCAGCAATTTTAAATTTAACAATTACTAAAAATTCTGATAGTAAAATTTCTATAGATAAAGTTAATTACGTTCCAATTTATATGTATAAAAACACAAATGTATCTACACATAAATTTAAAATACTTGATATAGAAAAAACTATAAAAGATTATGAAGAAGGAAAAAACACTTCAATTAATTCTACTGTTTACAATAATCTAAAAAAACAATTAGAAAAAATTAAAAGCATTTTAGGTGATGAACTAAATTAAAAAACTAGCAAGTAACTGCTAGTTTTTTAATTTTGGTGCACCATCTCGGTTTCGAACCGAGGACCTTCAGATTAAGAGTCTGCTGCTCTACCAGCTGAGCTAATGGTGCAAAACTACTTTCTAATTATATTATTTTTTAATAGTGATGTCAATAGTTTTTAAACAAATTAAACGCAAAACAAAATTATGTAAATTAATTAAATTTCATTGACAACTGCTAAATAAAAGGTTAAAATAAATAGAATAATAAAAAAGAGGTGGGAAAAATGCTAAAAATATATAATACAGATATAGAAACAAATAAATTAGAAGAAATAAAAGAATTTAAAAAAGGTAGTTGGATTAATTTAGTAAACCCATCGGAACAAGAAATAAAAAAAGTATGTGAAAGTACAAATATTCAAGAAGATTTCATAAGAGATGCTTTAGACTTTGAAGAAAAAGCCAGAATTGATAAAGAGGAAGATGATGATACAACTTTATTTGTAGTTGATGTTCCTATAGTGGAAAAAAATGAAGAAAATGATGTATATACTACAATGCCATTAGGAATGATTGTTGTTAGAGATGACTTTTTCATTACAGTATCCCTAAGAAAAAATAAAGTAATAGAAGATTTTGAAAAAAGAAAAATTAAAGATTTTCAAACATATAAAAAATCAAAATTAATATTCCAAATATTATATTTAAATTCATCTTATTATTTAAGTTATTTAAAGTTAATAAATAAAGAAACTGAAATTGCAGAATATATTTTAAAAAATTCAATGAAAAATAAAGAATTATTAAAATTATTAAGTTTGGAAAAGAGTTTGGTTTATTTTACTACATCATTAAAATCAAATGAGCTTGTTATGGAAAGAACTTTAAGAGGGAAAATCATTAAATTGTATGAAGATGATGAAGATATACTAGAAGATGCTATTACTGAAAACAAACAAGCTATAGAAATGGCTAAAATATATAGTGATATTTTGAATGGAACTATGGAGGCTTATGCATCAATTATTTCTAATAACTTAAATGGTGTTATGAAATTTTTGACTTCTATTACAATTGTTTTAGCAATTCCAACAATGATATCTAGTTTTTGGGGAATGAATGTTAATTTACCATTTCAGGATAGTAAATTAGGATTTATTATTATGATTGCAATATCAGCTATTTTGACTTTAGTGGTTACATGGTGGTTAAAAAAGAAAGATATGTTAGATTAAAATAAAAAAAGATTATCACTAGATAATCTTTTTTATTTTAATTAGATTTATTTCCAACTACATTGCTTTCTTTTTGTATATTTGTATTATTAGTTGATTTTGATGTTTCATTCTTTATTGCATTACTTTCATTATTCTTATTATCGCTTGCTGGCTTTGTATTAACTGTTGTTGTATCATTTTTATTATTATTCTCATTATTTTTATTATTATTATTTGCATTTGAATTATTATTAGTAGTATTGTTTACTACCCCTTTAGTTCCTCTTAATATTATTTTTTGCATTGCACTATATGTATCTCTTGAAAGCAACTCTCTTGAAACAACTTTTCCATTCAAACTTTTTATCATATAAGTTTCTGATATTAATCCATTTGCACCTTTTTGTTTAACCTTTTCAGTCCCTGTACTTAATGTTGCATCATCAACATATTTTACAGTAAATGGTATTGAAGAAATTGTTTTTGTTTCAAAAGAAGTTGTATACTCATTTTCTTCTTTTATACCATATATTGATATTGTTGCAATTCCATTTGAAACACCTGCTTTTATTTTTATAGCATATGTTCTTGTATTTTTAAATTTAAAATCTGTTAATCCATAAACAACAGTTGCATCTCTTCCTGCTGGAACATATGATGTTACAAATTGATGATTTCTTCTTTCTGTTACTTTCATATTTGCCATTAAAACTGCATTATACAATGTAGATGATATTTGACAAATTCCTCCACCAATTCCATCTACAACTTCTCCATTTTCGTATATTTTTCCATTTTTGTATCCTGCTGCAACAGTTCTCTCTCCTAAAGTTTGATTATATGAAAATGTATCTCCTGCCAATACTACTTTTTCATTAAGCTTTTGACAAGCTATTCTTAAATTTGTAGTTCTATCTGTATTACTAGCATCATATCTAGTTGTAAAAGTTGCTAATACATCAGGAAAAGCCTCTGAACCAATTTGAGCTGTTGTAACTTTTGGCTTTGTTATTGTTAATGGGATTGTGTATTCTTCCTTATCTTCTGCTGAAATTATATTTTTAGCATCTTCTACATTAAAATCTATTCCTTCAACTTCTGGATGAATTGTGAAAGGATCTTTTGTATAATAAGCATCTTGTACTTCTTTATATATTTCGTCATGTATTTTTTGAATATCGATATCTTGAGGCTTTTCGTTTATTACAGGTATTTCTATAATATCGTTTGTTTCGTTTATATTTCCTAATTTATCTTTTATTTTTTGTAAAAGATTTTCTGTATCAATTTTTATACCCTCTTTACCTTTTGTTATTATTAAATTACTTCCTTCTATATAGTAATCTGGTTCTTCCAATGCTCCTGGAAGATTTGTTCCAATATCTTCAATTTTTTGTTTTGCATTTTCTTCATTTATTGACATATTTACATTAATATCTTTTTTCCCCATTAGAGCAAATAAAATATTATAATTATTAGCAAATATATTATTTGATTTTCCAACAGAAATAGCTTCTTTTACGGCATTTTCTATTTCATAATTTATTTCCAATAATTCAGAATTTATGCTTGCTTCATAATCTTCGTATTTTAATTCAATATCTCTACTATTTTTTTCTTGATAAATTAATTCTATTTTACTCTTAGCCTCGTCTTCTGTTAATCCTGAAACATCTATTCCTTTAATTTTAACTCCACTTACGATTTTATCATTATTAATATTCATAATAGCAAATACTGTAGATAAAGCTAATATAGCAACAAGTATAATCGAAATTATAACAGCCAATATTATTATTTTTTTCTTTTTATTGTTTTCTTTCACTTTTATTTCTTTATTGCCTCCACCTGTATTTTTCATTTTCTCTTCAGTTTCTTTTTCTTTTAAATTTGTTTCTTCCATAACTTTTTTCTCCTTTTATCATCTATATTTATACTACCATATTATTAATTTTTTGACAATATTTTTTCTAACTTACTCTTTGTTTTTATAAATTTATATTCAAAAACATTTAAAATATGTTAGAATTAAAAATATTATATTTAAAATATTACATTTTTCAAAAAAATTTTGCAAAATTTTCAAAAAATACTTGAACAATATTTAATTTAATATTATAATGTTGGAAGCAAAAGATAAATAAGGAGATATTATAATGGAGTTAACAAAAAATATATTTTTTAATACAGATAAATTAATAGAAAATACAGATGTAAAAATCTCATATACAGGAAAATTTTTTCAAGACAATTCTGAAGAAGTTTTTATTCACTATGGATTTGGACTTAATTGGGACAACATAAATGATATGAAAATGGAAAAAACTGAATTAGGATTTCAAGCTGAAATACATTTATGCGAAGGAGAAACTTTTAATTTCTGTTTTAGAAATAATAATAATGAATGGGACAATAATGATGCAAAAAATTATATCTTCAATTTAGAGAAGAAACAAACAGAATTATTAGTATTAGACGATGAACCAGTTTCTTTAGGTTCTGCTAGAAAATTAAGAAAATCTTATTTATGGAGCAAAAAAATTCGTTTAGCTGTTTATAAAATTATTACATATTTCCCTAAAATAATTTCTGGAAATTATAGAAGAAGAACAAGTGAAAATTAATCATATATAAAAAAGAGTATTTTTTCAATACTCTTTTTTATTTTATATTGACCATCCTCCATTTATAGAAATAATTTGTCCTGTTATATAATCATCTTCAATTAACCATTCTACACATTTTTCAATATCATTTACTTTTCCTATTCTTTGAAGAGGAATTTCTTCTTTTATATATTCTAGCTCTTCTAAACTTAAATGTTTATTCATTTCAGTATCAATTATTCCTGGAGCAATTGAATTAACTCTTATATTTGATGGTCCTAACTCTTTTGCTAGAGATTTTGTCATTGCATCAATTCCTGCTTTACTAACACTGTAATGTGATTCGCAAGAAGCTCCTATTTGCCCCCATATTGATGACATATTTATTATACAACCTTTTTTATTATGTATCATATTTGGTATAACTTCTTGTGTCATATAAAAAACAGAATTTAAATTTACATTAATCATATTATTCCAGTCTTCATCAGTTATTTGTGTAAATTCTTTTATTTGTGATATTCCTGCATTATTTATTAGAATATCAATTTTATTATATTTTTCAAGCACATATTTTACTAATTCTTTTGCTTCACTTCTTTTTGATATGTCTGCTTTAAAAATATCTATATTTACATTTCTTTCTAATAATTCTTTTTGTAGTTCTTTTATTTGGTTTTCAGATTTGTTATAATTTGCAACAACTGTATAGCCTTTTATTGCTAATTTTTTCGCTATTTCTCTTCCTATTCCTCTTGATGCTCCTGTTACTATTACTACTTTATTCATAAAATCACCTTATTAAATTAATATAAAAAAGCCAGTAATTAAGCTTATGCAAAACTACTGACAATTGTGGAGCCACTTCTCAGATTCGAACTGAGGACCCCCGCATTACAAGTGCGGTGCTCTGGCCAACTGAGCTAAAGTGGCATTCTTGGTGACCCCTACGGGAATCGAACCCATGTCTCCGCCGTGAAAGGGCGATGTCTTAACCGCTTGACCAAGGGGCCTTATTATAATAAAGAACTAAATAATGATTAGATTATTTAGTTCTTTTTGGTGAGCTATCCGCGACTCGAACGCGGGACAACTTGATTAAAAGTCAAGTGCTCTACCACCTGAGCTAATAGCCCGTTTCTTTGTTCTAAGTTCAACTCAGAACGCTTTTATATATTACACCATTTTTTTCGATATGTCAATACATTTATCAAAAAAATTTAAAAATTTTTAAAATTTTGTTATTTTTTGACAAATATACTAACCTATGCGTTTAATTTTGCTATAACTTCTTGTACATCTATACCATGTACACCACAAGCTTCTTCTAATGTTTCCATTTGTGAAGCTGGACATCCTAAACAATGCATACCAATTTCTAATAAAATTTCTGCTTTTTCTGGTGCTTTTTCTAAAATTTCACCTATTGTAGTGTCTTTATCAAATTCCATTACCTTTTCCCTCCTTTTAATATTATCTTTTTAATTTTACCATAAATTTCATTAAAAGTATAGACAAAACTTAAAATTTGTTGTATTATAATAAAAATTGTAAGGTGGTGATATTATTTATAACCTAATCAATTTATTTTTTATCATTTTTATTATTAATCTTTTTATCACATTATATTCATTTTATATGTTTTTTGAAATAAAATTTTTTCACACAATTCAAGGTTCCAAATTAAAAATCAAAAAAAATAATAACAAGGAGGTCTTTTAAATTTATAATAAAAAAAGCCGACCCAAAGCCAAACGCTGCCTGTCACCAGATAGTTTCCCAATTCTTTTTTAATGATGTTCTG
>OGYP01001620.1_pt1 | contig 10957 bp, 7 predicted proteins | sample 1576571 | NCBI WGS metagenome assembly OGYP01 (sample SAMEA3541559, study PRJEB24748) | human gut metagenome | biome: human gut; feature: human-associated habitat; material: faeces | place: China | collected 2012
CACGACCCGTCGAAGTATCAGGAGATCGGCGCGTCCATGCCCAAGGGCATCCTGCTCGTCGGCCCTCCGGGAACCGGCAAGACGATGCTGGCCAAGGCCGTTGCGGGCGAGGCAAACGTGCCGTTTTTCTCCATCTCCGGCTCGGAATTCGTGGAGATGTTCGTCGGCATGGGCGCATCGAAGGTGCGTGACCTGTTCCGGCAGGCCAAGGAGAAAGCCCCCTGCATCGTGTTCATCGACGAGATCGACGCCATCGGCAAAAAGCGCGACGGGCAGGTTGGCGGCAACGACGAGCGCGAGCAGACGCTCAACCAGCTGCTGACCGAGATGGACGGCTTCGAGGGCAACAACGGCGTCATCATCCTCGCCGCCACGAACCGGCCCGAATCGCTCGACCCCGCGCTCACGCGGCCCGGCCGTTTTGACCGGCGCGTGCCCGTGGAGCTGCCTGACCTCAAGGGCCGCGAGGAGATCCTCAGGGTGCACGCCCGCAAGATCAAGGTCGCCGAGGACGTGGACTTCGGCCAGATCGCACGCATGGCCTCCGGCGCATCCGGCGCAGAGCTTGCAAACATCGTCAACGAGGCCGCGCTGCGCGCCGTGCGCGACGGCCGCCGCTTTGCCACGCAATCCGACCTTGAGGAGAGCATTGAGGTCGTCATCGCGGGTTATCAGAAGAAAAATGCCATTCTCACCGACAAAGAGAAGTGGACGGTCGCCTATCACGAGATTGGCCACGCGCTCGTCGCCGCATTGCAGACGCACTCCGCCCCCGTGCAGAAGATTACCATCATCCCCCGCACATCCGGCGCGCTCGGCTACACGATGCAGGTCGAGGAGGGCAACCACTACCTCATGACAAAAGAGGAGCTGGAAAACAAGATCGCCACGCTCACCGGCGGCCGCGCCGCCGAGGAGGTGCGCTTCGGCATCGTCTCCACCGGTGCATCCAATGACATCGAGCAGGCGACGAAGCTCGCCCGCGGCATGATCACACGCTACGGCATGAGCGAGGAGTTTGACATGGTCGCACTTGAGACGGTCACGAACCAGTATCTCGGCGGCGACGCCTCCCTCGCCTGCTCGGCTGAGACACAGACGCGGATCGACCATCAGGTCGTCGCGCTCGTGAAAAAAGAGCACGCCAAGGCCGTCGGCATCCTCACGGAAAACCGCGCCAAGCTCGACGAGCTGGCCAAGTATCTCTACGAGAAGGAGACCATCACCGGCGAGGAGTTCATGGCCATTCTCAACCGCACCTGACGGACTGCAATGCGGTCGTGCAGCGATCCTGAGCCCCCGCGAAAGGAGGACCACCGCAACCGTATGAATGAAAAGCTGAAAGAAAAAGTTAAGGAATCTCTCTCCAGCGTCCTGCCGATCACGCTGATCGTGCTGGTGCTGAGCATCACGCTCGTCCCGATGGAGATCGGCACGCTGGCGCTGTTTCTGACCGGCGCCGTGCTGCTGATCTTCGGCATGGGCTTTTTCCAGCTCGGCGCCGAAATGTCCATGACCCCGCTCGGCGAGGGTGTCGGCAAGACGCTGGCAAAACGTGAAAAGGTCATTCTGGTCGTACTCGTGTCGTTCGCGCTCGGTACGATCATTACCATCGCAGAACCGGATCTGCAGGTGCTGGCAAATCAGGTCGCGTCCATCCCCAACAACGTCCTGATCTGGACAGTCGCCGTCGGCGTAGGCGTCTTTCTGGCGCTGGCCGTGCTGCGCATCTTCTATCGCGCGTCGCTGGCAAAGTGTCTGCTGATCGCGTACGCGCTGCTGTTTGCGCTGACGCTGTTTTCCCCGAAGGATTTTCTCGCCGTCGCGTTTGACGCCGGCGGTGTCACGACGGGGCCGATCACCGTGCCGTTTATCATGGCACTGGGCGTCGGCGTGTCGGCGCTGCGCGCCGCGCAGGGGCACGATGACGACAGCTTCGGTCTGGTCGCGCTGTGCAGCGTCGGGCCGATCCTGATGGTGCTGCTGCTCGGCATCTTCTACCATCCGAGCGATGCGACCTATTCCGCCGTGGAGATCGCGCCGGTCGTCACAACGCGTGACGTGGCGCAGCAGTTCGCCATCGGCCTGCCGGACTATGCGAAGGAAGTGCTGCTGAGCATCCTGCCGATCGTAGCGGTATGCGTGCTGTTCCAGCTGCTGACGCACCACTACCGCCGGCGGCAGCTGCTGCGCACCGGCGTCGGCTTCCTGTACACCGTCATCGGTCTGATCCTATTTCTGACCGGCGTGAACATTGGCTTCACGCCCGTGGGCAACCTGCTCGGCTCGGGTCTGGCGGACAGCACGTACCGCTGGGTGCTCATACCGATCGGCGCGCTCATCGGCTACTACATCGTCAAGGCGGAGCCTGCCGTACAGGTGCTCAACAAGCAGGTCGAGGATGTCACCGGCGGCACGGTGTCGCAGAGCATGATGAACACGGCGCTGTCCATCGGCGTGGCCTGCGCGGTGATGCTGTCGATGGTGCGCGTGCTGACCGGCATCAGCATCTACTGGATCCTTGTGCCGGGCTACGCGCTCGCGCTCATCCTCGCGCGCTATGTCCCGTCCGTGTTCGTGGGCATCGCCTTCGACTCCGGCGGCGTGGCGAGCGGACCCATGACCTCCACCTTCCTGCTGCCGCTGGCCATGGGCGCGTGCACCGCGCTCGGCGGCAGCGTCGTCACGGACGCCTTCGGCGTGGTGGCGCTCGTCGCGCTCGCGCCGCCGGTCGCCATTCAGATCATGGGCGTCATTTACGTACACAAAGCCAAAGCCGTGGCGGAGAACAAAGCTGACCTGCTGCCCGATGACGGTGTCATCGACCTGGAGGACGAAGAGATATGATACATTCCGAAAACCGACTCGCACCGCGCATGGTGCTCATCATCACGAGCCATGAATACCGCCGCAAGCTCGAGCAGACGTTTCAGAATTTCCGCATCCCGATCTACTATCAGTGTCAGGGACACGGCACAGCGCCGTCGGAAATGCTCGACATCTTCGGGCTGAGCGGCAGCAGCCGACTGCTCACGATCGGGCTGCTGCCGAAGTTTCTCGTGCGCGACCTGCTTGACGCGCTGCAGCAGCGCATCCCGCTGCATAAGCGCGGCGGCGGCATCGTGCTGACGGTCCCGATCACGGGGCTGCAGCGGCCGCTGCTCCAGCTCATGAACGACCAGCTGCGCGAGACCATTGAACAGAAGATCGAAGAAAGGGTGTGTAACGAAATGTCCGATACGCAAACCGGCGCGGGTTACGCCGCCATCTGGGTCGCGCTCAGCAACGGCTACAGCAGCGACGCCATCGACGCCGCCAGAAGCGCGGGCGCCATGGGCGGCACGATCCTCAAGGGACGCCGCCAGAATTCCGAGCGCATCAGCCGCAAGCTCGGCATCTCCATGCAGGAGGAAGAGGAGTTCGTCGTCATCGTCACGCCGCGCGAGAAAAAGGCCGCCGTCATGAACGCCATCAGCGACGCCTGCGGCCTGCGCACGGACGCGCACGGCATCATCCTCTCGCTGCCGGTGGACGAGGTCATCGGTCTCGAGACCGGCGAGAACACGCTGTAACATTCCTAAATAAGAATCGCAAATGCCGCAGGCAGCCGCCTGCGGCATTTTTCTTTTTCTATTCCCTGCAAGCACTTCATTTTCGAATCCCGCGCACGAGCGCCATGACCGCGCCGTAGAGCACCCCCGCGACCGCCCAGAGGATCCATGTGTCCTGCGGCTGCGCGTCCCACCACGGGCCGAACGTCCAGAGCAGATACGCCGCTGTGACCACGAGCCAGTAGATGCCGCTGACCGCACCGACGACGCCGTTCTGCCGCTTGCGCGGCCGGGCATAGTCGTCCTCTTCGAGCAGACGGTCCATCGCCACCCAATACACGCCGCCGGAGACAAGCACCGCGCCGCCGACGCCCGCCAGCACGAGCAGCAGGCAGACCGCCCCGACATACAGCAGGTCCGGCCCGTCCAGGCAGACGGCGATAAACAGCGGCACTGCCGACAGGATGCACAGCACCGTGCCCACGACCTTTCCGCGCGTGTGGCGCGGTGCGAATGCCGCCCGGCACTCGCGCACCATACCGGTCACGCCGCAGGCCGTCTCAAACGGTTCGCTCTCCAGAAAGGCATATGCTTTCACCTGCGCGGCGCACGTGATGAACACCGCCACCGCGACCGCCACGAGCACCATCAGCACGCACAGGCCGATGCCCGCCGCCGCATTTTCCGAAATAGCCGCGCCCGGCCGGTCGCTGAGCGCGGCGAGCAAAAGCAGCGCCGCCGGCGAGAGTACGCACAGCAGCGTCGCCAGTGCGAGCTTCGGCGCGGCCGCCTGCCGCTGCGCCAGATAGTCCGCCGCCTGCTCCATGGTCACGCAGCGCAGCGGCGCGGCCGACTCGGCCGGGGCCGGTTCCGGCTCGCCGAGCTCTTCTTTTAATAAGTAATCGGTCGTGACGCCGAACAGGCGGCTCATCTGCACGACCTTCTGCATATCGGGCACGGACTGCGCGCCCTCCCATTTCGACACCGACTGGCGCGACACGCCCAGCTGTGCCGCCAGCTCCTCCTGTGACCAGCCGGCGCGCTTGCGCAGGGTCACGATCTTATCTGCCAATAGCATAAGCGGCTTCCTCCCGTATTGTTTTTCCGTTTCCGGCTGAGGACAGGATACCAGATCGGCCGGTTGCGCACCACCAAGGCGACTGTCAAATGTGTCAACCGGCGGTTGCAGGGGTATGATTTCAGCAATTTCAGCATATCGTGCCGCCGCGCAGCTGTCAAGCCGAACGGCGAAAACCTTTCAGGCACTGTAAGTGGATTTTGCGCGCCGGGTGTTATACCATGGCAGCAGAAAGCAAAGGAGGTACATGCAATGGACCCAATTCTCGAAATTGCAGCCCTGAAGAAATATTATGGCAAGGAGCCGAATCTGACCCGTGCGCTCGACGGCATCTCGTTTCAGGTCATGCCGGGCGAGTTTCTTGGCATCATGGGCAGCAGCGGCTCGGGCAAATCGACGCTGCTCAACTGCATCGCGACCGTCATCGCGCCGACCGCCGGCGCCGTCGCCCTGCACGGCAAGTGCGTCACGACGCTGCACGGAAAAGCGCTGGCCGACTACCGCGGCAAGGAGATCGGCTACCTGTTTCAGAACTTTGAGCTCATCGATAACCTCACCGGCCGCGAGAATATCCTCCTGCCGCTGTCGCTGCACGGCGCGTCTGAGGCTGAGAGCTGTGCCCGGCTGCAAAAGCTCGCCGATTACCTTGAGGTGACGGACGTGCTCGACAAGTTTCCGGCGCAGATGTCCGGCGGGCAAAAGCAGCGCATCGCAGCGGCGCGCGCACTCATTCTCGACCCCGAGATCGTGCTGGCGGACGAGCCGACCGGCGCGCTCGACTCGAAAAACGCCCGCGCGCTCATGGAAAAGCTCTCCGGTCTGAACACGGACGCCGGCACGACCATCCTCATGGTGACGCACGACTGCAACGCCGCAAGCTACTGCAAGCGCATCCTCTTCATTCAGGACGGTGTGCTCTTTCACGAGCTGCGGCGCGACGTGCCGGACGAGACGCAGCAGGCATTCTACGGGCGCATTCTGGCCGTGATGGCGCAGCTGGGAGGGGGCAGTGCCAATGTTCTCTGAACTCGTCAAACGCAACAGCCGCCGCAGCCGCCGGGAAAACGGGCTGTTTTTCACGTCCCTGCTCATTGCGATCATCGCGTTTTACATCATTCTCTCCCTGTCGCATCAGGACGTGATGGTGTTCCTGCAGCGCATGGAGAGCAACGCCGTGAACCGGCTGCTGACGCTCGTCCCGGTGCTGTACGGGCTGACGCTGTTCATTTTGTTCTTTCTCGTATACTACGCCAACCGCTTTCAACTCGCGCGGCGGCGGCACGAATTCGGTGTGTACCTCATGCTCGGTATGCAGCGGCGCAAGCTCTTCGGCATGCTGCTGGCGGAGGATCTGCGCTCGAGTCTCATCGCGCTGGCCATCGGCCTGCCGGCAGCGCTGCTCATTTCGGAGGTCATCAGCCTCGTCACGGCACGGCTCGTCGGGCTCGGCATCGTGGGGCACCGGTTCACGCTGTCCCTGTCCGCCGTCGGGTGGACGGCCGTGGGCTTTCTTGCGATCAAGCTGCTGGCCTCACTCATCCTCAGTGGGAAGATCGTGCGCGAAGAGATCGGCGCGCTGCTCACGGAGACGCCCGAGGGCACGAAAAAGCAGCGCCCCGCCGCCGTCTACGCTGCGGCGCTCGTGCTGGGCATCGCACTGCTCGCCGGTGCATATACGTCTGCCATCCGCGGGTATGCGTGGAGCGGCCTGCGCTACATGGCGGGCACGCTCGCGCTCGGCGTGGCGGGCACGCTGCTGCTGTTTTACGGGCTGCGCGTCATCATCGACCGGCTGGCGCGGCGCGGAGACCGCGCGGGCAAACTGCGGGTATTTAACTTCCGCCAGGTCGAGGAGACGGTCATCCACCGCTCGGGGACGCTGGCAATCAGTTCCCTGCTCATCCTTGCGGCGCTGTGCTGCTTCGGCGCGGGCGTTGCGACCGCGCGCTCCTCCAGAGCCGAGGCACACACGCTCGACTACACCTTCCCCACCGACAGCAAAAGCGCCGACACCGTGCGCGAAACGCTGACGGCGCACGGGCTCGACAGCGCTTTTTCCGACCTCTTCGAGATGCGCATCGGCCGCGTGCGCACGAGCACGGACTACCAGAACACCGTGAAATTCCCCGCCTTGCAGCGCACCATCGATGCCATGCCCGTCTCCGACGAGCGGCAGCAGCTGCAATACATGCTGGAGGCCGTGGGCTACCCGCACCTCATCGCGCTCAGCGGCTACAACCGTCTGCTGGCCGCGGCCGGTCTGCCGGAGCTGACGCTTGCGGACGATGAGGCCGCCGTCTACTGCGACAGTGAGGTCTCCCTGGCCAGCCGCACGGCGCTGATCAACCGCCTGATCGCAGAGGACTCGGCCATCACGATCGACGGTGCACCGTTTACGCTCGTGGGGCAGGTGCAGTCGGTGAGCGTCGTCACCGACCGGTCGATCACGATGTTGTTCGCGCTCATCGTGCCGGACGCGGCGTTCGAGCACTACACGCAGGGCGACTATGACGTCTACCTCGACGGCGTGCTCGCCCCGTCCATGACGGAGGGCAAGAGCCTCATGAATGCCATCGCGGACATGAACGGGCAGCTCGACCCGCTCGGACTGGAATACGAGAGCTACCTGCAAAACCTCGGCCGGGAGCTGTTTTACATCGTCGCGGCAAGCTACCTGACCATTTATCTGGCGATCATCTTCCTCGTCGTGGCCAACACCATCATCGGCGTGCAGTTTCTCATGGGCCAGCAGAAGGCCGCGCGCCGCTACCGGACGCTCGTGCGCCTCGGCGCAGAGCACGACACGCTCTGCCGCGCAGCAAAGGCACAGATCAACTGGTACTTCGGCCTGCCGGTCGGCGTGGCGGCGGTCAGCAGCCTGTTTGGCGTGCGCGCGCTCTTTTCCGGCATCCTCTCTGCCAGCGCACAGAGCGGCATGACGGAAATGATGATCGCCGCCGGAGCTATGATTTTGCTGCTGTGTGTGGTAGAATGGATCTACATGGCAGCCGTCAAGCGCTCCAGCAGCAAATACCTGCTGACCCTGATGGCGCCGGAACGCGAAGAATAACGCAGAAAGGGGGCGGCGCGATGAAGCACATCGCCGTCGTGGAAGATGAGGCGCTCATGCGCGAGGAACTTGCGGATATGCTGCGCCGCGCAGACTACGCCGTCACGGAGATCACGGACTTTTCCGCCGTGACCGGGCAGCTGCTCGCACTCGCCCCCGATCTGGTGCTGCTGGACCTGAATCTGCCGGAGGTGAGCGGCTTTCAGATCTGCCGCGACATCAAGCGGCGCAGCGCCCTGCCGGTGCTTGTGCTGACCTCACGCGACCAGCTGCGTGACGAGGTGCACGCGCTCGAGCTCGGCGCGGACGAATATCTCACCAAGCCCTATCGAAAGGAGCGGCTGCTGGCGCGCATCGGAAACGTCCTCAAGCGCTATGAGGGGCGGCCGAATCTGCTCGAGGGCGCGGATTTCCTGCTCGACCGGCAGACCTACACGCTCTTCATCCACAACCGGTCCGTCGTCCTGCCGCCGAATCAGGGCAAGCTGCTTGAAGCGCTGCTGACGCACGGCGGGCAGACCGTCACAAAGGACGACCTGAGCCGCGCCCTCTGGGGCACGACGGAGTTCATCGATGAAAACGCGCTGCAGGTCAACCTCACGCGGCTGAAAAAGACGATGGCGTCCCTCGGTATGCGCCAGCAGCTCGTGTCCGTGCGCGGCGTCGGCTACCGGTTGGAGGTGCCGAATGAAGCGTAACGGAAGCTATCTGCGGCAGTACCTGCCGTGGCTGGGGCTGCTGCTGGGCGTGGACGCGCTCGCGGCGCTGCTGCTGTGGCTGGCGGACGCGCGGGCCTTCGCCGCCACCGCCGGCGTGATCGTGCTGGCGACGGTGTTTCTGTTCGCCGGTGTGTGCGCTGTGCTCTGCGCACGGGCAAAACGGCGGGAGCAAGCCTTCACGGCCTTTCTGGCCACACCGGACGCGGCACACGAACAGGCACTGTGCCGCCTGCTCTCCCCCGCCGAATCGCAAAGCGTTCACCTGCTCGGCGAGACGCTGCGTGCGCAGCAGCAGACCATCGCACAATTGCAGACGCAGATGGACGACTACGAGGACTACGTGGAGCTCTGGGCGCACGAAGTGAAAACGCCGCTGGCGCTGCTGACGCTCGTGCTCGACAATCGGCGCGACACGCTGCCGGAGGCGGTCGGCTTCAAGCTCGACTACGCACGCAACCGGATGCAGGCGTTCATTGACCAGATGCTCTACTACGCACGTCTGCGCGGCGCGCGGCGCGACTATCGGTTCGAGCGCCTGACGCTGCGCAGCTGCATCGACGAGGTGCTCGACGATTACCGTCCGCTGCTGGAGGAAAAGGGCTTCCGGGTCGAGATCCGGCTTGCGGACGAGACCGTATTCACCGACCGGCGCGGGCTGTGTTTCCTGCTCGGGCAGCTCGTGAGCAACAGCGTGAAATACACGAGCGATGCGCCGGTACTCACGTTTTCGCTCACGTGCAGCGCGGCCGAGACCGTCCTCACCGTCCGTGACAACGGGCCGGGCGTGCGCGCATGCGACCTTCCGTATGTATTTGAAAAGGGCTTCACCGGTGACTCCGGTCACGAAAAGAGCAAGGCCACCGGCATGGGCCTCTACCTCGCACGCGAGATCGCAAAGGAGCTCGGGCTCACGCTCAGCGCCGCGTCCGACTGGGGCGCAGGCTTTGCAGTGTGCATCTCCTTCCCCGTTGTAACGCAATAGCATCGGAATCCAGAAGCAAAGACGCCGCAGCTGCGGCGTCTTTGCTTTTCGCGTTCCCCTGCCGGCCTGATGCGCAAGATGCCCCGGCAGCTTTCGCTTCCGGGGCAAAGGGGGATGCGACATCTAACGGGTGGTACGTCAGACGATGTTATACTTCTTGAGCAGATCCACCACGACGTTGTTGACCAGCGGCTCCTTGACGAGGTCGAGCAGCGGCAGCACCGACGGGAGCAGGAACTCCAGCGGCTTCTTGCCGTCGAGCAGCTTGCTGGTGGCGTAGAGCAGGTCGCGGATATCATACACGCTGCCCCAGACCTCGGGCACGCCGCGGTCGACGTTGCAGAGCGTATAGACCGCTTCCATCGCGGTGCGGATGGAGTACTCGGTGGTGAACACGGTGTCGCGCGGGGTATCGGCGAACTGGCCGACGAACGCGAGGTTGACCGAACCGTCGGGCACGACCTTCGGGCGGTCGCCTTCAGCTCTGGGCTCAAAGAACGTGGTGACGTAAGGCATCATGCACGGCGTGGTGTTGCATTCGTTCGTGGCCAGATCCATGATCTGATCCTCGGGGATGCCGATGTGGTACAGCCACTCTGCCGCCAGCTCGATGCCGGTGCAGTCGCACATGTTCTTCTTGATGAAGTCGCCCTTGTCGTCCCAGCAGTTGAGGCCGTAGACCCAGATCAGGCAGTGATCCTTCGGCTGCTCCTGGAACTGACCCTGACGGTTGATGGTCCAGCTGATGAGCCAGCTCGAATCGCGGCAGGTGACGATGCCGCCGGTGACGACCTTGCCGGAGAGCGGGTCGCGCTTGCAGATCTTCTGGATCGCATCGAGGATCTGCTTGTTGGCCGTGTCGACCGTCCAGGACTCCCAGCTGGTCTCCTTGATGTCCTTGAAGAACTTCTCGGGATGGCCGAACGCCGGATCCTGCGCGGCGAGCTTCTTCCACATCTCGACGGACGGGCCTTCGCCGTTCTTGACCTTCACGACCGGCGCGTGGGTGTTGTCGCCGTAAGCGGACGCGTCGCCCTGGCAGCCGTTGGTGCAGATGACGAGATCGTTCTCGGTCAGCTCGATGACCTTTTCCACACCGCCCTGGGTGTACTCGATCTTCTTGGCGACCTTCTTGTCCTCGGTGCAGTCGCAGACGATGTTCGTGACCGTGGTGTCGAAGAGCACCTTTCCGCCGTGGTCGGTGATGTATTTGCACATCGGGAGGATCATCGACTCATACTGGTTGTAGCGGGTGAAACGCAGCGCGCTCAGGTCGGGCAGACCGTCGATATGGTGGATGTAGCGCTGCAGGTAGAGCTTCATCTCAAGGGCGCTGTGCCACTTCTCGAACGCGAACATGGTCTGCCAGTAGGTCCAGAAGTTCGTGGCGTAGAACTCATCGTCAAACACGTCATCGATCTTCTTGTCCTCGAGGGACTTGTTGGTCGCCATGAACAGCTTGAGCAGCTGCGTGGCGGCACCCGGCGTCAGGCCGTACTTGCGGTCGGTATGGGCGTCCTGGCCCTGCTTCTCGGTGACGCGGCACAGGGAGAAGTT
>OGYP01001624.1_pt1 | contig 10935 bp, 8 predicted proteins | sample 1576571 | NCBI WGS metagenome assembly OGYP01 (sample SAMEA3541559, study PRJEB24748) | human gut metagenome | biome: human gut; feature: human-associated habitat; material: faeces | place: China | collected 2012
CCCAAACGAATGGATTACCGAAAGGTTGTAAATACTCTCAGAAATCTAACCGATGATTTAGATGAGATTTTTAATAATAAATCATAGAAAGGTGGTACTTAAGTGGAAGAAGAAAAGAAAGTATCCGACGAAAGTATCGTAGAAGAGGCGAAGGGAGAGACTCCAGAAGAAACAACGACGGAGGAAGGAACGGAAACTCAAGAAACAAAAGAAACCAAGACGAAAAAGAAAAAGAAGTCTGCAGCCGCTCTTGAAATCGAATTAAAAAAGAGTGAAGAAAAAGCAGCAGAGATGACAGATAAATATCAGCGTCTGATGGCAGAATTTGAGAATGCCAGAAAGAGAAATGCAAAAGAGCAGATCATTTTCTGTATCTGTGCCGTAGCCTACCTCATAGCATGGTGTGTAATGAAAGCGCTTGTGCCTAAATACAAACTGATTAAAGTATAAATACACAAAATTCCAGCTATTTGAAGAATTATCGAGGGATATGTGGGTATCAAATCTTACATTTGCCTCGATAATTTTTTATAGTTACTGGTATTTATGAGAAAACACATTTTTGTTTTTTATCTCCTGCTTATCACCCAATTGCTTCATGCGCAGAATGTCATTGATTTGACAGGAGAGTGGAATTTTCAAATTGACAAAGAAAATAAAGGGATTGACGAAAAATGGTACGCCCGTCCTCTTAACGACAAAATCAACCTGCCCGGTTCTATGCCGGAAAAACTGAAAGGAGAGCGTCCTTCATTGCAAACTCAATGGACAGGATCGCTTTACGACAGTTCTTTCTATTATAATCCCGAACTGGAAATGTTCCGACGTACAGGAAATATAAAGTTTCCTTTTTTCCTTACCCCTGAACGACGTTATGTAGGAGCTGCCTGGTATAAACGAGAAATACACATACCTTCATCCTGGAAAGGCAAACGCGTGATGCTGTTTCTAGAACGTCCACATATTGAAACAACAGTCTGGATAAACAACCAGCGTATAGGTTCACAAAACAGCCTGAGTACTCCTCATGAATATGACATCACTACAGCCGTTCGTCCCGGAACATCAACACTTACTCTACGTATCGACAACCACGACAGTTGTGCCAAAGTAGGCCAAAACTCCCATAGCATCACAGACCACACGCAAGGAAACTGGAACGGTGTGGTAGGCCGCATGTATCTCTATGTTCTTCCTGAAATATCCTTTAAAGACATTCAGGTATTTCCGGAGCCCGACAAACAACAGGCCCGTGTACGTATGGTCATACAGGGGAGTAAGCATCCTGTAGAACTTTCCTTGAAGGCTGAAAGTTTTAATAGTGACATTCCTCATCGTGTACCGGAAATCACACAAACCTTCTCTAAAAACGATTTAAAAGATACCCTTGAGATGGTGCTGCCCATGGGAAAAGATGTACAATTATGGGACGAATTCCATCCGACACTCTATAAGTTGACAGCCACGCTTACACAAGCGAACCAAAGTGACACACGCGAAATAGAATTTGGCATGCGTACATTCACAATCCAAGGGCGCTGGTTTTATGTAAATGGAAGAAAAACCATGTTGCGAGGCACTGTAGAGAATTGTGACTTCCCACTGACCGGCTACCCCCCAATGGATGTAGAAAGCTGGGAGCGCGTATTCCGTATCTGCCGGAACTACGGTCTCAACCACATGCGGTTTCACTCTTATTGCCCACCGGAAGCTGCCTTTAAAGCGGCCGACCGCGTAGGATTTTATCTGCAACCAGAAGGACCAAGCTGGCCAAACCATGATGTCCGTCTGGGACAAGGACAATACATTGACCAATACCTGTTGGAAGAAACTATCCGCATGACGCAAAGATACGGGAACTACGCCTCTTTCTGTATGCTGGCTTGCGGAAACGAGCCTTCCGGGAACTGGGTTCCATGGGTTTCTCGCTTTGTGGATTATTGGAAAGCCAAGGACTCACGCCGGGTATATACCGGTGCCTCTGTAGGTGGAGGATGGGCATGGCAACCTAAAAGTCAGTACCATGTAAAAGCAGGAGTCAGAGGATTGAACTGGAAAAGCCAACGTCCGGAAACGATGACTGATTTCCGGGAATATCTTGATACGGTTAAACAACCGTTTGTATCACACGAAACCGGACAATGGTGCGTATTTCCGAACTTCAATGAAATCAAGAAATACACCGGAGTCAACAAAGCAGGCAATTTCGAAATCTTCCAGCACCTTCTGCACACGCACGGCATGGAAGGCAAAGGGCAAGATTTTATGATGGCTTCCGGAAAATTACAGGCACTATGCTATAAACATGAAATCGAACGTACCTTGCGTACCCCAGACTATGCAGGATTTCAGTTGCTGGCTTTAAATGACTACTCCGGACAAGGCACGGCATTAGTAGGTATACTAGATGTGTTCTTTGAAGAAAAAGGTTACATAAATGCCGATGAGTGGCGTCGGTTCTGTGCACCGACCGTACCACTCATGCGCACAGAAAAGTTCGTATACACCACTAACGAAACGTTTCATGCTGATATAGAAATTTCTCATTTCGATGCAGAATCTCTTCAGGCAGCTAAAGTAAGCTACCGTATAACCGATGCATACGGAAAAGTCTATTCACACGGTGTCATCGGTCAGACGGATATTCCAATTGGTAACCTGAACCATATCGGACAGGTTGATTTTCCGTTGAAAGATATTCCATCGGCTATGAAACTCAATATAGAGGTACGAGTGGAAGGAACAGATGCCGTTAATGACTGGGATTTCTGGGTGTACCCTGAAACCGTCGATTTCACCCCAGAAGAAACAGTATATCAGACAGACACATTAGACAACAAAGCACTGGAGATACTGGAAAAGGGAGGAAAAGTACTTATCAAAGCCGGAAAGAAAGTGACATACGGGAAAGAGGTCGTACAATATTTTACCCCAGTATTCTGGAATACGTCCTGGTTCAAGATGCGCCCACCTCATACGACCGGTATCTTGCTTAATCCTCACCACCCTCTTTTCCGGGAGTTTCCGACCGAATATCATAGCAACCTGCAATGGTGGGAATTACTGAATCGTGCGCCAGTCATGCAATTCACCGATTTCGGGAAAGACTTCCAGCCACTCGTCCAAAGCATTGACACGTGGTTTATCAGTCGTAAAATCGGGGTGTTGTTCGAAGCCAATGTATTAAATGGCAAACTGATTATGACCACATTGGATTTGGATAGTGCACCGGAAAAACGAATAGTAGCCCGGCAATTAAAGAAATCAATACTTGATTACATGAATTCGGAAAATTTCCATCCTGAACAAAAAGTGGAAATTCAACAGGTTCAAGAATTATTTACAAAGGTAGCAGGTTCACCGATGCTATATACGAAAGACTCACCGGATGAATTAAAGCCTAAAATAAAATAGAAAAGACAGGAAAGAGGCTGTCTCATTTTGAGACAGCCTCTTTCCTGTCTTTTCCAGTTATCTACTTCTTCAACTCCGGATAACTGATACGAGTATGATACATTGTTTTCAACTTTTCCTTAAATACGGCTTTCACGGTAGCAATGTCTTTAAATGTAATCGGACATTCCTTGAAATAACCGTCCTGTACCTGACTGTCAATAATCTTTTCTACCAAAGCTGAGATGCTTTCTTCTGTGTACTCAGCCAGACTTCGTGAAGCTGCTTCTACAGAATCTGCCATCATCAGAATAGCCTGTTCCTTCGTAAAAGGATTGGGACCCGGATACCGGAAAGCTTCCTTGTCAACTTCTTCACCGGGGTGTTCGTTCTGATATGAAATATAGAAATACTTGGTCAAACCTTTTCCATGGTGAGTACAGATAAAATCTTTTATTACCTGTGGTAGATCGTGCTTGTCGGCCAGTCTCATGCCATCGGTCACGTGACTGATTACAATCTGTGCGCTCTGCTTGTAGCTCAACTGGTCATGAGGATTCACACCCGACTGATTTTCGGTAAAGAAAGCAGGGTTCAGCATTTTCCCAATGTCGTGATACATAGCCCCCGTACGTACCAGCTGGCTGTTGGCTCCAATCCGGTTGGCAGCCGCAGCAGTCAGATTCGCCAACTGAAGGGAATGCTGGAACGTGCCAGGTGCCACTTCCGACATCTCACGCATCAATTTATTATTGATATTGGATAACTCTACCAACGTAACATTCGAGGTAAAACCGAACATCTTTTCCAAAATAAATAATAAGGGATAAGTAAACAGCAACAACATGCCGTTAATGATAAAATTGACATACATGTGTGTACTCAGCTGCGCCACATCGCTGACGTGTATCAAATCGAGTGCCAGATACATCAATGCGTACGTACAAGCCACAATCAGCGCACTGCGCAGCAATTGCGAACGCTGGGAAAGCTCCCTCAGACTATAGATACCGGCCATACCAGCTGCTGTTTGCAACAATATAAACTCGTGCGGTGTACGAAGGCAAATCGAACAAAGCAGAATCGTTATGATATGGGCCACAAACGCCGTTCGTGAATCCAGAAAGATACGAATAATCAGAGGTATCATGGCAAACGGCACAATGTAAACACTCATAAATGCATGCTCTACCATCACAGAAGACAAGACCGGGAAAGCTACAATGATGACAAAAAGCAGGGCCAATGTCCGGTGCTTCTTATAATAGTCATTCCGGAACAAATCCAGATAAATCATGAAGCAACCTATCAGCAACGCCACAAAAAGCGTTTGCCCCAGCAAGGTAAGACGCTTTTCTGTTACCGTTTCACTACGTTTGTTCCACTCTTTCTCCAATGATTTCAGGATATTATACGTATGACTGTCAATAATTTCTCCACGGTCTATGATTTTCTGTCCGTTCATTACAAAACCGTTTGCCCATGACAAATCGGAAAGCAAATCCTGCTTTGCAGCCTCTGATTTGGAAGCATCATACGAAAGGTTAGGCGCAATATATTCATTCAGATTGCACCGCTGCAGTAACAGTCGATGATAATGTACCGTATCTGAATAAATCAATGTTTCGTATGCCGTTTTAAAGCTATAAAGGTCGCTCACATCTACTTGGTTTGCCGTATTCTTGTCTACCAACTGGATGGAACGTACACTGTCTTTACGCAACTTTTCCCAATCATTTGGCGCAAAGACTCCTTTCTCGTACACTAACTTCAGTAATCGCTCAATATGATGCTGATACGCTGGAGCAGGGATAATACGATGCAAACTATCAGTATATGCTTTCTTGAACTGCTGAATCATCCGGTCGGCCACCGTTTTATCCATCTGGTAATATGGACTGTACAAGCGCATGATGCTGTCCTGTTCCCGCTGCACTTCCGCATCATCCTTATAGATTGGGAAATCGAACGAAGCCTGAAGCAGGCCGTACTTCCAAGGTTTATTAATGTCAAATTGATAATTAAAACGTCCCTCTCGTGGCAAGAAATACACAATTACACACACTGTTACCACGAAAATGGCCAGTTTATATAACAGTCCTTTATAAGAAAACTGTTTCTCAGTTTGTAAACTTTTCATGTTAAAAAGATATTTTGCGTGCAAAATAAGAAAAAAACGGGAAAATTAGATTAATTTTGCGGCGTATTTTTAGATAAAAACCACAATGTCAGAAAGAAAAGTAAGAGTCCGTTTTGCACCAAGTCCCACCGGTGCATTGCATATCGGCGGCGTACGTACCGCTTTGTACAATTATCTGTTTGCTCGTCAGCATGGCGGGGAACTGATTTTCCGTATTGAAGATACTGACTCACACCGTTTCGTTCCGGGTGCTGAGGAATACATTATCGAGTCATTCAAATGGTTAGGTATCCAGTTTGACGAGGGTGTCAGCTTTGGAGGAAACTATGGTCCGTACCGCCAGTCGGAACGCCGTGACATTTACAAGAAATATGTACAGGTGTTGCTCGATAACGGAAAAGCTTACATCGCTTTTGATACACCGGAAGAACTGGAAGCTAAACGTCAGGAAATTCCGAATTTCCAGTACGACGCTTCTACACGTACTTCCATGCGCAACTCTTTGACTCTTCCGAAAGAAGAAGTGGACAAGCTGATTGCAGAAGGCAAACAGTATGTAGTTCGTTTCAAGATTGAGCCGAACGAAGACGTACATGTACACGACCTGATTCGTGGAGAGGTAGTTATCAACTCTTCTATCCTCGACGATAAAGTGTTATATAAATCAGCTGATGAACTGCCTACTTACCACTTGGCTAACATCGTTGACGACCACCTGATGGAAGTATCACACGTGATTCGTGGAGAAGAATGGCTGCCTTCAGCTCCGTTGCACGTATTGCTGTACCGTGCTTTCGGTTGGGAAGATACAATGCCTGAATTCGCTCACCTGCCATTGTTGTTGAAACCGGACGGAAACGGTAAACTGAGCAAGCGCGACGGTGACCGTTTGGGATTCCCTGTATTCCCATTGGAATGGCATGACCCGAAAACAGGAGAAGTCTCTTCTGGATACCGTGAATCAGGCTATCTGCCGGAAGCGGTTATCAACTTCCTGGCTTTGTTGGGATGGAATCCGGGTAACGATCAGGAAATCATGTCAATGGATGAACTCATCAAATTGTTCGACTTGCATCGTTGCAGCAAAGCTGGTGCGAAGTTCGACTATGAAAAGGGAAAATGGTTCAACCATGAATATATCCTGATGAAGAGTGACGAAGAAATCGCACAGTTGTTTATGCCGATTCTGAAGGAACATGGCATTGAAGCTCCGATGGATAAGGTAGTTACTGTAGTCGGACTGATGAAAGGCCGTGTAAGCTTTATCAAGGAATTGTGGGATACTTGCAAGTTCTTCTTCGTAGCTCCGACAGAATATGATGAAAAGACAGTGAAAAAACGCTGGAAAGAAGATTCTGCTGAACGCATGACCGAACTGGCTGCACTATTGGAATCATTGGACGATTTCTCACTGGCTCACCAGGAAGAAGTAGTCATGAAGTGGATTGAAGATAAAGGTTACCACTTGGGTAACATCATGAATGCTTTCCGACTGACATTGGTAGGAGAAGGCAAAGGTCCTCACATGTTTGACATCTCGGCTGTATTAGGAAAAGAAGAAACAGTGACTCGTATGCGCCGTGCAGTAGAGGCCCTCAAATAAGCTAAGACATGATTTATAATCTTATCATCGCTCTTTATACAAGTGCAGTCAGACTGGCTGCACTTTTTAATAAGAAGGTGGCCCTGATGGTCAAGGGAGAAAAGGAATCTTTTGGCATTCTGGAAAAACAGATTGTCCGTGGAGAAAAATACCTGTGGTTTCACGCAGCTTCTTTAGGGGAGTTTGAACAAGGACGTCCGCTGATAGAAGAAATCCGGAAAACCTATCCGCAGTACAAGATTCTCCAGACATTTTTTTCTCCTTCCGGATATGAAGTGCGAAAGAACTATAAAGGAGCAGATATTGTGTGCTATCTTCCGCTGGACACACCAAGCAACGTAAAACGTTTTCTGGATTTGGCTCAGCCTTATATGGCCTTCTTCATCAAGTACGAATTCTGGCAGAACTATTTGAACGAACTTCAACGGCGAAATATTCCGGTTTACAGTGTATCTTCCATCTTCCGGAAAGAACAGATTTTCTTCCGCTGGTATGGCAAAAGTTACCGAAAGGTACTGAACACGTTTACTCATCTGTTCGTACAGGATGAAGCGTCTGTACAATTACTTCGCACCATCGGTATTACCAACACCACTGTAGTAGGTGATACACGTTTTGACCGGGTGTTGGAAATCTGCCGTCAGGCTAAAGAACTTCCATTGGTAGAGAAATTCAAAGGAAACCATACTGCTTTTGTAGCCGGAAGTTCCTGGGGACCGGATGAGGATATTTTCATTCCTTATCTCAATACGCATCCGGAGGTAAAGCTAATCATTGCACCACACGTGATTGATGAAAGCCATTTGAAGGAAATCACCGGTAAACTGAACCGTACTGTAGTACGCTACACACAGGCTACGGAAGAAAGAGTGAAAGAAGCCGATTGCCTGCTGATTGACTGTTTCGGTTTACTGTCTTCCATTTACCGCTACGGAGAAATTGCCTATATCGGAGGTGGATTCGGGGTAGGTATTCACAATGTACTGGAAGCTGCCGTATATGGTATGCCAGTCATTTTCGGCCCCAACAACAAACGGTTCCGTGAAGCTCAAGGGTTGCTTCAATGCAAGGGTGGCTTTGAAATACAAGGAGCGGAGGATTTCAAGAAGATTATGGACAATTTCCTGAACAACTATGAAGCCTTGGATAAAGCTGGGAAAAAAGCCGGAAATTATGTACGAGACAATGCCGGTGCATTGGAAAAGATTATGCATACAGTGACTTTATAAGTCGCAGAATCATACAATAAAACGGAGCTGAAGCAAAGGAATCTATTCCTCTTACTTCAGCTCCGTTTTCATTATTATCTTCTATTGTTTATTCCTGAGACTTCATCCGTTCTTTCTTATAGTTCTCAAATAGTTCAGATAAAGTTTCCATCGGGATATGCAGCAAATACATTTCCTTGAATACATCGGGTAATACTTGCTGGAGGAAAGTAGCCTTCCGAAGCTCAATAATCTTCTGAGCAGCTTCAGTTGCCACAAAATATCCCAAACCCCGCTTATTGTAAATAATACCCTGAGTCTGCAGATAATCATACGTACGAACTACCGTATTCGCATTCACCTCCACGATTCCTGCATATTCTCGTACCGACAGGATACGTCCGCCTTCCTCATACACATCCTGAAGGATCTCATCCATGATACGGTCTGCTATCTGCAAATAAATCGGTTTATTCTCTTTAAAAGTCATAGGCGCCACAGTTTTCGTTTAACAACTTCCGAACGAGTAAACAGCCGATATGACAGCCACCAGTTAAACACAGTAAACAGAAGAAAGACAACTGAAATGATGGTCAGCAATCCATTTACGGTCTGGGGAGAATGTGGATAATTTTCATCTACTCTCCGAATAAGAAAAGACCATATTCCACTATCTACTGAGCTCGCAAACAAAATTCCTCCTAAGATAGTTACAGCCAAACAAGCCCCTATCGTTTTCAGGAAAGGATGTTTGTACCAAAAACTTCCCCCCAAAATGAAAAGTGAATGATTCCACAAGCAGAATATCCATACAAGTAGCTGCATCAGCCACCAAGAATAGACTGGTTCTCCTGTTGCATCTACCGAAGCATGAGCCCATTTCATGGAAAATACTTCCACCAACATCGGTTGGCTATACACAGTTGGTAAATCAAACAAAGGCAACAACAGATAATGGGTAAGTTCCAAAGCCAGCAAGGCAACCAGAATCATCAACACAGTGCCTACTGTCACGAACAAAGCACGAGAGAAGAACTTCTCCAATTTCGTAGCTGGCAGTAATAAATAAGAAATACGTTTTTCCTTATTATCCATGCATTTCATGATTCGAGAAGCATAATATATCATTGCCACACTAACCACCATACCAATTATCCCCAACATATTGCCGCAAAATCGCTCAAAAGAATAAACTTCAGGATAGCCTTCTTCCGTCCAGTGTTCTGCCGACCATAAAAAGCCCAACATCGGGAAAAAGCAGGCTGCAAAAATACCCAGCAAACCATAAAGGTTACTTTTCCAGTTTTCTATCAAATCGCGTCGCATGATATGCTGTACGCGTGTCATACTAAAAGTTGTCTCCATCATGTCGTGTCATTTATTTTTCATTAAAAATCGCTTGTATTTTCTCACGTTCCGTCAGCAGAGCATTAAACAGAAGTTCCAGGTTCAACGGGCTCTCTTCTCCTGCAAGATTGGGCCATATCACACTGTTTCCATGCACAGAGGGCTGCACGAAAAGAACGTCATCTGTCGGTTCATTCATGCCCTGCTCCGCAAACAACAGTTTATCTGTAATGTCTACTACCGAGCGGTTCAATAACACTTCATTTCCGTCAATCACTACCACCTGATCCAGCAAACGGTCAATATCCCGTACCTGATGAGTAGACACCACTACCGATTTCTCTTCCGTCATACCTGAAGCTATTACTTTCCGGAATTGACTTTTGGAAGGGATATCCAATCCATTGGTCGGTTCATCCATCAGAAGCAAGGAGGTATTGGCTGCCAGCGCGAAACACATATAAGCCTTTTTCTTCTGTCCCATGGACAACTCTCCTAGATGAATATCTTCATTCAAATCAAAATCGGCCAAGCATGTCCGCAACAACTCCTGACTGAAACGGGGATAAAATGGTGCATTCACTTTCACAAACTGTTTCAGACTCAGATTAGGTAAGGTGAATTCCTCCGGAACCAAATACATATCCTCCAGAGTTACCGGCAGGCGTTTTTGTACGTCCCTTCCTTTCATCCAGACAGAACCATTTTGTGGACGTAACAAGCCACTCATCAAATAAAGTAAAGTAGATTTACCGGTCCCATTCTTTCCCAAGAGACCAATTACCTTTCCAGCCTCCATTTCCAATGAGAAATCTCGAAAAACGGAGGCTTTCTTTCCATAACTGAAGGTTAACCCTTCGATTTTTATCATAGACGTGTTCATGTTGTAAATAAATTATATTAGTGTATTAGCTTATTAGTACACTGCAAATGTAATTCTTTTTCTTTGATCTACAAGCATCAACAAAACTTTTAACAGATAAAATGAATTATCTCCAATCGATTTAATTCTTAAAATTACAGGAATAGAAGTTATAAGCCCGATGATTCAGGCCCATGTTCCCCGAAACAGGTTTCTTCCCAAGCAAATTTTCGTTCGTTTTAAGCGTATCTGAAAGTTCCGGTGAAGAATGACTCTCCTTTGTGGAGAAAACGTCTCCAGGCGCATTTCTGAAGGCCGTCCGGGTGACGGCAAGGGAAAAAAGGATAGCAAGGGAAAAAAGGAAGGAAAGAAAGAATCCGGC
>OGYP01001639.1_pt1 | contig 10859 bp, 10 predicted proteins | sample 1576571 | NCBI WGS metagenome assembly OGYP01 (sample SAMEA3541559, study PRJEB24748) | human gut metagenome | biome: human gut; feature: human-associated habitat; material: faeces | place: China | collected 2012
AAAAGAGCAACTGCAAATGCAGTGAAACAGAAGAATTAAAAAACGAAGCGGCAAGGGCTGTGTGCTTGATCACCGCGCCCTGGGGAGCCAGATTCCCTTTCAATACCGCAATGGCGCCGTCTGTACCGATGGGCTGATCGAAGGGGCGCACCACATCCTGCCAGCGGATACCGGCTTCTGCGCACAGACGATCGCTGGTGAGGTAGTAATCCCCTTGGCGCAGCTGCTCCAGGTTTTCGCCCAAAGTTTTGCCGGTTACCGTCATCGCATCCAGATGCAGAACATGGCGCAGTTGCTCCATGACGCGGGGGACTCCTCCGGCGTAGTGGAAATACTGGGCGGGCCACTTCCCTGCGGGACGGATGTCCAGCAAGTAGCGAGCATTGCGGTGCAGGCGGTCAAAGCATGCTCCATCCAACTCCAAGCCAAACTCATGGGCGATGGCAGGCAGGTGCAGCAGAGCATTGGTGGAGCCGGAGATGGCGGCGTGAACCATGATGGCGTTTTCCAGAGAGTTTTGTGTTACAATATCCCGGGGGCGCAGGCCCATGCGGGCTAGCTCCGCCACTTGCTGTCCTGCCTCATAAGCCGCCTGAATCAGACGGGGTGATGTGGCTGGCAGCAAGGCGGTTCCGGGAAGCATCAACCCCAGAGATTCCCCCATGATCTGCATGGTGCAGGCGGTGCCCAGGAAGGAGCAGGCGCCGCAGGAGGGGCAGGCATGCTGCTTGTACCACTCCAGCTTTTCGAGCGGGATCTCGCCTCGGGCGCACTGGGCGGCATAGACTCCGATCTGGTCCAGCGTCAACAGGTCGGGTCCGGCGTCCATGACACCGCCCGTTACCAGCACGGAGGGCATATTGACCCGGCCCATGCCCATCAAATGAGCGGGCACCCCCTTGTCGCAGCTGGCGATGAATACGCCGCCGTCAAAGGGGGTAGCTCCGGCGTGGATCTCGATCATATTGGCAATCATGTCCCGGCTGGGCAGGGAGTAATTGATGCCGTCGTGGCCCTGAGCCATCCCGTCGCAGATATCGGTGGTAAAATACCGGGCACCGCGTCCTCCGGCCTGGGCGATGCCGCGGCAGGCCTCGTTTGCCAGCTCCAGCAGGTGGGCGCTGCCTGGATGGCTGTCGCCGAAGGTGCTCTCCACCATGATCTGGGGCTTGGACAGGTCGTCCACGGTCCAGCCCATTCCCATGCGCAGGGGATCCATCTCCGGAGCGAGGTTCCGGATATCCTGACTGATCATATTCTGTCGGCCTCCTTTTTTGATCATAAATGAGGCCCGGGTCGTACCAAAGTACGAACCGGGCCTGGATAGAAAGGAAGAAGAAAATCAAAGCAACGGAGCCAGATGGGCCAACAGCCCCTGGGAGATCTCCTCATACTCCTGATCCGCAAGAAGTACCTTCGGGAGATCGTCGGTAAAGGGACCGCCCCACTGCAGGCCGTTCCGGTGTTTGGGCACCAGATGGACGTGGAAGTGGGACACCAGATCCCCATAGATGGCGTAATTGATCTTATCCGCCTTGGTATACTCCGAAATTGCCTGGGCCACCGCCGCGACCTCGGCAAAAAATCCATCCCGCTGCTGGGGAGAGAGCTGGAACAGCTCATCCTTATGCTCTTTCAGAGCCACCACGCAGCGGCCCCGGTGTTTCTGATCCCGGAACAAATATACATTTGCCCAGTTCAGCTCGGTCAGGGGGAGCATCAGGTCCAGCAGACGCTGGTCCTTTTCACAATAAAAACAGCTCACAAACCGCTCCTTACTGCACTTTACCGCTGTACGCGTCCGGTGCCGTCGCCGCCGGCCAGCTTCTCCACATCGGAGACGCTGACACGGTTGAAGTCGCCGATAATGCTGTGCTTGAGGCAGGAGGCAGCCACGGCGAACTCCAGGGCGTCCTGCTTGTTCTCGTAGTGGGTCAGACCGTAGATCAGGCCGCCGGCAAAGCTGTCGCCGCCGCCCACGCGGTCGATGATGTCGCTGATGTGGTACTTCTTGGAGACATAGAACTCCTTGCCGTCATTGAGGCAGGCGGCCCAGTCGTTGTGGTCGGCGCTCTTGGACTCACGCAGGGTGATGGCGATCATCTTCATGTTGGGGTAGGTCTCCAGCACCTTGTCGCCCAGAGCCTTGTACTTGGCGCGGTCCAGCTCGCCGGACTCCACGTTCACGTCCATGGTGATCTCCAGGGACTTCTGCACGTCCTCCTCGTTGGCGATGGCCACGTCCACATACTTGGCCAGCTCAGACATGACCTCGGCGGCCTTCTTGCCGTACTTCCACAGGTTCTTGCGGTAGTTGAGGTCGCAGGAGACGGTGATTCCCTTGGCCTTGGCGGCCTTCACGCTCTCCAGGCTCAGCTCCATGGCGCTCTCGGAGATGGCGGGAGTGATGCCGGTGATGTGGAACCACTCCACGTCCTGGAATACCTTGTCCCAGTCGATGTCGCCGGGCTTTGCCATGGCGATGGAGGAGTAAGCGCGGTCATAGACCACCTTGCTGGGCAGCTGGTTGGCGCCGCCCTCCAGGAAGTAGATGCCCATGCGGCCCTCGCCCCGCTGGATCTTGCTCACGTCCACGGCGAAACGGCGCAGCTCCTTGATGCACTCGTCGCCCATGGCGTTGTTGGGCAGCACGGTGCAGAACTGGGCGTCCATGCCGTAGTTGGCCAGAGAGACCGCCACGTTGGCCTCGCCGCCGCCGAAGGTGGCCTCCAGCATGGGGCTCTGGAAGAAGCGCTCGTGGCCAGGAGCCTTGAGGCGCAGCATGATTTCACCAAACGTTAAAACCTTCATTGTGTTCTCCTCCTTATTTCTGCAGCAGATGGACCGCAAAGCCACCGAACTCGTCCTTCAGATACACGGCGATCAGACGGTCACCCTTATACTTGGCGGTGGACATGTCCACGGCAAAGCCCTTGCGCTCCAACTCGGAGATAGCCACCTGGATGGCGTTGGTAGCCACCGCAATGTGGCCGTGGGCGCCCAGATACTGAGACTTCATGACCTCCACTGCGGAGGAGGCGAAGTTGGAGGAGTTGCCCAGCTTGGTCTCAAAGCCGAAAGCCTGGTTGAGCTTGCCGCACACGTCCAGAGATTCGTCTCCATCCTGGCAGTTCACACCAATGTGAGCGACCTCAAAGCCCAGGATGGCCTGACGAGCCTCGCTGGCCAGCTTGGTGATCTTGTCAAAGTTGCCCGCGGCAATATCGGCCTTGGAGCACACCCAGCTGCCGCCTACGGCGTGGATGAAGGGGGCGGAGATGTACTCGCCCACGTTCTTGCCGTTGACGCCGCCGGTGGGAATGAACTTGATGGAGCCGAAGGGGCCGGACAGAGCCTTCATGGCGCTCAGGCCGCCATAGACGTTGGCGGGGAAGAACTTGACCACCTTCAGGCCCAGCTGCATGGCAGCGGTGATCTCGGTGGGGGTGACACAGCCGGGGGTGACGGCCACGCCGTTTTCCACGCACCAGCTGACCACCTCGGGGTTAAAGCCGGGAGAGACGATGAACTTGGCGCCCGCCTCCACGGCGGCCTTGCACTGATCCAGCGTGATGACGGTGCCCGCGCCCACCAGCATATCGGGGCAGGAGGCAGCCACAGCGGCGATGCTGTCCCGGGCAGCGGCGGTACGGAAGGTGATCTCCATGACGTCCACGCCGCCGGCTAACAGAGCGTTGGCGGTAGGAACGGCGTCCTTGGCGTCTTCCAGCACGACCACGGGGACCAGGCCCGCGGCGGCAAGTCTAGCTAAAATATCCATTTCGTTAAAACCCTCCCGGATATTACAGATGGTTGACAGGATACACAGGGGAAACGCCGGTGAGGGCGTTGATGATGTTCTGGGCAGACTTGATCTTCAGCTCCTCCACGGCCTCCACAGTGCTGTAAGCGGTGTGGTCGGTGAGCACTACGTTGTCCAGGGTGCGGTAGGGGGAATCGGCGGGGATGGGCTCCACGCAATGGGTATCAAGGCCGGCGGCCAGGATGCGCTTTTGCTGCAGGGCCTCAATGAGGGTCTCGTCGTTGACCAGAGGACCGCGGCCGGTGTTGACCAGGATGGCGGTGGGCTTCATGAGAGCCAGGGTGTCCCGGTTGATCATGCCGGTGGTCTGAGGAGTGACAGGCATGTGCAGAGAGAGAAAGTCGCACTGGCGCAGCACATCCTCCAGCTCGGCCTTCTCCGCGCCCAGAGCGGCGCAGGCCTCGGCGGGCACATAGGGGTCATAAACCAGGACCTTGGAGAAACCAAAGCCGGAGGTCTTCTGGACCAGAGCCCGGGCGATGCGGCCAAAGCCCAGCACACCCAGCACCTTTCCCTTGAGGCGGAAGCTGGTGCCGTGGATGTTCCAGGCGCCCTCCCGGACCTTGCGGTCCCGCAGAGCGGTGTGGCGCAGGCAGGTCATAATGAGGGCCAGGGCGTGGTCAGACACGTCTTCGGCGCAGTAGTCGGGCACGTTGGTTACCTGGATGCCCTTGGCGGTGCAGGCATCCACAGCTACATTGTCAAAGCCAACGCCGTAGCGGTTGATGATCTTGCAGTTGGTCAGGGCCTGGACCGCGGTCTCAGTCATGGGAGCCATGTCCAGCAGGATGCCATCGGCATCGGCGCACTCCTGAATGATGTCCTCGTCGGTCACACACTGGCAGACCTTCAGCTCCGCGTCAATGTCAGCCAGCATCTTTTTCTCGATCTCGTAGCTCTCGTGGCGGCCATCCGTCACGTAAACCTTATACTTAGCCATGATATTCCTCCGTTATTTCACTAGATATCCGCCGTCAACAGGGATCACGGCGCCATTGAGATAGTCGGAGGCGGCGGAAGCCAGGAAAATAGCGGTACCCTTCATGTCCTCGCCAGTGCCCCAGCGGCCGGCAGGGATGCGGTCAGTAATGATCTTGAAGCGGGGGTTGCTGGGGTCGGTGAGGGCGGTGTTCATCTCGGTGTCCATATAACCGGGAGCGATGCAGTTAATGTTGATGCCCTTGCTGGCCAGCTCGTTGCACATGCCCTTGGAGAACTGAGCCACACCGCCCTTGGAAGCGGCGTAGGCGGGGACGGTCTGTCCGCCGAAGAAGGAGAGCATGGAGGCGATGTTAATGATCTTGCCGTAGGGCTTCTCTTTCTTCAAAAATTCCCGGGCGGCCATCTGGCTCAGGTCAAACGGAGCGGTGAGGTTCACTTCCAGCACCTCAGCCCAGTCGTCCATGGGGAAGTCGGGGCTCTCGTGACGGCGCTGGATGCCGGCGGCGTTGAGCATAATGTCCAGGCCGCCCAGCAGCTCCACAGCCTTGTCAAAGCCGTCCTTGCGCTCCTGGGGGTTGGCCAGGTTCACCTTCAGGCCCTGGCAGTCAAAGCCCTTGTCGCAGAACTCCTGCGCGACAGCGTAGACCTTATCATTGGTGCCGAAGATGACCACCTTGGCGCCGGCCTCCATCAGGCCCTCGGCCATGCTCTTGCCCAGGCCACGGGTGCCGCCGGTGACGATGGCCTTTTTCCCGGTCAGATCAAACAGATTTGTCATGTCAATATGCCTCCTTGCGGCGTTAGGAATTGAAGTTTTCCAGAGCGGGGTCCAGAACCGCCAGATTGTAGCTGCGGCTGGAGTGGCGCAGAGCGCCGAGGACCCACAGGTAGGAGTTACGGGTACCGGGGGAGGCTACGGTGGGGTGATAGCCCACGGGGGCCTGCACCATGGTGCCGGAGTGAACGGTGTGAGTGACGATATCCTCTACTTCGCCCGACTTGAGGTAGCTGATATGGAAGCCGAAGTGAGGCAGGGGCATGCCGAAGTAGCAGTAGATCTCCTCCAGATCCTTCTCGTGCTGGTGGGGAGGCCAGCTGGTCCAGGCGCCCGCACCGCCCCAGGTGAGGCCGCAAATGAGGCGGGAGGCCTCGTCCTTGTCGGACAGGGTCATCATAACTTCCCGCTGACCCACGCCGGTGCCGTGAATCTGGTGGATGTCGCCCACGGGCTGGGACAGGTCAAAGGCCCGGAACAGAGGCTTGCCGTAGCCCTCGTACTTGGCAGCGGCCACATAGAAGATGCAGTCCTCCAGAGCGGTGATGGTGATGCGGTCATTGCCGGGGATGTAGAAGGCGTCAAACTGCTTCATGGTCTGGTTCAGCTGGGGGTGCTCAGACAGCTGGGCAGCGCCCTCAATCAGGACGGGGTGCATCTCCAGATCGCCGGACTCCAGGGTGTGAGACTGTCCCTTGGGCAGGTTCAGACGGTAGATCTGAGTCTCCTGGCACTCGCAGGTGTCGGGAGTAATGACCGCGTGGAAGCCGGGCTCCTCGGGAGACTGGACGCTCCAGGTTTCCATGCGGGCTTTGTTGTCCAAATTACGCATTGCGGATTCCTCCTCAGGATGTTAAATTACAGCAGGAAGGTACTCAGGGGCTCGAAGAGCACGACGGCGAAGAACACGCCCACATAGCCGATGAAGAAGGGGATCTGGCCCTTGACGATCTCGCCCATGCTCAGCTTGGAGACGGTAGAGGCGGAGAAGATGTTGACGGCCACGGGGGGAGTCATGGTGCCTACCACGTTAGCAATGCAGACGATCATGCCGAAGTGGACGATGTCCACGCCCAGGGTCTGGGCGATGGGCCACAGCACGGGAACCAGAAGCACGCAGGTGGCGATGCCTTCCAGGAAGGTGCCGAAGATCAGCAGGATGATGGCTACCACCAGACAGAAGGCGGTGGCGCTCAGGTGCATGCCTACAACCAGATCCACCAGAGCCTTGGAGATGCCGGCGTAGGTGAACAGCCAAGCGAAAGCGGTAGAAGTGGCAATAATAAACAGGACCATGGAGGCGCCCTTGGCAGAGTCGATGAAGATCTCGTACAGGTCCTTGAGCTTGATCTCACGGTAAATCAGCATACCGGCGATGAGAGACCAGACCACAGCGATGGCGGAGGACTCAGTGGGGGTCAGCTTGCCGGAGTAGATGCCGCCCAGGATGATAACGGGGAGCATCAGAGCGGGGATAGCGCCGATGAAGTTGCGCAGGAGCTGGCCCAGCGGAGGACGCTTGGTGCCGGCAGGCCACTTCTCCTTACGGGCGAAGAAGAGGACCTCGATGATCAGAACTACCATGATAGTCAGGCCGATGGCCATACCGGAGGTAAACATGTCACCTACGGAAGCGCCGGTGATGGTGCAGTAGACCACCATGACGATGCTGGGGGGAATGATGGGACCCAGGCCGCCGGAGACCACCAGCAGGCCGGCGGTGCGGTCCTTGGGGTAGCCCATGCGGACCATGTCGGGGTAGAGCATGCCGCCGATGGCCACGACGGTGGCGGGAGCGGAGCCGGACAGAGCAGCGAAGAAGCCACAGGCCACGACCAGAGCCACAGCCATGCCGCCGCGGACGTTGCCGATGAGGGACTGGGCAAAGTCGCAGATCCGGCGGGAAATGCCGCCCTTACACATCAGGTTGCCTGCCAGGACGAAGAAGGCGATGGCCATGATGGAGGTGGAATCCAGACCGCCGAAGATACGCTGGGCAATGATGTTGACGCCGACGCCCACATCACCCAGAAGGATGGTGCTCATGGTGGCGACGCCCAGGGACATGGCGATGGGCACGCTCAGGATCAGCAGCAGAGCAAAGCTGCCAAACAGAATAATACCGGTCATGCCTGGTCACCTCCCTGGTTCTCGTCTTTCTTTTCGGGAACAAAAATGCGGTACAGATAGTAAATTTGGATCAGAGTGATCAGTGCGAAAGCGATGGGCATAGCTGCATAGGGAATCGCCATGGGCATGCGCAGACCGGGAGAGAGCTGGCCGATATCCAGCTGCTTGACGACCATGGCCCAGGACTCCACAAACAGGAAAGCGGAGAAACCGATGACGATCAGCTTGGCGATAGCCTGGATGATTTTCTTGCCTGCACCGTGGAGCTTATCAGCGACCGCGGTAACTGCGACCTGGGTTCCGTCGCGCAGACCCAGCTCGGTGCCCAGCATGACCATGTAGATCATGGCGTACTTGGCGGCCTCTTCGAAGCCGGTGACGGGGATCTTGGTAATGTTGCGGTTGAGTACCTGAATAAAACAGGCAATGACCATAATGGAGAAGGTAATGATAATGGTCCAGTTTTCAATCTGCTGTAAACATTTCAGTATCTTTTTCATAGTACCTGCCTTTCCGGAAAGACGGGAGCCACCGAATTTCTCGATGGCTCCCGCCCGTCACATGATTGGAGAGAGTGATTCAGGCGAGTTAGGCCACGCTGGCAATAGCCTCGTCCACGGCGGCCTGCCAAGTGGGATCAAAGGTGAAGCCCTTCTCAGCGGCCTTCGCCTGATAAGCAGCCTGCAGAGTGGGGATATCGATATCATAGAAGGATACGCCCAGCTCCTTCAGCTCTGCCTCAGCGGCCTCGTTCTCACTGACCAGCAGCTCGCGCTCGTACTCAACGCCGCGCTGCACAGCGTCCATGAAGGGCTGCTGCAGATCCTCGGGGATCTTGTTCCAAGCCTCGTCAGACATGCACATCAGGATGTACACGAAAGCGTGCTGGGTATTGGTCACGTTCTTGGTCACCTCATAGTAGCCGGAGTTGAGGCAGTTAACAGTGGCGTTCTCACAGGCGTCGATGGTGCCCTGCTGCAGAGCGGTGAACACGTCGTTATAGCTCATGGCGATGGGCATAGCGCCGAAGGACTCGAAAGCGGCCTGGTGATACTGGTTCTCCATGGTGCGGATGGTCACGCCCTTGAAGTCGTCGATGGACTGAATGGGCTTGGTGGAGAAGGTGTTACGGAAGCCGGACTCCAGGAAACCGATGACGTGCAGGCCCTGCTTCTCGGCGGCTTCCTTGATCAGGTCGCCCAGTTTACCGTCCACGGCGGCGTGAGCCTCGTCAGCGTTCTTCCACAGATAGGCCTGGTCCAGAATGGCCATCTCGGGGATGAAGTTGGTCATTACGGAGTTAGCCGCGGTAGCGATATCCAGGTTGTTGCCCATAGCCAGCTCGATGGTGTCGCGCTCGCCGCCCAGAGAGCCGCCGGCCACAACCTCGATCTGGATCTTGCCGTCAGTGGCAGCAGCTACTTCCTCGGCGATCTTCAGGCCGCCCTGGGCGTAGGGGGAAGACTCAGGATCCACGAAGGACATCTTGAAGGTGATGGTCTCATCGCTGCCGCCGGAGCCAGCGCCGCTCTTGTCGCTGCCGCCGCCGCTGCTGCCGCAGGCTGCCAAACCCAGGGTCATGCTCAGGGCCAAAGTCATCGCAAGAAACTTTTTCATGTTCATTCTCCTTACCTTTCTTCTCTCTTTTCGATTTACACCAACCTAAAGGTATGATGTATTTGCAAGGACAGAATACATTCATAGAACGTAAATGTCAATAATAAAATGGAAGAGAAGAATAAATTTAGATATTTGCACGATACAAGCTACTGTTTTTTGTGCAAAGCAGAAATAATTCATCTGATGAATATGGAGAATAAATTTTTTGCCTGCATTTTGAACATTTTAGAACTATTTTTTGCGGTTTAAAATTGTTTTTTAGACATACGTTGTTGTACCGCCAATTTGGGCAAAAAAATACTCATAGTCTGAAGACGGAGCGTTCAGACTATGAGTATTCTGGTTTTTATAGCGAGGATTCAAATACCTTTTGCGCAAAACAATCCCGGCTGGTGTTTAAATGGGTTGCCATAGCAAACCGCGCGCCGATGGCATCTCTTCGGGCAATGGCGGCGACGATCCGTCGGTGCTCATCCAACGTGAAATGGCGGAACTCATCTTCGGTTTCCTGCACCGAGATGTTCACGGAAGAGGAAATGACCGGAATAATATTTTGAAGTACGCTGTTGCCGCTGATCTCGGCGATGCAGCGATGAAACGCGATATCATCTTCAATGTAATCTTCTTCCGCTAAAATACGCGCTTCGACTTTTTTGCATAGCTCGGATAACAGCTCCAGCTGCTCCTGGGTGGCCCGGATGGCTGCCGTGGCGGCCAGCTCAGGCTCCAACATGAGCCGGACATCGCTCAGCTCCAGCGCGACCTTTGGGCCGCTTCCAATGAATGTGAGTCCAAAGGGGTCCTCGGGGACACCCTTTTTTCCGGAAACAAAGGTTCCTGAACCCTGTCTGACTTCTAAAATATTTCTGGAAGCCAAACGGCGCACTGCTTCCCGTACGGTGCTGCGCCCTACCCCCAGATGTTGGGTCAGTTCCACTTCCGTAGGAAGTCGATCGCCTGGCTGCATATTTCGGTCCAGGATAAGCTGAATGATTTGATCTGTGATGTTGTCGACCAAAGATTTCTGCTCTTTTCCATCCCATCGGGTCATACGCACGTTCACTTCCTTTGGCATACTTTGCCTATTTATTATAGAATTACAACTACATGCTGTCAACTGGGCCAATAATGTTCTATATTTGTGCTTGTGCCAATAGCACATCCTATACACAAAGAGGTGAAAAGCCCCGTTCCGTTCGTGTGAACGGAACGGGGCTTTGTTTGTGTGCTGCGCTTGGAATTCCCAATTTCCATATCAACCGGGAATTAAAAGTGGATGCTGAACCTTAGGCAATCAGGCCTTCCAGGACTCACCGTTGGAGGAGGTGGTGTAATCGTGGGTGTTGGTGGCCTCCATAATGGTGTAGTAGGCCCAGTGGTTCTTAGACAGATCCACGAAGCTGACCAGCTCATCCGCATTGCGGTTAATGTAGCTCTCGTCCGCATCGCGGCCCAGCATGTTGTTGACGATGACCGCCACCTCAGCACGGGTGATGGAGTTGTTGGGACGGAAGCTGCCGTCGGGGTAGCCGCCGATCCAGCCGTAGGTGGTAGCCTGAGCCACATAGG
>OGYP01001645.1_pt1 | contig 10843 bp, 11 predicted proteins | sample 1576571 | NCBI WGS metagenome assembly OGYP01 (sample SAMEA3541559, study PRJEB24748) | human gut metagenome | biome: human gut; feature: human-associated habitat; material: faeces | place: China | collected 2012
ACGGTTACGCATAAAAGTTACAGAACCAGCTAAGGCATCACAAACTGAAACTACAACGAATGTGATCACACCCATCATCGTCCGCATCATATTAAATATGAAATTAACACCTAAGGATCGCTTCTTTTCCAACTTAATATTTCCCCTATCATCAATCTCTATAAAAAAGAAAAGCTGTCACATAAAACGTAACAGCTTTTTTTAAAATAATTCCTTTTCCAACTGGAAGATGAAACTGTCAAGCAGTTGCATACGCTTCGTATATTCTGCTCTGGCTGCATCTGTCTTGCATCTTCGAATCTTTGGTTTGTTATTTCTATAATAATTCTTGATCCTGTAATAGGCTTTCTTGTAACTTGCCTCATCCTCACATGCTGTCGCCATCGAATCCCACAGCACACTGATTGCTCCAACTTCATCGAGCAGATCGGCATCCATCACAATCTTACATTCCAGCGACAGATCAGCATCCGAATCCTTGTCCTCGTGAATCATAATAATCTCTCCCACGCGTCGGATCGTCTCCGGATCAATTCCAATGCTATCCATGTATTCTACAGCAAGCTCTGCACCAACTTCTCCATGTGGACGTTCATCATCCCATCCAATATCATGAAGCAAAGCTGCAAGTACGATCACATCCAGATCTCCGCCAAGCTTTGACTGCAGCTTGATGGCCCATCGATACACACGCATCGTGTGCTCAAACCGGCTACGGAATGGATAGTTCGAAGGCCTGCCGTTCTCAGAAGTCATCTTCTTCACATATTCAATTACTTCTGCATAATTTACACTCATGCCGTTGTTTTTGCCACCCGATTCTTTTGTTCTTCCCAAAGTTAGGTATCATTTACCTATCTCTAAAATGATACCATTTTTTTACCAAAAATACCACATGTATTTTATATTTTTTTAACCGTGCGGCTGGTGTTGTGAAGCTCTCATAAGCGTTACCACGGCAGTTAACTCAGTCCCGGCTGCCTCGCGGCGCACAGAAGGTTCTACTTAGTGCTGCTTCGTTCCCGACCTGACACGGTTCATAGATTCCTGTCGCGCAAGACCAAAACATCAACGCCACTTACCGTGGGCAGCCTCACAAGAAGACAACCCGAAACCAGCCATCACCCCCTCTGTAGCGGATTGAGGGTACAGGGCACCGCTATCTCCCCGGCTGCACGGAAATTTTATAACAAGTCCACGCATATCCATCGAAAAGTCTGTTTCTTATAAACCCCATATCGACAGATACTTCTTTAGTATATAAAAATAATTATGTAAAGTCAAGACATCCCATTATTTTCTTTTAACGCGGCTGCCTTCTTTTTTGCACGCAACTCCGCGAAAAAACCGGACATCATCGCTGAACATTCTGTTTCCATGATTCCCCGTGTTACTTCCACCTGATGATTAAACTGCTTCATATCAAGCAGATTTAAAATGGAACCGGCACATCCTGCCTTCGGATTCATACATCCGATCACGACCTTCGGAATCCGAGCCTGCACGATCGCCCCGGCACACATCTGGCAAGGCTCCAACGTCACATACATTGTGCAATCCTCCAGCCGCCAGTCACCCAGCACCTTGGACGCCTTTTTAATCGCCATGATCTCTGCATGCGCAAGTGTCGTCTTGTCCACGTTCCGCCGGTTGTAACCACGCGCGATCACCTTTCCTTCATAGACGATCACACATCCGATCGGCACATCACCATTCGCCGCCGCCTTCTTCGCAAGCGTGATCGCCTGCCGCATATATCGTTCATCCTCACTCAATTTCCTCATATTGTACCTCATTTCCGTATCATTTTATTGTCTGTTCCCATAAAATGTACTATACTGACCTCATGGCTGCATGATACAAGAATCGTTCCTGTATTCCACAGTCACAAACGTCAGAAAGGAGACGCTCATGGGACCACTGATAAAATATACAAATCGCTTAATCCTGCGCGTAGAAAATGAATCAAAAGCCAAACAAGTCTTAGATCTCTATCTGCGCAATCGTCTCCCATTCGAGCAGTACGAGCCAACGCGTCCGGCATCCTTTTACACGCAGGACTACCACTGGTCTTCCCTGCACCGCGAATACATCGCTTACACGATGGGAACCTTCCTGCGTTATTACATCTATTTAAAAGACCGCCCGGATAAGATCATCGGCGCTATCAATTTCAATATTTTTCGCACCTCCCGCGAACCATACGCTGAGATCGGCTACAAAATTGACGCCCTCTATCAGAACCGCGGCATCGCATATGAAGCCTGCGAAGCGGCGCTCTATGTACTTGAACATGACTACCAGATTCACCGCGTCGATGCCCGCATCCACCCGGAAAATATTGCGTCCATCACACTCGCGACGAAGCTTGGCTTCCGTCCATTACAGTTTGAGCCGCAAAGTGCAAACATCTTAGGACACTACGTTGACCTGATGCGGTACACGAAGCTTCTCTGATTCTACAATTTCAGATACCCAATAACCAAAATTCCCGGTCAGAATCTTCGTTTTCCGCACCGGAATAAACACACGGAATCCAAACATATTCGCCAGATACCGTTCTTTGTTCGTGAAGATTCCAGGAACTCCGATCACATGCAATTCTGCCTTATTCATCTTCACCTTTCCAAGCATCAGATACTGATATTTGTAATACCCATGTGCAAGAAAACTGTTCACGCCCAGCTTCCAGTTCGCCATATCCAGCTTCCCGATATCCTGCGGTGCAATCTTCACTCCATCAACAATCTGACTTCCTGCAAAAAGCGGTAACTTTGGATATGTCGTAAGCATTTCCTCATACCCATTTGCCATGTCCGAAGGAAGTGGAATCTGTGGGATTTCCTCGACAGGTTCCTCCTGCGGCTTTGTCCCGGCACCTGCATATTCCAGCACCGGTTCTTCCTGTTCCACAAGCCCGTCCTGCCTGTCCGTCACCTGCACCTGCCGCAGATCATACCGCTCCGTCGACCAGATACCGGCTAAAATCTCACCGTCGTCACACACGAAATACACACCATCGTATTCAGGAAATGCTACACCATCTCCTAGCGGGTTGCTCCACGGAAGCTCCACACTTGTCAGGATCGTATCGCGTTCTCCCGCCGCGAACTGCACCGCTGTAAATGGCTTCGCCTGTCCATGCCACAGCAGATACGCATAACACGTACACGCATATTCCTTGTACATTTTCATCCCCATTCGTATTCTCGTCACATCCGTATCTTTGTTGCTGATTCTCTGTACCTTGATGAATCCGGCAATCTCGCATCGCACGAACTCGCGATACCGGTAAATATAAGACACCCATCTCCTCTGCTGCATCACAGACCACGCTCCCCCTTCATGCATTAATACGTACTATATATGTATGCAGAGGGTTGTCTGTTTATCACAAATTTTTTACGACATAATATACATTTATACGACGCCACACACCCACAGTATCCCCTGCGCGAATACCGCTATAACTGTGATCTACGCTACTCACACAACAGATCAGAAAGCTCTGCGAACTGCGCAAGTGTCAGTGCCTCGCCGCGGATGCTCTCAGAAAGTCCCATCTTCCGAAGTGCTTCTACAACCGCATCCTTGCTGATTGATAATTCGGCGGAGTTATTGATCCCGTTTTGCAATGTTTTCCGGCGCTGATTGAACGACGCACGGATCAGCTTGAACATGAATTTCTCATCCTTCACGACGATTTTCGGCTCTGTATGTCTTGTCAACCGGATTACCGCAGAACCGACATTCGGACGCGGCATAAAACAGTTCGGTGGTACATTTGCCACGATATACGGCTCCGCATAATACTGCACCGCAAGCGACAATGCACCATAGTCCTTGCCGCCCGGACCTGCCTGCATCCGCTCGGCAACCTCCTTTTGCACCATGACCGTGATTGATGTTGCAGGGATATGATTCTCGAACAGTCCCATGATGATCGGCGTCGTAATATAATACGGAAGATTCGCCACGACCTTTACCGGTCTGCCGCCGGTTAATGCCGCGATATCCACCTTCAGGATATCTTCATTTACGACCGTCACGTTATCATACTCCGCAAGTGTCTCGGCAAGGATCGGGAGCAGATTCTTGTCGATTTCGACCGCGAATACTTCCCCTGCCGCCTCGGCTAAATACTGTGTCATCGTGCCGATACCCGGACCGATCTCCAGCACGACATCGTCCTTTGTGATCTCTGCTGCCCGGATGATCTTCTCAATCACATGCCCGTCGATCAGGAAATTCTGACCAAACCGCTTCTGGAACGCGAAATTATATTTCTGTATGATCTCTATTGTAACCTTTGGATTGCTAAGCTTTTCCATTCTATCTCCATTTCTCTACTTCTGAATTTTATACATCTGGTGCGCATTTTTCCATGTCTCTGCATACACCTCATCCACCGGAATCTGCTTGATATCCGCGATCGCCTGTGCGACATAGACGAGTTTCGATGAATCATTGCGCTTGCCGCGGAATGGCTCCGGTGTCAGGTATGGTGCATCCGTCTCAAGCACGATATTTGACAGCGGAATATATGCCACTGCTTCCTTTAATTTCTTCGCATTCTTAAATGTCACCACGCCACCAATGCCAAAATAAAATCCCATATTCAGGAAGTCTCGTGCACTCTCCTTCGAATACGAATAACAATGGATCACACCGCCAATCTCCTCTGCGCGGGAAGCCCGCATGATCTGAATTGTGTCCTGCGCCGCATCCCGGCTGTGGATCGCGATTGGCAACTTTAACTCGCGTGCAATATCCATCTGTCCGGCGAACCATTTGTGCTGCAATGCCTTGTCCGTTTCTTCATAATGATAATCGAGTCCGATTTCACCGATCGCCACGATCTTGTCATGCTTTGCAAGCTCCTTCAGACGCTTGACATTATCAGGATTCTCCAGTTCCGCAACTTCCGATGGGAATATACCAACCACACCGTACAGATTCTCGTATTTTTCTGTCATCCGACCAGAACAGCTCCTAAATGTCTTGTTTCCCCTGAAACTCCATACAACCGCAAAGTAACAGGCATGGTAAGGATCACCACCAGACAGCAGATTCCGTTAATGACATAAGTCAGCTTCATCATTTTCTTCGCATAATATTCTGCCTGTTCAAAATCCCCGGCCTCGTTAGCACCAAGACGGTGATCATTGCCTGCACTTGCAACAGAAATTCTGAGGAGGTCCTGATATTCATCAACACCCTTGATAACAGCTGCAAGGAAGAGAAGGAACTGCTTGTTTTCGCTTGGCTTCTTGCCTGGCTCAAGGAGGTTCTCTCCGAGGTCTGTGGACATTGACCAGTTATTGTGCTTACCACTTCCGTTTACGCCTGCGAATGGCTTCTCGTGGAGCAAGCAAACAAGACCATGACGGTCAGCAACCTTCTTCATCATCTCCATTGTAAGCTGATTGTGGTCAGTTGCAACATTTGATGTAGTAAAAATAGGAGCAAGCTCGTGCTGTGCAGGAGCAACTTCGTTATGCTTTGTTTTAGCAAGAATGCCAAGCTTCCAAAGCTCTTCATCAAGCTCCTTCATATAAGCAGAAACTCTTGGCTTAATTACGCCGAAGTAATGGTCCTCAAGCTCCTGACCCTTAGGAGGTCTTGCACCGAAAAGTGTCCTTCCGCAGTAGATAAGGTCTTTACGCTTCTTATACATTTCCTTATCAATGAGGAAGTATTCCTGCTCAGGGCCAACTGTTGTAATAACTCTCTTAGCCTCTGTGTTGCCGAAAAGTTTAAGAATTCTAAGAGCCTGTGTATTGATAGCCTCCATAGAACGGAGAAGCGGAGTTTTCTTATCAAGAACCTCACCTGTGTATGAACAGAAAGCTGTTGGAATGCAAAGTGAACCGTCCTTAATAAACGCATATGAAGTAGGGTCCCAAGCTGTATATCCTCTTGCCTCAAAAGTAGCACGGATACCGCCTGATGGGAAGCTTGATGCGTCAGGCTCGCCCTTGATAAGTTCCTTGCCAGAGAATTCCATAATAACCTTATCGCCAACAGGAGAGATAAAGCTATCATGCTTTTCAGCAGTAATGCCAGTCATAGGCTGGAACCAGTGTGTGTAATGGGTTGCACCCTTTTCTACTGCCCAATCCTTCATAGCATTAGCAACTGCATTTGCGATAGTCAAATCAAGAGGTTTTCCCTCATCAATAGTCTTTTTGAATGCCTTATAAATATCTTTAGGCAATCTTTCTTTCATAGTAGAGTCGTTGAAAACAAGACTTCCAAACATCTCAGGTACACTTGACATTACTCAACACCTATCCTTTGTAAGTTTTTTCTGAATAAAAAATGACGCTGTAGAACCTTTTGTCGTTCTACAGCGCCATTGCTGTTTACAAGTGTTAGTATATACCAGTGGTCTTAAAAAGTCAATAGCTTTTTTTGTTTTTGGCAGTTTTCACATAATTTATAGTTTATAATTTATTTAGATTGTTATATTATATATTTTCGTTCATTTATTTAATATATTTTAGTAGTTTCACCAGTTTCGCTATCACATATAATAACACAAGAATTAAAATTTATTATTTTCACAGTATATCTTCCAAATTTATATACTTCATAGTTTATTCCGGAGCCAAATTCTTCATCAGGTTTTCCCATAATTTCATGTACTTGTTCATCTGTAAGCTCAGGAGAAAGTTTATTTACATAACTCATCATTTCTTCGTAATCTTTATCAGTGCTTGCTTCACTTTGCTTACTGCTTTCTGTTTTTGATTCATTTTGCTTACTACTTTCTGTGCTTGAGCTTGCAGAACTCTCTGTTTTAGAAACTGTACTGCTTGTGCTGTCAGTATCAGTATTCTTACAGCCACAAGCAAGAGAAAGTACTAAAGCAGACATCAGTAAGATTGCAATTACTTTTTTACTCATAGAAAGTCCTCCTCTAAATTCCGCAACTATTTAGGATAAACCACAGCTATCATTTCATACTTCTCTGAATCCCATATATTCAAAATCAAACCGCCATCATAATATGTTACTTCAATTTTGTCTTCTTCAAAATTATATTTATCATAACGAATCCCCTTTGATTCAATAGATTCATCAGGCTCACCTAAAATATCAATAACCTCTTCTCGTGTCGAAGAAGTCGTTATAGGTTGTACTTTATCTATAAGCTTCTGTATTTCATCTCTATAATTTGAGTTTTTATCATAGGAATTTGATGGCTTTGTGGGATAAAATTTTGTTGTAGTTTCTTTATTGGTAGTATATGTAACATATACTACCAATCCACCTTGAACATATTCAATTTCAACAGTACAGCCTTGAAAAACATACCATTGTTTTAAAGGACCAGACAATTGTGAATCAGGCTCTCCAAAAGTATTAATCTCATCTAAAATCACATCTAAGACATCTTCAAAAGTATATTGAGGCGTAATTACATCTATTTTTTTCATAAACTCGTTAAAATCTTTTTCTGTACGGGCAGTTACTATACTACTATCAGAATTACTACTATCAGAATTCGAGTTATCTTGCTTACTACTCTCTGTTTTTGATTCACTTTGCTTACTACTTTCTGTGCTTGAGCTTACAGAACTCTCTGTTTTAGAAACTGTACTACTTGTACTTTCAGTATCATTATTTTTACAGCCACAAGCAAGTGAAAATGCCAGTGCAGACATTAGCAAAATTGCCATTACCCTTTTACTCATATAAAGTCCTCCTTTATTTAGCTGGCTTTTACAGCATAATATACTGTATCGCTTGAATAAAAATCAACATCATTACCAAGTTTCCAACCTTTATCTGTATAATCTTTTGATGGATTCTCAACTCCATCAACACATTGCGTTGTAGTTTGCCATCCATGCCTGTTATACCATTTTCCGTCTTTTGCTCTGTACCAAAAATGATAATCATATCCTTTTTCCTTAGTTACTCCAACACGCATACAAACGAGCCATTCATTTGAAGAAAGCGATGTATCATAGCTTTTAACTTCTCTCCATCCTGAAGATGTAAACTCCTCATTAAGCCATTTATTCATTTGTATTTTTGTTTCTTTTAATGCTTCAGTAATTTCTGAATTTTTATTGATTTTAGTACCACTCATATAAACACGAAGTTTATCAGCATCTTTATCCGAAACATTAAAAGCATAACCCAAACAATTTATAAGTCTTTGTTCATAATCTTTTTCTCTAACTCCATTATAAAAATATTTAACAGTAATATAAGGCTTATTGCTTGTACTTTCTGAAGTACAGATGCCCTTATAGTATTTTGTATTTGTCTCGCTTGTAGTATTTTTAAGTATTATCCCTTTTCTAAAAGAATTAGTATCTATGTTAGGATCTTTTGAAATATGATCTCTTTTCCATTTTTTAAAAGCACTTGTTAGATTTATTTTCTTTTTAGTATTATTAGGATACGAAAATGTTGCTGATGATATTTTATTTCCTATACTATACCATTCAGCGGAATTATACAGACCGTCTTCTACCCAAGTTGGTCCACCATAATAATATGCTGTGATTGTTGCGGATGCAGATTGTCCTGAAACATCTGTAAGATTTAGTTGAGCATCACTTACAGTATATTTAGAACCAAAAAACACCTTAGAATTTAAGCTTGGAAATCTCATAAGCATACGACCGACACCATATGTACTATCGACATATCCTATAACACCAGCTGTATTTGCACCTGCTGAAACCCCAGCTACAGCACTACCATTGTACATCGGTAAATCCTCTATACCTTTTCTATAACCCTCATCAGCGTCCACTGTTACTATCGTTGGGTCAACATAAACAGGATATATAGTAGTAGGTCTGGAAAGAAATTCTTGATTTACTGTAACAACTATTTCATATTTGCCATCACTTATTTTTGAAAAATACATACTATTGGCAAAAGTATAATGTGTTTCTCCTTCAGGAGTATCCCCTTGCAAGCTATCATATACATAAATAGGATTTATAACTGCCACTGTTTTCTTTGTTTCTGAATTAACAATATTTATTGCTTCACAATTCTTTTCAAGATATGTGCCATCAGCTTCAATTATAAATGAAAATTTGTTTACTTTATCGTCATTAAGAACAATATTTTCTTTATAGCCCTCAAAGATAGGTTCATATTGAAGCTGTATATCCTTACCAAATACATCATCATATACTAAAAGACTTTCATTTTGCTTTTTAACATTAGCTACTGTATTAGTATTAGGATACATCTCCACTGAAACATTTTTACTATCAAGGACAATTCCTGTTCCTTTTTCAAGAGTTTTCGGGAAATATGAGTTTATGTCATTCTTATCATTTACATATGCATATTTCTCTGCAAATTTTTTATTAGATATACTATCAGATATTACATTACTTTTATCTTTAATATTATTGTTGCTATCTACATACTTTACAGCCTCATTAAATATATATGCAGTTTCGCTTCCATCATTATCAAGATAAACTAAAGTATTTAAATCATCTTCTTTATCATACAATCTTTCAGTATGGGTTTGGTTAATTACTCCTCTTTCGGTAAGTACTTCTGCAAGTTCATCATCTGCCAAAATTTTAGTATTATCAGGTTTCATTTTATCTTCAATCAATTTGCTACTTTCTGAAGAAATCACTTTGCTATCAGCAGTTGCTTCTGCATTAACAATTTGTGTTGGACAAAAAATAGAGTAACTTGTTATTAATAATGCTAAAACCATTGATAACTTTTGCTTATTCCTTTTCATATAAAACACCCCTTTATTTAAATAATTTAAAATCAAACCTATAAAAAAATATCTTATATCATTGGTTTTTTCCTTTCTATATAAGTTTACATTTGTATAAATTTATAATATCACACTTGTTAAAATAAGTCAATATATTTCAACAAGTTTCGTTAAAATAGGTGAAAGTAACAAAATTGTAAATTTTTAATGTTTTAAAGTCATAAAAAATGGGTTGACACAATATGTGCCAACCCAAATTAGTTTAATATTAAATTATTCGCCGAAATATCTCTTGAGAAGTCCTGCAAAACCTGCACCGTGTCTTGCCTCGTCCTTAGCCATCTCGTGAACTGTATCGTGGATAGCATCAAGGTTTTGAGCCTTAGCAAGCTTAGCAAGCTCAAATTTTCCTGCACAAGCACCAGCCTCAGCGTCTACACGCATTTCAAGGTTTTTCTTTGTGCTGTCTGTTACAACTTCACCGAGAAGCTCTGCAAACTTTGCTGCGTGTTCTGCTTCTTCAAAAGCATATCTCTTGAAAGCTTCTGCGATTTCAGGATAGCCCTCTCTGTCAGCAACTCTTGACATTGCAAGATACATACCAACCTCTGAGCATTCGCCGTTAAAGTTAGCAACGAGGTCATCATAAATAACCTTGTCTACGCCCTTAGCACAGCCAACCTCGTGAACTGTTGCATAAGAAGCCTCGCCCTTAACCTCTTTAAACTTTTCCTTAGGTGCTTTACATACTCCCGACATCCAAATCACCGTGCGCTCGGGCGGAACCCAGCAAACCCTGAACTGCCGGCGGCATAAGACAGTAAATTCACAGAGCATATCATTGATATATTAAGTTCAATGATATGCTCTGTTTTTCTGTATTTTGTAATATTCGTGTTGTTTAATGTAATTTATCAATAGAAATACGTGTAGTTTAGTGTGATTTTCATTGAATTTTCGCTTGTTTTTTACACTTTAATACCACATATCCACAACATCGAATTGATTATTTTGACATTTCAACAAAACTTTAATTGTTTTAAGATTCATGTTTTCTTTACTCAACCTTGGTGACGATACCGTCGCCCTCGGCCAGCACCGCCACAGCGGAGTCCAGGC
>OGYP01001652.1_pt1 | contig 10814 bp, 7 predicted proteins | sample 1576571 | NCBI WGS metagenome assembly OGYP01 (sample SAMEA3541559, study PRJEB24748) | human gut metagenome | biome: human gut; feature: human-associated habitat; material: faeces | place: China | collected 2012
CTGATTCGTCAAATCTTCCACGACAGTAAGAACCGTTTTGGCAGAAAGCCAATTCATCACAAACTTGCAGAACTAGGCTACAAAGTCAGTGAAAAGCGCATCGTTCGTCTTATGAAGGAGATGGGATTATCCGTTGCAAAACCGCGCTACAAGGCCGAGCATCAAAAAAGTCTGCCGCGTGCTTATTTCAGAAATTTGTTAGCACGCCAATTTGACCAGCCTCAGCCCAATCTAATTTGGGTCAGCGACATCACCTATATCAAAGTGCTCGACCAATATTACTATATCTGCGTGGTGCTGGACCTGTTCTCACGGCGTATACTTTCGTACAGCATATCGGATTCCATCAACACAGCTCTTACGCTTGCTGCTTTTGATGACGCTTTCCAGTCTCGGGATCCCCCGCAAGATCTGATGTTCCACAGTGACCAAGGCGCACAGTATACATCCTACATTTTCCGCGCACATTTAAAAGAGCTTCATATAAAGCAATCCTTTTCCACACCCGGCACACCTTACGACAATTCCGTCTGCGAGTCGTTTTTCCACACGCTGAAAAAGGAGGCGCTTTATCACCACCTGTATGGCACACCGCAGGAACTGCAAGCCGTTCTGGACGAATATATCAATTTCTACAACAGCCAACGCCCGCATAGAAAACTAAACATGAAAACGCCGAACCAATATGAATCGGCGTTCTATTCTGGCTACTTATAAAAAGAAAAGTTCCCACCTTCAAACCGGAGTTACCGGGTTCAAAAGTGGGAACCTATTCGAAATCGTGCGCTACAGTGTTGTTTTGTTGGGTTTGGTGGTATTGCGTACCAAGGCTCAGAACGGATTTTGTCCCATGTGTACAAAAGGGTGCCATACGGTGCTGAACCGTCCCAACCCCTTTTGGGGGCAGTTTTGGGGGCAAATCGGTGAGATAAATTCTTATCCGCACCGCTTAAATAAATGCGCAGCTTTGGTCTCATTGAAAAATTGGGATACTGACATCACGGGGTTCACACACAGGAAAAGCCCAACGAACCGGTATATAAGTTTTATTCTCCGGCAAGAAGTTGTACGAAAGTACCACGCCACAACAGCCCTACACACCGCCCCTGTCGCCGCGAGAAACGCCCCTGTTTGGGCGCATTCAAACCGCATCTGCACGGTGCATGTCCAGCCAAATACCGCTCCAAATTCCCCGCCTTTGGGGCTTTCTTATCCAAGAACGGCTTTTCCTGTGCAGGCGTTGCCCGGACGTGTTTCACCTGTACAGGAAAAGCCTGCACAAATAAATACTAAATAAATAAAATACTAAAAAGCATAAAAATCCGGATTTTTCCGCTGTAATCTTGCAGGGATTCGTACAACTTAACACCAGCGAGTACAACTTACGATTGCACACAGTGGCTATCATGCGATATAATTTATTTGTTCACTTCGTCAAAAGACGTTCTTCAAGACTTTTTCAGTTAGATAACGGTAAAAGTCGTTGTATTTTTCCTGCGGAATCGGTAGGGAAAACGTCATAACGACAAGGGCATGACCGCGATTTTCAGCGTGGTAGGGCGGGTGTTTATGTGGGAAAGGATTCTTGGCAAAGCCGCAGCGCTCATAAAACATTTTGCGGCGACAGGCGATTGCATCCATCGGCGGATCGATTTCCAAAATCAAAGTCTTGCCGCATTCCGCCAGCAGATCCAACGTCCGCTGCCCATAACGATGGTTTCGCAGAGCCTGCAGAATGTAAAATGCTCGATATACAGATACTCTGCAGTTTCCCGATACAGCACAAGACCAACAAATAGTTTGCCGTCATACACCGGCGCAAAGTTGTAATCTCCATCCCCTAAAATACGCTCCTGCGACGGTGCTTCGCGTTGCTCATAGGGCGGGGAGCTTTTTTATACAGTGCCATCGTCTGCGTATACATCGGGTGTGCGGCAGAGGTCACACATTCTAATCGCATACATTCGTTCCCCATACTTCCAGTTGCGTCAGCGCCGGGAATGGGCTGGAGTCGTTGGCCTTTTTTAGGTTGTCCAGCAACAGACTTGTGATGACGGCGCCGCCCAAATCAAAGTTCTGCCCTTTGCCCTCGGGGGATTTTTCCAATGTAAGAATCCGTGTATCTCCATTTGAAAGCGTGACTCTCGCGCTTTTCCACCACGCATCGTGGGGAAAGTCCGCGCGGGTCGTCAGTACCAATGTATCTGCTCTGACCGGGCGGCCGAATTCCAGCGTCAAGCACGCTTCCGGATCACGGTTGATGCCCCAGCTTTGGTAAGGGTAGGCACCGTGGCTTTCTGGGCAGATGATGCCATCAATGGCATTGCGGGCGGCAAAAACGGCTTCCCTCCGCGTTTCCACATTGGCCCATGTGTGGGGGTAGCAGGACGTATTGCCGTGGCAGTCATAACCGTTGCGGGCCAGATTGCGCGGTGCTGCGATCTCTTCAGTCCGCGCGGACCGTGCCGACAGATAGTGCATCGGTCCGCAAAAAGCGCGCGGGCTGTAACTGATTCGCGCCTCCGCAAAGGGAATTTCCAGCGTGAAAGAAGTTTCTTTCACGTAGACAAATTCTTCATTCATGGCATCGTCCAGCCGGATGACATAGTACCCCGGTTCCGGCACGGTCATGGTAATACTATCGCCGGGTGCGTAGGCTGCCGGGTAGACAAGGTGGTTGCAGGCTTGCGCCAGTGTTCTGTCTCCGTTTGTGATTTTTAGCAATATATCGTTCATTCTTTATCTCCGATTTTCAGAGTAACAGTGAATGGATGCTCTGCGGGCAGGGTCAGCACCACGGACTGGAAGCCGCCTACCGGGTTGAACAGGCGGCGAAAACGGACGGGTGTGCCGTATTCCGGCGGCAGGGTCAGCGGGCGGTCCGCCTGCACGGTCAGGGCAGCGGGACCGCTGCCGATGCGCACGGTGTTGGCATCCTGCCACGCAACATTTTCCCCCTCCGGCGAGATGACGGGCAGGATAAACCTTGCGTCCGCGTCCTCACTTTGACCCGTCACGGTAACTTTTCCCGGCATTACGGAAACGGCAAAATCGTAGCATCCGGCGGCGTCTTGGGCCGCAGTGCGCAGTCTGCCACCTGCACTCGTCTCATTTTCGCCCACGGTTAAGGCAGCAGTCAAATCGTTGCTGCTGCAATAGATTTTACCATCGCGGCGCAGTTCGATGCGCGGCGTGGTGCAAATGTCAAACTGCCAGCGCGGCATCTGCATATTGTTCGGCTCGTTCTGGCGGTAAGGGTCCATACTGCCCGCCAGTACCGGACCGCGGGCAGCGTGCCACAGCAGTGACACCATACCGCCCGTGGGGTGACCGCCGGGCAGGTATTCATAGTCATAGCCCGTCACAGTCGCGCGCCATTTGCCTTGCGCGATGCGAACCGTATCGATGGCGGGATAATACCGTGCGCCAGCCGCAGTCTCCGACGGCAACTTGGGCAGCGCCGCCGGGAACTGCCAGCCATCATGCACAAGCGCCGCCACGGACTTGGCATGGCAGAAAGTGTGGTGGATGCAAGCGGGTTCCCCTGCTGTTATATACATCGATCCGCCGTACAAAAGACCGTCATGGGTGCATCGGTTCAGCAATTCCAGATTTTTCTGCACAGCGGCGGCAAACACCGGGTCATGGCGGCTCAGGGCCGCAAAGCCCGCAAGGCATCCATCTGAGGTGCGGCTGCCCCACCAACACCACTTGTAACTGCGGCTGCCGAAGCTATTATCCCACCCGCCGTCGGGCAGCATAAAGTTGAGGTGCTCCCGTGCGGTGCGCAGCACAGCGCGGCCTACATCCTCATCCCCGGTCAGTTCAGCGTACAGAATCAGCGCAGGCAGCGATTCTTCCGCATTATAACCAAGATCCACCGGGCGGCAGTTCTTGGGCGTTACGGCTGTCATAGGGTGACCTTCGCCGTACAAAAGACCGTCCGCCGTAATGTGTGTCACGGCAAAGTCCGCCAGTTGCTTTGCCTTGGCTGCGAACGGCTCCCCACCTAAAAGGCGCGCGGCCAGCGCCATTGTGTAGGCGCAGGTGATGGGGTAGTTGACATTGCCGCCGATCCTTTCAATTTTTTGGCAGAGATACTCCGCCATCTCGGCAAAGCGGGCTGTCCATGCATCGCGGTCGGCAGCGGGCAGCTTGTCCCCGTACCAAAGCAGTGTTTCCCCCAAGGCATTTGCGTAAAATACCGTGATGCCGTTCCAGCTGCTGTTCGTGTCGTTGTTCATGCTGCCGTCGGGGCGGCGCATATTGGCCGACCATGCGAACAGCTTTTCCGCCGCATGCAGACAGCGCTCGTCGCCGTCGGTCTGCCACTGGGTCACCAGCGGCAAAATCGCATCGGCACTGCGGCCATGTACCCGCATACAGGCAGGACAGAGCAGCCCGCCGTCCAGCCGGATATCGCCTGTGTCATGCAGCTGATATTTGAGCATCGCGTCGCACCAGCGGCGCAGCAGAGCTTTGTGCATGGTTCAGCCCTCCGGATCAATACGAATCGTGCGGCCGTCCGCGCAGGAGATCTCGATTGCATTGCCTTTGCGCGTAGCAAAAGGCTTGACTGCGAAACCGCCGTGTTCATCGGAATCCGCCGGGCGGGCGTAGAAAGCGTCCACCAAAATATGCGTACCGGGCTGCAAGGTAGCTTTCAAATAGGGCACAGCGCAGAGGTTTGCCATCAAGTTCGTGTTGGGGAAGGTGCGCACAAACTCGGTCTGTGCGCCGCCCAGCAGACTGACCGCCGCCGTGCAGCCCCACGGCAGAAACACAGCCTTGCCGCCTCTGACATTCTCGACCCGCTGCAGCAGCACCTTGCCGTCCTCGGCTCCGACGCGACGGGTGAACGGTTCCTCGACCGAAAGAGCAAAACCGCCGTCGGCAATGTCTACGGGTGAAGTCGTCACAATTTTATGCACGCGGACATGCCAGCTGCCGCCGCAGGGCACGACCCAACTCTGCACCGTGGTGCCGGGCAGCAAGGTATAGGCGGCGTAGGTGTAAGCGTCCGTCACGGCAAAGCTGTCCGTACCGTAACGCATACGATAGAAGTTCATCCCTGCCGGGCTGGCAGCCAATGTGTTGTCGAACGCGCCGTCCTCCAGATCGGTGCCGCGCCCAACGCTGAAGCCAAAGCGGTTAGAGTAGACAAACTTTTCATACTTGGCGCTGACGGCCCCATGGTTCATGCAGTGCTGCCCCACCGTGAACGCCGTGATATGCCCGCCGTCGTGGCAGACGAGCATATGCGGTTTGTCCTGCCGCTGCCGTGCCGGGTGCGGAACCGTTGCATCGGGCGCCGTCCAGAACGGATGATCGGCGGGCAGCGCCAAAAACAGGAACGCCTTAAACGCCCAATAGGGGCTGCCGGGGGCGTTGTACCTCTCGCTCATGAGCAGGTTCGGGTATTGGTAGCCGATGGTCAGCACGCCCGCCGCATCGGTGATAGGGTATTGGAACCAATGGTGCAGGTTGTGCAACACGGTATGACGCACCGCGCCCCATGGGATAGTTTCATTCTGCGCCCCTGCAAGCGCATACGCCGCAAAGAATGCCGCGTGGGCGAAGCGGTAGGTCAGGCTGCGGCCAAACGGAATCTCCGCGCCGTCATCGGAAAACCACTGGATGAAATCCCCGGCAAATTCGCTACTGCGGATCTTGAGTTTGGTCGCGTAGTCATCGGCGTCCAGTGGGGAGAGCGCCGACCAGATGAGCGAGTAAAAGTGCATGGCAAAGGGAATATAGTAGTCCAACTGACCGGGATTGCCGTCAAAATACCAACCGCCGCCGGTATAGCAATGCTCGACAACGCCAAAATCATCCTTCAGTTGGTCGGTATCATAGGGCAGACCCAGCCGTGCAAAGGTCATATTCGTTAAGATGCGGAAAAAACGCCAGTTGTTGGGGTGGATGCGATGGGCATTCATCTGATTGAGCCAGCGATAGACGTTCTGCTTCTGGGCGTCGGTTAGCGGTGTCCAAAGCGCATCCGGGGCAAGGCACAGTGCCAGATCCAGCGCGGCAGTCTCGACCATCTTCTGGTCATAGTCGAAGATATCCCCCCAGTATTCGGGATGGCTTGGGTCGGTGCCATGGATAAGACCCATGCGGTAGAGGTCGCCCCATGCCGCGATTTCTGCCTGCTGTTCAGCAGGCAGGGTAGTGTTATCGCCGCCAAACAGCGGGCCAAGCCCCCATAAGATACGCGCCCAGCCCTCCATGCGGGCGTCCTTTTCACCGTAGTGCGCAGCTGTGTTGCCGACCTTGAGCAGGGCGTCCCCCGGTGAGTAAAAAGATTTGAGCGGACGAATCAAATCCAGCAGCGCCGTGACGGCGTCCTGTCGGGTCTGCATAGGGTTAGCGGCTAAAGCCGATGCAAAAACATCCATAATAGCAATCCTTTCCTACTGCAATAAAAGGCGGGGCTTCCGCCTCGCCTTTTGGTTTTACCAAAAACACTTATCCCCGCCCAGCAGGCGCAACAGGGTCTCATAGAAGAAATAGTCGCCCCAGATGACGCAGGTTGCGCCGGTGTCGCGGTGGTAGATGGCGTCGGTCAGCACACCCACGCGGTCGGGGTCATGCAGAAAATAATGGTCGTAGAGGCTGCGCACAATGGTCCGGGCGGCTGCGCGGTCTCGCGCGGCCTCGGCGTCGTCCACATACTGTGCCAGTTCCAGCAGACCACAGGTAAAAATCGACGCGGCGGAGCTGTCCCGAATATCGGGGATGCGGTCGTTAAAGGTGAAATCCCAGTAGGGAACAAAGTCGGCGGGCAGGTTCTGCAAAAAAAACGCGGCGGCCTTGCGGCTCACTTCCAGAAAGCGCGGTTCTTTTGTGTAGGTATAGGCCAGCGCAAACCCGGTCACGACCCATGCCTGCCCGCGCGCCCAAGTTGTGTTATCGTGGAACCCCTGATGCGTGCGACCTTCGACAGCCTTACCTGTGGCGGGGTCCATCAGATAGGTGTGGAACGAGGAGTAATCCTCCCGCACGAGATAGTCTGCGCAGGTGTGAGCATGGGCGATGGCAATGTTCGTATAGCGGGCCTCTCCGGTTGTCTCGCCGGCCCAGAACAGCAGCGGCAGGTTCAGCATCGTATCCACAATGATTTTTACATAGGGTGTGCCGACATTGAACTCGCCCCACGCTTGAATGTAGCGGCCTTTCTCGTTGTAGCGCTCACACAGCATATCGGCGGCGCACAGGGCCAGCTTTTTGGCCTCCTCGGCCCCTGTCAGCTTGTACAAAGCAACTGCGGACAAGGTGTACAAAAAGCCCAGATCGTGGCTGATGCCGATGCGGCCATCCAGCCGTGCCTTGAACGACGCCAGGTAGTCGTCCTTGTACTGCAGGAATGCAGCGTCTCCGGTGCGCCTGGCGGCCAGACACATCATACCGGGGAGGAAAGAGGAAGTCCAGATGTTGTTTTCCTCCGGCGTGTAGCGCAGCCCCTCGGCGGGCAGGGTGCTGACATGCGGGTAGCGGCGGGTGTACAGCGGCGCGGCACGGCGCAGCTTTTCCTCGATTTCCGCGCACATCTGTAAATACAGCGCATCATCCTGCGGCGCAGTGAAACATTCAGACATACTTTTTCTCCTTTACTCCTTGACTGCGCCGACCATGACGCCGGCGGCAAAGTATTTCTGCAGGAACGGATAGATGCAGAGGATCGGCACCGTTGCGACCATGATGGTGGCATACTTGACAGTGGCGGCCACAGATTCCACATCGCCGACGCTGGTGCCGCCCGTCATGTTGGAGGTACTGTTCTGCAGTAAGATCTCGCGCAGGACGAGCTGCAGGGGGTACATCTCGCGGTCACGCAGGATAGCAGACGCCCAGAACCAGCCGTTCCACACACCGACACCATAATACAGCACCATAACAGCCAGAATTGCCTTGGACAACGGCAGCACAATGGAGAACAGCACCTTCAGATGGCTTGCGCCGTCGATGCGGGCGGCCTCAATCAAGGATTCCGGAATAGATGCAAACGAGGTTTTCAGAATAATCAGATTGTACACGCTGATCATGAACGGCAGGATCAAGCCCCACAGGCCGCCCGTCAGGTGCAGGCTCTTCATATTCAAGTAGGTGGGGATCATGCCGCCGGAGAAGAACATTGTAAAGGTGATGAGCAGCATGATGGGCTTCTGGAACATGACATTGCGGCGGGAGAGAAAGTACGCACCCAGCGAGGTCAGCGTGATCTGCAAAATCAAACTCATGACAAGCACGAACATCGTATTCAGGTAGCCGCGCGCTATCATCGGGTTTTTGAACACCATTTCATACGCGCCGGCGCTGAAACCCTGCGGCCACAACAGAATGCCGGTGTGGCGCATGAGCTGGTTGCTGTTGGAGAAAGACGCAAACAGCACATACAGCATCGGGTACAGACAGGCGGCGGCCACCAGTGCCAGGAAAATATAGTTGATGACGGAGAAGATCTTTTCGCCGGTGGACATTTTGATCTTCGTGATTTTTGTTTTCTGCATGGTGGATCCCCCTTACCAAAGGCTCGTGTCGGCCAGCTTTTTGCTGAGCTTGTTCGCCAGCACCAGTAAAATCAAGTTGATGACACTGTTGAACAGGCCGATGGCCGTAGAGTAGCTCCAGCCCTGTTCCAGCAGACCAACGCGGTAAACATAGGACGAGATAATATCCGCCGTGTCGTAGGTGGAGGGGTTGTAGAGCAGGATGGTCTTTTCGTAGCCGATGCTCATCAAGCTGCCGATGCGCAGGATCAGCATTGTGATGATGGTGGGCATGATGCCCGGCAGTGTGACATGCAAAAGCTTCTGGAAACGACCCGCGCCGTCGATGGAGGCGGCATCATACAGCTGGGCATCCACGCCGGACAAAGCCGACAGATAAATAATGGAGCCCCAGCCAACCTGCTGCCAGATGTCGGACAGCACATAGATGGTGCGGTAGAGTGCCGGGTTCTGCAAAAGCGGGCTGCGCTCACCGCCGAAAAAGACAATGATATCATTGAACAGACCGCTTGTCATCGAGAAGTCGGTAATCATGCCGACAACGACAATCAGCGAGATGAAGTGGGGCAGATAGGTCAGCGTCTGAACACTCTTTTTAAAGCCCTTATGATGGACTTCGTTGATGAGCAGCGCCAGAATAATGGGCGCCGGGAAGCCGAACAGCAACAGCTCAAAGCTTAGCAGCAGCGTGTTGCGGACAAGACGCCCAAAGAACGGGCTTGTGAAAAAGCGGGTAAAATTGTCCAAGCCGACCCACGGGCTGCCGAAAAATCCCAGTGCAGGCTTGAAGTTTTTGAATGCGATCAGCGCACCGTACATCGGCTTATACTGGAACAGAATAAAATACATCAGCACGGGGATGATAATGATGTATAGCTCCCAGTTGCGTTGCCAGTCCCGGCGGGCGCGGAATGCAAAGCCGTTGCGGTTGACCGGCTTGGTCGTTTTTTCCGTCTTGTTGGCGGTAGGTGTTTTCATAAGAATTTCTCCCTTTGAGAAAAAAGTGGGACGGGCCAGCTGCCCGTCCCATGTTATGGCTGCCGAAACAGGGTGTTATCAGCGCTCGTTGTAGCGTTCCAGCGCAGCGTCCTGAATCTCGATGGCGCGCTGCAGACCCAGGCTGTTCAGCGTTTCAACATACTGGTCGAAGTTATCCAGGCTCTCGGTGCCCAGGATGAACTTGTTGGTCATCTCATCGCGGTAGGTCTCGACCTCGTTCATGATGGTGGAGTACTCCTCGCTTTCCTCGGCCGTGGGGGTGACATTGGGCATGGCATATTGGGCAGCGGTTGCCACAGCCCAAGTCTCATTGGACTTCTTCTGACCATCCAGCGTGTAATACTGCTTCAGATATCGGAGATCCTGCACGAAAGGACCGTTGTAGTTGCCGCGGATGTAATGGGTCATAACTGTACCGGGAGCCATGCCATCGGGGTTGTTCAAAATCAGGTCTGTGTAAACAGGCTCGCCGTTGACGATCTCGTAGGAAACACCCTCCGTACCGAAGTTATAGTACATATGACCTTCGTCGCTGTAAGCCCAGTCCAGCAGACGGGCAGCAGCCTCAACATCCTTGCAGGAGGTGGTGATGGCAACCATGCCCTGGTTGGGACAGGCGCTGTCAATCTGCCCCATCTTGACGAGGGTATTCTTATCACGGGAGGGATAGGGGCAGGGCTGCAGGTTAAACTTGGGTTCGATTTCGGCACCGGCATTGCTCCAGACACCCATGCGGGAGCCTGCCCAGCCAAAGGACGCACCGGCATTGCCGTTACTCATCTTGGCGCTGACCGTCTCGTAGCTGGAAGTCATCATGTCGGGGTCCAGCAAACCCTCGGCATACCAGTCGTGCATGGTCTGCAGGTACTCTTTGTAGTTTTGCTCGGACGCGCCGTAGTGGGACTTGCCATCCTCGCCTACATAGAAGCCGCGTTTCGTGTCATAAGCGTAAGCAAAGGGGTTGTTGTCGGTCAGGGAACCCATCGTCCATTCGTAGCAGAACGGAGCGGTTGCGCCCTTTTCTTCCTTAAAGGCAGTCAGCACGGTGTGCCACTCGTCAATGGTGGTGGGGATTTCCAAGCCAAGCTCATCAAGCCAGTCCTGCCGGATGAACAGTCCCTCCGTGACACGCAGCTCCTCATCGCCGCGGATGAACGGGAACGCATAGTAGTTGCCGTCATCGGTGCGGCACTGGCGGGCAATTTCGGGGTTGGCGTCTAAGTAGGCTTTCAAGTTTGGGCAGTACTGGTTGATGATGTCATTCAGCGAGACGATAACACCGTCGGAGATCGCCTTTTCGGG
>OGYP01001655.1_pt1 | contig 10802 bp, 6 predicted proteins | sample 1576571 | NCBI WGS metagenome assembly OGYP01 (sample SAMEA3541559, study PRJEB24748) | human gut metagenome | biome: human gut; feature: human-associated habitat; material: faeces | place: China | collected 2012
TAAATTTTGCCGTAATCCGTGTATAGATTCAGGTTCACCGTGATATTGGGATACAGGGCTTCAAAATCCGCAATGGCTTTCTTGTAGATTTCCGTCTGGGTTTTGTTGGTATCATTTTTCGCCCAGAAGGTGATCTCATAGTTCCTGGAAGTATCGAATTCCTCCGGAACGGTGAATTCCGGCAGGCCTTTCGAACCATGGCAGCCGGTCAGGGACAGAGACAGAGTGCCCATGGCACATAATAATGCCAGTTTTTTGCTGAATCGACTCATCCTTTGGTACCTCCTCTGGCAACGCCTGCCATGACTTTTTTACGGAATACGAGGAACAACACCACCAGAGGGACGGAAATCACGACCACCGCAGCCATCATGGCGGGGATGTTCTCTCTGCCGAAACCATTCTCACGGATCTCCTGGATGCCGTTGGATACCAGATAGTAATCCGGATCATCGGTGATCAGTCTGGGCCACACATAGGAGTTCCAGCATTCAATAACCTTCAGGATCACGATGGTGATCAGCGTGGGCTTGCAGATGGGCACCATGACCCTGCGCAGATACCGTAGATCGGAAGTACCGTCCACCTTGGCGGCATAATACAGCTCGTCCGGGATCTGTGCGAAATTCTCCCGCAGCAGATAGATATAAAATACGCTGGTCACGGAAGGCAGGATCAGACCGGTGAAGGTATTGCGCAGATCCAGGTTCGTGATAGTGGTGAAATTCGTAATGACCACCAGTTCATTGGGAATCATCATCAGAGATAAAAATAACGTAAAGATCAGATCTTTTCCGGCAAAGTTCAACCTTGCAAAAGCGAAGGCAGCCAGGGTGATGACCACCAGCATGATGGCAGTGGTGACCACGGTGAAAAACAAGGTGTTCCACAGGTATCTTCCCAGAGAAACAGTGGTAAAAGCGTCCACGTAGTTCTGCAAAGTGGGAGACAGGGTGAAAAACTTCGGAATATATTCTGCATTATAGGAGCCGTAGCTTTTTACGGAGGTCAGTACCATCCAGTAAAAAGGGAACAGTACGATCAGTGCCCACAGACACAGAAAAAGGTAGACGATCCCATTGCGGATATTGCCGCGGATCCGGGTGCGTTTCTCGATTTTTTCATAATCAGATGTAACATCAGACATCACAAAGACCTCCTTTCTTATACATAGTGGACATGCTTTTTGCTGACCAGCAGATTGATGCAGGTGATGGTCAGGACGATGGCAAACAGCAGGATCGCCGCTGCGGAAGCATAGGAAGGATAGCCGCCGCTGTCACCGTAGAGCATATCGTAGACGTAGCCGACAATGGTATTCATCTCTGCGGCATTTAAGTTCGTGCCGAACAGCGCCACGGCATCACTGTAGGCTTTGAATGCGCCGATAAAGCCGGTGATGATCAGGTAGAATACCATGGGGGAGATCATGGGCAGTGTAATCTTGGTGAACATCCGGAAACGGGAAGTGCCGTCCACTCTTGCCGCATTGTAGTACATGGGGTTCACACTGGCGAGAGCACTGGTCAGGATCAGAATCTTAAAAGGCATAACGATCCAGATGGTGTAAAAGCACAGCACGAACATTTTCGCCCAGTAGGGTCCGTCGATGAAATCCACGGAGCTGCCGCCGAAAAACTGGATCAGCAGATTGATCAGACCGTCGGAGTAAGGGGTCTTTTTGAAAAGAATCATGAAGACCAGACCGACCGCCAGAGTATTGGTCACATAGGGCAGGAAAAATATGGTCTGGAACAGATCCCGCAGCGGTTTAATGGAGCTTAAGGCAGCGGAGATCAAAAGCGCCAGTCCGGTGGAGACCGGAACGGTGATGATGACCAGAATGAAGGTATTTTTCAATGCCTGTAAAAAGTACGGATCGTGGAGCACATAGGAGTAATTGTACATTCCTACGCCGTAAAAGGTTTGGGATGCGGAATTGTAACCCTCTTCAAAGGAGTACACGAATACGTCGATCAGAGGATAGATCATAAAAGCACCCAGAAACAGGAATGCCGGCAATAGATAGAGCCAGGCTTTCAGATTTTGTTTTTCCATAAGAAACCTCAATTCTTTCTGCAGCCCATGAATAGCGCCGGACTACAGAATCGGATAAAATATTAAAAGCGGATGCGTTCTTCGGTGTCGGTGCAAAAGAGGAATACTTTTGCGGGTTTTAAGGCGAAATGCACTTTTCCGGTGGGAAGAGATTTCCCTTCGTCGGCATCAATGATGGAACGGATGGTAGCGTTCTGGGACTTTTCATGGGTGGAAACAATGCTCACATCCCGGCCCATGACCTCCAGACGCACCAGATCGCAGGAGAGCGGTCCGTCCTCTTTTAATACAAAACCTTCCGGACGAATGCCGACATGCACAGTCTGATCCGCTACCCCGGGAGCAGGCAGAACAGCTTCGGAGCCGATGTATAACTGTCCGCTCTTCACTTCACCGTCAAAGACATTGATGGGAGGTGTGCCGAGGAACTTCGCAACGAACAGGTTCACGGGATCGTCGTATACGTTCTGGGGCTTGCCGATCTGCTGCACGATACCGTCTTTCATTACGACGATCATATCGGAGATGCTCATGGCTTCGTCCTGATCGTGGGTAACGAAGATGGTGGTGATCTGAGTCTCCTGCTGGATCCGGCGGATCTCTTCTCTGGTCTGGAGACGAAGTCTGGCATCCAGATTGGAAAGAGGCTCGTCCAAAAGCAGGACTCTGGGGAGCTTGACCAAGGCTCTGGCAATGGCCACACGCTGTTGCTGACCGCCGGAGAGTTCGTTGGGTTTGCGCTCTAACAGGTGATCGATCTGCACCAGTTTTGCCGCTTCCAGCACTCGCTTGCTCATTTCCTCTTTGGAAAGTTTGTCGGCACCCTTCAGGTTCTCTAAGGGGAACTGGATATTTTTCTCCACGGTGAGATGGGGGTAGAGGGCATAGTTCTGGAAGACCATGCCGACACCGCGGTTCTCGGGAGGAAGTCCGGTGACATCATCTTCTCCGAAAAAGATCTTGCCCTCGGTGGGCTTCAGCAGACCGCAGATCAGATTCAGTGCCGTACTTTTGCCACAGCCAGAGGGACCTAAAAGTCCGATCAGCTTGCCGTCGGGGATCTCGAAGTCGAAGTCATTCACGGCAATGACATCTTCGCGGTTCTTCCTGCCGCGGACAGGACCGCGGGCGGGGAATTTCTTGGTCAGATGCTGTAATACGATTTTCATGTGTATATTTCCTTTCTTAATTAATGAATCTAAATCCCATAGGAGTCCTTCAAATCGCTGGATATATGATCCAGGTCGGGGTATACGAAGCTCTCGGAGATGCCGAATACCCGCAGGCTTTCAATAAAGTATTGTTTCCGTCCGGAGGGGATAATGATCTTATACAGCATATTTTCATCGCAGATATCTTCCAGACGTTCCAGAGAGTTATGTACGGTGAAGTTGGAGTATTGGGAGTACATGCGGAGGTTATTCTCTGTGGAGCTGCAAGCCAGGATCTTGTTTTTCAATTCCGGATTGTGGTGGTTGTGTTTGAAGGCGGGCAGCAGCATTTCCTGTGTAGTGTCTGCATCAATGGGATAGATGCAGTTGCCGAATCCTTCCTTCTCGTTCAACAGCCCCGGTGTCAGTACCCAGACACAGGCATCGGTGTCCGGAGTCTCCCGGTAAGTCTCCGTGGCGAAAAATACGGCGATCAGGGGAGACTGGGTCCAGTCTAACATTCTCGTGGGCAGACCGTAGTGCTGCATCAGGGAGACCCAGCCGGCGTAATTATGTTTGTCGGGAGGATTGTCCAGGATCTGTCTCGCCCGGATATAGAAATCATTGGCAATATAGCGTTCGGAGTCCAGTCTTTTCTGGCTTCGTTGGATGGAAGGGATCAGAGTCAGATCCGCATTCTCTTCCCCGCGGAACCAGAGGCGGACGCCGTGCTTTTGGCGTAATGTACTGACGAACTGCAGGAGCTCATCGATGGTGCTTACTTTCTGTGTTAACATGATAGACCTCGTTCTTATTTCTTTATCTTGGCTGGATGCCTGCGGATTGTTTTGTGCTACGCACTCTCACTTCTACGCTCCGCTTCGGCCCGTGCTAAACATGTGCCACTGGCACATAGCACCCTGCCCGCTATTCGCATATCGTGAAGCTTACGCTTCCCTTTTATGCTCATATCGGGGCATCAAGCTACTTTATTATAGATGTTTTTTCGTAGTTGTACAAGTAGCCATTCTGTGGTATGTTAAAAGAAAGTATCGGAAAACGTTTTTTACAGGAGACATGAAGAAAAGGGAAGGAGCAGGAATATGGCAAAGTGGCTTGATAATGCAATCTTTTATGAAATTTATCCCCAGTCTTTTCTGGATACCAACGGTGACGGTATCGGCGATTTTCAGGGTATCATAGAAAAACTGGATTATATTAAGGAACTGGGATGCAATGCGATCTGGATGAACCCCTGTTTTGCATCACCCTTCGGAGACGCAGGCTATGATGTGGCGGACTACTATCAGGCAGCTCCCAGATACGGCACCAATGCGGATCTGAAGCGTCTGTTTTGCGAAGTACACAAGCGGGACATGCATATCCTGTTAGATCTGGTGCCGGGACATACCTCCGTGGCACATCCCTGGTTCAAGGAGTCCTGTAAGGCAGACCGCAATGAATTTACCGACCGTTATATCTGGACCGACAGCACCTGGGGACAGCTTGAGAACATGGGAAGTCTGTGCGGTATCTCCGAGAGAGAGGGCTCTGTGATCGTGAACTTTTTCGCACACCAGCCGGCACTCAATTACGGATTTTATAAAAAGACACAGGACTGGCAGCAGGATCCCGATGATCCGGGGCCTAAGGCAACGCTTGCAGAGATGGAAAATGTCATGCGGTTCTGGATCGGCATGGGCTGTGACGGCTTCCGTGTGGATATGGCAGGTTCTCTGGTGAAAAACGATGAGGACGGCAAGGGAAACATTGCTCTGTGGAGAAAGGTAAGAGCGTTCCTGGATGCGGAGTTCCCAGAGGCAGTGCTGGTATCCGAATGGGGAGAACCGGACAAGTCCCTGCAGGGCGGCTTCCATATGGACTTTTTACTTCATTTCGGACCGTCTCATTATAACGATCTGTTCCGCTGCGAGGAGCCTTTCTTCTCCGGAAGAGGTAAAGGGGATGTGGCAGCCTTCGTAGAGAAATACAAGGAAAATTATGAAAAGGCACAGCGCAAAGGTCTGATCTGTATTCCCTCCGGCAACCACGATATGGATCGTCTGGCGAGAAGCATTCATGGGGAGGAGTTAAAGGTGGCATTTGCATTCCTCCTGTCCATGCCCGGTGCACCTTTCTTATATTATGGCGATGAGATCGGTATGCGCTATGTGGAAAATCTGCATTCTGTAGAGGGCGGTTACGGACGTACCGGTTCCCGCTCGCCCATGCAGTGGGATCATACCACCAACGCCGGTTTCAGTGCGGCACCGAAGGAAAAGCTCTATGTCAAACAGGATGAGTCCGCAGACCGTCCCACGGTAGAGGCGCAGATGGCAGATCCGGATTCCCTGTACCATGAGATCCGGAAACTGATCGATATCCGTCAGGCGCACAGCGCATTGCAGAGCCGTGGAGAGATCGAGTTCGTCTATGCGGAGGAAAAGCAGTATCCTCTGGCGTATCTGCGCAGCGACGACAAGGAGAAGATCCTTGTTATCATCAATCCGGCGGACAGAGAGGTCAGCTTTGACGGAGACTGTGCGGTGAAGGAAGCTCTGTATACCTTCGGCGGCGAAGCAACATTTGCAGGTGGAAAGGTTACCGTGCCCGGGGGCAGCGCCGGATTTTATCTGTTGTAATTGTGTGAATGTGCCTTGTGAAAATGGATGATCTGTCCGGCATAGTGGATGATTTGCGTAAAAAATATTGCGGATTGTCCGGTGAAGTATGCTATAATGAGCGCAGGCAATGGGCACTGCGAGAGTATTGCCGGAAAGAGAACCGTATGAACCAGGTAAATTATCAGAAAGAATTAGAGAAAATTTTAAATACCTTACAGGAGAAGGGCGGGGCAGCGTCGGACTGGCGGCCGCCCCGCCTGTTTCTGCATAGCTGCTGCGCACCCTGCAGCAGTTATTGTCTGGAATATCTGTGCCGTTATTTTTTGATCACGGTATTTTATTACAATCCCAACATTTCCTTTTCGGAAGAATACCGAAAGCGCGTGGCGGAGCAGAAGCGTCTGATCGACGCTTATAATAAAGAAGAAAAGGGATGGCCCATCGACATCGTGGAGGGAGATTATGAACCGGAGCGTTTTTATGAGATGGCGAAGGGCTACGAGAACTGTCCCGAAGGGGGAGAGAGGTGTTTTCGCTGCTTCGACCTGCGGCTGCGCAGGACTGCGGAGCTGGCGGCAGATGGCGGTTATGACTATTTTGCCACGACCCTGACCATCAGCCCTCTGAAAAATGCGGCGAAGATCAATGAGATCGGGCAGGCACTGTCCGGGGAATATGGTATCCCCTGGCTGCCCTCGGATTTCAAGAAAAAGAACGGGTATAAGAGATCCATCGAACTGTCCGCAGAGTATGAGCTGTACCGGCAGAATTACTGCGGCTGTGCCTTTTCCAAGGCGGAGCGGGAAGCACAGATTGCAAATGCGTAATTGCGTCTTGCGGGATGAGGAATTTTAGGATATAGTAGAAATATTGAAAACAGCGCAGAAGCGTGAGAGATAGAAATTGTGACTGCACAAGATATTCCGGTACATTACAGGAAGTAACGGAATACCGGCAGATTACTGAAAGGTATGAGGATTGACTGACATGAAGAAATTTTTAGAAATGCTGACAGAGGAAATGCAGCAGGCATTTACCGCAGCAGGCTATGACGGAAGCTTAGGAAAAGTAATGCTTTCCAACCGTCCTGACCTGTGCGAATATCAGTGTAACGGCGCCATGGCGGGAGCCAAGCTGTATAAAAAAGCCCCCATCATGATCGCAAACGACGTGGCAGAGCAGTTAAAAGACAGCAAGGTATTTTCCGAAGTGGTGGCAGTAGCCCCCGGATTCCTGAACCTGAAGGTCAGTGAGGCATTTTTGCTCACCTATTTACAGGGCATGGAGGCAAATGAAAAATTCGGTCTGGAGAAGCCCGAACATCCCAAGAAGATCATTATCGACTACGGCGGCCCCAACGTGGCAAAACCTCTGCATGTGGGACATTTACGTTCCGCAGTGATCGGTGAGAGCGTAAAACGCATCAGCCGCTATGTGGGACATGAGGTTATCGGTGATGTGCATCTGGGTGACTGGGGATTACAGATGGGTCTGGTCATCACCGGTTTACAGGAGAGACAGCCGGAACTGGTATATTTTGATGAGAACTACGCCGGGGAATATCCCGAGGAAGCTCCGTTTACCATCAGTGAACTGGAGGAAATCTATCCCGCAGCCAGCGCCAAGTCCAAGGAAGATCCCGAGTACAAGGCAAAGGCCATGGAAGCAACCTTCAAATTACAGAGCGGTGTCAGAGGATATCGTGCTCTGTGGAAGCACATTATCAATGTGTCTGTGAACGACCTGAAGAAGAATTATTCCAAATTAAACGTAGAATTCGATCTGTGGAAGGGAGAGAGCGATGTCCATGACATCATCCCGGAGATGGTCGCTTATATGAAGGACAACGGCTATGCACACTTAAGTGAGGGTGCGTTGGTAGTGGATGTCAAGGAAGATACCGACACCAAGGAGATCCCTCCCTGCATGATCTTAAAGTCCGACGGGGCCTCTCTGTACAATACCACAGACCTGGCTACTATTATGGAGCGTATGAAGCTGTATCATCCCGACGAGCTGATCTACGTGGTGGACAAGCGTCAGGAATTGTACTTCGAGCAGGTATTCCGCTGTGCCCGCAAGACGAAATTGGTAGAACCCGAGACCGAGCTGAAGTTCTTGGGCTTCGGTACCATGAACGGCAAGGATGGCAAACCCTTCAAGACCAGACAGGGCGGTGTTATGCGTCTCGAGAACCTGATCAAGGATACCCAGGATGAGATGTACAAAAAGATCAAGGAAGGCCGCGATATGGAAGATGCCGAGGCGAGAAAGGTAGCGGACGTGGTAGCTATCTCCGCGTTAAAATACGGTGATCTGTCCAATCAGGCATCCAAGGATTATGTTTTTGATATCGACCGTTTCACCTCCTTCGAGGGAGATACCGGCCCCTACATCCTGTATACCATTGTGCGAATCAAGTCTATTTTGAATAAATACAAGGAGCAGGGCGGAGACCTGACCGCTGTAAAATTACAGCAGCCCGGTAATGCGTCCGAGAAAGAGCTTGCCATGGAACTGGCACAGTTCAATACCATGATCGCTACCGCTGGAGAAGAACTGGCACCCCATAAGGTATGTGCCTATATTTACGATCTTGCCAATGCGTTCAACCACTTCTACCATGAGACCAAGATCTTAGGTGAAGAGAATGAGGAGCGTAAGCAGGGACTGGTAGCACTTTTAGTGATGACCAGAGATATCCTGGAGACCTGTATTGATATGCTGGGATTCGAAGCTCCGGAGAAAATGTAATAAAAATAATATCTATTTAGTAAACCCGCTGAAAAACGGGGACACAAAGCCAGATGGGTCTAAGGTCTGAACATAGAGAAAAATCAGACTATGACAGCCGGTTGCAGCAGATTCCTGAGTGTAGGGGAGTATGTTTATCGTGAGCCGTCTGTCAGTGCACATTTTTGGCAGACGGCTTTTATTGTGCCGTAGAAGGGGAAAACGATGTCTTTAAACTATGAGCAGAACGAAAATGACATCCTGAATAAATTATTGCCGGAATATAGACAGCATTCTGTACAAAGAAAAAGCAATCCAGAAGCAGTTACAGGACACATTGGAGAAAGTGAAGCTGAGTAACGAGATCATTTCCTCCATCGCCAGAACTTACCAGTATATTTCACGGATCGATATTCAGGCAGATTATTTCGAAGAGATCAATAACCGGGATACCGAGCATCTGAAGTTCACGAAATCGGGAAAGCTGTCGGAAAGCAATGAAAAGGTATGCAGACAATACGTGGCGGAGGAGTATCAGGAGGCATTTTTCAAATTTGTGGATCTGAAGACCCTGCCGGAACGCATGAAGAATGAAGAGACGTTAGTCCTAGAATACCGGATGAAGGATGGCGACTGGCACAGACTCCGTTTTGTGGAAAAAAAGAGAGACGAAAACGGTGTACTGACCCATGTGCTCTGCCTGATCCGCAGCATCAGCGATACCAAGAAGTGGGAACATGAACTGATGTATCAGGTGGAGGAAGCCAGGAAGGCAGCAGCTTTGAAGGCCCGTTTCCTGTCAAATATGAGTCATGATATCCGGACACCCATGAATGGCATTATCGGCACGCTGAATCTGGCAAACCGTTATCCGGATGATCTGGAGGTACAGAGAAAGTGCCGGGAACAGATCATGACTTCATCGAAGTATCTGGTCTCTATCGTGAATGATATTCTGGATATGAACAAACTGGAGTCGGGAGGTGTAGTGGAACAGGAGATTCCGTTTAATCTGGCAGAACTGCTGAACCGGGTTAACCTCGGCAAGCAGAAGCAGGCGGCAGAAAAGAATGTGGAATATATTGTTGACTGGGAACAGAGTGATATCCGCCATATGGATCTGGCAGGGAATCCGATCTATGTGGAGAGACTGCTGACCAATATTTCTGATAATGCGGTTAAATTTACCGGATCGGGCGGCAGTGTGCGTGTCTGGTGTGCAGAAAAATATGCGGACGAGGAGCGGGTAGTCTATGAATTCGGCTGTGCCGATACTGGTATCGGCATGAGTGAAACCTTTCTGGAACATGCTTTTGAACCGTTCACGCAGGAGAATGAGACCAGCAGATCCAGGTACGAAGGCACAGGACTGGGACTTGCCATTGCAAAGAAAATCGTGGACAGGCTGGATGGAGACATTGCCATAGAGAGTAAAAAAGGCGTCGGAACTACTGTGACCATGACACTTCCGTTCAAAATCGGGGAACCGGTGGAGAAGGAGAAGAACGTAAACTATGAGGAAATCCCGGTGGAAGGTCTGCGGGCGCTGTTAGCAGAGGACAATGAACTCAACATGGAGATCACAAAATTCATGCTGGAGGATTACGGGATCCACGTAGAGTGCGCTGCAGACGGAGAAGAGGCGGTACAAAAGTTCAAAAATCTGAGCTGGGATATTACGATGTGATCTTCATGGACATTATGATGCCGAAGCTAAATGGCTGGGATGCCACCCGCAGGATCCGGTCCATGAAACGGTCGGATGCCGGAAATGTCCCCATCATTGCCATGAGCGCCAATGCCTTTGCGGAAGACATTATCAACAGCCGATGGATGAAAAGAAGCTGTTGGAAACAGTGAAGGAATGCATTATGTTCCGGGACCATTCCTGAAGAAACAGCATAGAAACAGCCTAGAAAAGGGCAGAGGATATCCTCTGTCCTTTTCCTATATTAGGATGACTTATCGTGCAACATTACGTACTGAAAATGGTGGGACAACCGGATATAATAGCTACAAAGACAGGAGTTTTTTCTGTGAAGCATGTGGCCTACATTATGGAAAGGAGAAAAATTATGATTTCATTTATATTGTGTCTGTTGCTGTTAACCATTTTATTCGGAATCGCATATAAGATTACCGGGGCAATTTTAAAGGCCTGTGTGTGGCTGCTGATCCTGTTGCCCATCGGCCTCATCCTGTCGGGCGTGGGAGTGATCTTCTGCTGTACAATCAT
>OGYP01001657.1_pt1 | contig 10798 bp, 9 predicted proteins | sample 1576571 | NCBI WGS metagenome assembly OGYP01 (sample SAMEA3541559, study PRJEB24748) | human gut metagenome | biome: human gut; feature: human-associated habitat; material: faeces | place: China | collected 2012
CACACTTTGCCAAGATGCAGGACACACTGATTTCAAATAAGAAAAAATGTGGACAAACAATGAAACACTGCTTTGGATTCTAGCTTAAAGAATCCCTCATCCAGTCAGGTCTAAGGCGTAAGCCCTGCTGGATACAGTATGAGAATACAGAGTACGGTCCACATGGATTGGAAATGCTCAAAAAACAAGAGTTATGCAAAAACTATATGCAAGGTCTAGAACCATGCTGAAAGCTTTGCGATGCTCCATTTCTCGCATTGTGAGAAAGAGAATCTCGTCATTTTAATGATGAGAGTACGTCAATTGGAACAATTCTTGCTGCTTACAAAGATTTTGAAGACCGATTTGAAATTGTAGAAGAGAAACTTCCGGCAATTGAGATGGTTCGTAAAGCTACACAGCAAAGGATTGGAAAATTCAATAAGCAAGATATTCGGGAACTATGCCCGGCACTCAGTGTGAGTTCTATAGAAGGTTCACTTCGTAAGCTTGTAGCAGAAGGAGAACTTCGCAGGGAAGGCAGAGGGAAATCTACATTTTATGTTAGATTAAAATAAGAATCAGCCCAATTTCGTTTTTAGAACATGTTCCCGTGTACGAAAAATGGGCATTTTTGTATAAAAAAAAAGAGGAGCTGAACTCCATAAGCGATAAAATTCACTTACTCGTTACAGCCCCTTTCTTAGCCTTTTAATGCATCTAATTCTTCTTGGGTTAACGCTCTAAATTCACCTAATGGTAAATCATCGAGTTTTAAAGGACCAAATTCAATACGTTGAAGATAGGTAACAGTGCAGTTTGCCTTTTCAAACATTCTTTTGACTTGGTGGAATTTTCCTTCATGAATCGTTAGATAGGCTTTGTTTGTATCTAAAATTTCTAGTTTTGAAGGGGCTGAAGTAAATTCTTCAAATTCCATAGGCTGATTAAAGAAGTCTACGGCATTTTCTGGTAGAGTCCCATCAAATTCAACATAATATTTTTTGTCTACATGTTTTTTAGGAGATAATACTTCATGGGTTAACTTTCCATCATTGCTGATGAGTAACAAGCCTTCTGTATCTACGTCAAGTCTTCCCACAGGATATAGATCGTGTCTTTGACTTTGAATAAGTTCCATGACAGTCGGATAGAGCATATCTTCTGTAGCACTCACATAGCCTTGAGGCTTATTCAATATGTAATATTCGAATTCTACATAACTTACAGGCTCATCATCCACAAAAACTTTATCATCTTCTTTTACGTTATAGTCTGCCTTTTTTATCGTTTCATCATTAATGGTTACCCAGCCGTTTTTAATTAATTTTTTTACGTCATTTCTTGTGCCAAATCCCATATGAGATAAATATTTGTCAAGTCTCATTGATAACGCCATCCTTTCGCATATTTATTTTTTAATGAGCCTTTAGAAAGTTTCGCAAAACCTAAAGGGAAGTTATTTACACAAACAAGTGTCCATCCAGATGTTTTTGAATCTAAATCCTTTACATCTAGAGTTTCACCTTTTAAGTATTTAATAACACGCTCATCTTCAATGGAAAAGTTTAATATATTTTTAAATTGTTCAAGACAAAGGGCAAGGGCAAGACTTTGACTTGGTTCAAAATGTTTACCTTTTAATTGCCCTAATAATAAGCCAGATCTTAGTACGCGATAGCCTTTATAAGCTTGAAAATCTGTATTAAGCCAAATGACTTTGTCTTTTTTTACTTTAATGGTTCCTTTATTTAAATGAATGAGTTTTAAAAAATCAGTAACACAATCATCCAATTTATCGCTTGGTTCCAGTCTTACTTTTTTATGTTTTGTTTCTCCATCTTTGACAAGTAAAGCGACAAAGTGACCTTCTCCCTTGATTTTATGTGGATATAAACGAACGCATTCTTCCATGTTTATACCTGGCATCATACCATCTATTTTTTCAATAGGAACAAGATGCAAGTCTGGATGTTTGTCTAATACATCTTGAATGACTTCTTCATTTTCGTGAATCGAAAAAGTACAAGTGGAATATACGATGGATCCACCAGGCTTTAACATGGATACAGCAGCATTTAAAATGTTTTTTTGAATAGGTGGATAGAATGTATCATCCTTTTCAATCCAGCTTTTAATTAAGTCTGGTTCTTTACGAAACATTCCCTCACCACTACATGGGGCATCCACTAGAATCTTATCAAATGTTTCTGGATAATGTTCTTCCATGTTTGTCAAATCTTCACTGGTTACCCAAGCATTGTCACAACCAAATAATTCGACGTTCTTTAAGAGTCCTTGGCATCTTGAAGAACTGATATCATTTGAAATTAAAAGTCCAGTATGATTGAGTTTTGTGGCAAGTTTTGTGCTTTTTCCACCAGGAGCTGCACACGTATCTAATACAATATCATTTTCGTCTACAGGAAGAACTTGTCACTCCCAGATCGTCAAACTTCCGGAAATAATCCATCATACTCCGTTCATCGCTTCCACACAGCCAGCACTGTTTTGGATCTTTCAGCTTGCTTTCTACTGATTCAGGCACCTTTCTTTCTACCGGGTGATATTCCTGCTCCTGTGTTTTTTCAAGATAACCTGTCAGATCCAGCCGGCTGATTCCCAGTCCGATCAGAATTCCTGACGCACATGCCAATAATCCCACATATCCCTTTTTCATATTATAGTCATCCTTTAAGAATTAGTTTTATAATGCTTTTAGGATTACTATATCAAATCTTGCAATCACTTTCATCATAAATCGCATATTTTTATGTGTTTTATTGCATATACAGCTTTCAAAAAAACTGCCTGCGGCAATTTCGCAGACAGCTTCTATTTCATCATCTCTTCAATTATCACATCCAGCATCCGAAGCACGCTTTCCTGCTTCTTCGGTGTGAGCCTTTCCAGCTTCCCTTCCAACAGACGCTCTGTGAAAAAGATGCTCACATTCGCAAATGCAGCAGCTTCGCTTATTACCACGAGAAAGGGCGCACTTCGCGTGATGCCTGAGAAGGGTGAGGTTGAGGCTGTGATTAAGTAGTTATAATTTAATACGATAAAAGAGATTATACTCTTCTTAATCTATGTTTAAAAACGTGATTAAGAAGAGTATATTTGTTTCTTGCAGTGCATAATTGTATTGGCTATAATATCATATATAAAACAATGATTTGAGACTATACAGGGAGTCAGATATGGTAAAAACGATTGGTATTGGGAAACAGGATTTTGCTTCTGTTATAGAAGATAATTGCTTTTTTGTGGACAAAACGAGCTTTATAAAGGAATGGTGGGATTCAAAGGATGATGTGACTCTCATCACGCGTCCGAGGCGTTTTGGAAAAACACTTAATATGAGCATGCTTAACTGCTTTTTTTCAAATCAGTATAAGGACAGGAGCGATTTGTTTGATTCATTGTCTATATGGGAGGATGAGGACTATCGAAAAATTCAGGGTACTTATCCTGTGATTTTTATGAGCTTTGCTTCGGTTAAGGCCGACAATCTGGGAGATGCAAAAATCCAGATAAAAGCACAGATAGAGGCTGTTTACAAAAGGCACAGATATCTGCTTGAGGGGGATACTCTGACAGCAGACGAAATAGCTGATTTTGAAGGAACAAATACCAGGATGGGTGATGCTGAGAGTGGATTAAAATTAAATATTTTGTGTGAGTATTTTCATCGTTACTGGGGAAAGAAGACGATAATTATCCTTGATGAGTATGATACTCCTATACAGGAGGCATATCTTCATGGATATTGGAATGAGTTTACTGCATATATAAGAAGCCTGTTTAATGCAACGTTCAAGACAAATCCGTATATGGAGCGTGCTATTATGACAGGAATCACGCGTGTATCAAAGGAATCAATTTTTTCAGACCTCAATAATCTGAATGTAATAACCACGACCTCAAGCAGTTATGCAACGAGCTTTGGATTTACAGAGAATGAAGTTTTTGATGCAATGGAAGAGTATGGTCTGTCCGGTGAAAAAGATACTGTAAAAAAATGGTATGACGGTTTTAAATTTGGAAATCACAGTGATATTTATAATCCATGGTCTATAACGAATTTTCTAAAGGAAAAACAGATAAGTCCATACTGGGCATCTACCAGCTCAAACGGTCTGGTAAATCGTTTGATCAGAACAGCATCTGCAGAAATAAAATCTATGATGGAAACACTTCTGGAAGGCGATTCTGTGGAGGTTAGCATTGACGAACAACTGGTGTTTGAACAGCTCGATAACGATGAAAATGCCATTTGGAGTCTTTTGCTTGCCAGCGGTTATTTAAAGGTTGATTCCTTAGAAAAAAGAGGTCTTACGCTTGAACCGTGGTATCATTTGAGCATTACAAATCTTGAAACCGTAAGTATGTTTTCAAATATGTTCAGAGGATGGTTTAATGCCTCTGTTTCGAATTATAATGGATTCATAAGGGCATTGCTTAGAGGCAATGTAAAGGAAATGAACATATACATGAATGAGGTCGCTTTATCTACCTTCAGCAGCTTTGACAGCGGAAAGCATCCTTCGGGAAAATCTGAACCGGAGAGATTTTATCATGGTTTTGTCTTAGGCCTGCTGGTCGAGCTTAGAGATAAATATGAAGTGCAGTCAAACCGTGAAAGTGGCTATGGCAGATATGATGTGATGATCATTCCACGTGATAAAAATTCGCAGGCTGTAATAATAGAATTTAAGGTTATTGATTCGCAAGAGGAGACATCACTGGATATGACTGCGGATAGTGCTTTGAAGCAGATTGAAGAGAAAAATTATGATGCAAAGCTTTTGGAACGAGGATATAAAAGAGAAGCAATTCAACATTATGGTTTCGCATTTGAAGGAAAGAAAGTATTGATAAAGAAGGCACAAATCTAAATGAAACAAAAATTATCAGTTGCACCAACACTCAAAAACTACGACAAGAAAAATCTCCCAAAGGACATTCTTGCGGGAATCATCATCATGGCGGTTTCGATTCCTATATCGATGGGCTATGCGCAGATATCCGGGCTACCGGCGGTATATGGCTTGTATGGCTCGGTATTCCCAATCATATTGTTTGCTCTGTTTTCCACATCACCGCAGTTTATATTCGGTGTGGATGCTGCTCCGGCGGCGCTTGTCGGAGCAGCAGTGCTTGGCATGGGAATAGAGGCAGGAAGCAAAGAGGCCATGACGGTTGTACCGGTGTTTACATTTTTTGTGGCACTGTGGCTTTTGGCATTTTACTTCATGAATGCCGGAAAGCTGGTGAACTACATATCTGCGCCGGTTATGGGCGGATTTATCACAGGCATATGTACTACAATCATACTGATGCAGGCGCCAAAGCTCATGGGCTCTGCGGCAGGAACCGGAGAGCTTTTTGAACTGTCTGAGCATATATGGGAGGCCTTACACCACATAAATGCAGCCGCACTTGTCATGGGGATTGTAGCGCTTGCCATTTTGGTTGTGAGTAAGAGGCTTGTTCCAAAGTTTCCTATGGCGGTTGTGCTCATGGTAACAGGCGCGCTTTTTACATATTTTGGACCGGTAAAGGAGTGGGGAGTGCCGACTCTTTCAGCAGTTGAGCCCGGCATGCCGCGGTGGTATATACCGGATTTCGAGGCAGTTTTTTCAGTTCAAAAGGCCTCAGAGGTAATAGTTTTAAGTCTTTCGGTTGCTGTTGTCATCATGGCAGAGACACTTCTGGCAGAAAACAATTTCGCACAGAAAAACGGATACAGAATAGATGATAACACGGAGCTTTTGGCATTTTCCATAGGAAATATGGCTGCGGCTTTTACGGGCTGCTGTCCGATAAACGGTTCAGTGTCACGAACTGCGATGAGCGAGCAGTACGAGGGTAAGACACAGCTCACAGGGCTTGTTGCAGGCGTTTCCATGATAGCAGTGCTTCTTTTTTGCACAGGCTTTATAGGATATCTGCCGGTTCCGGTGCTCACGGCGATTGTCATATCAGCGCTCATGGGTGCCACGGAGTTTCATCTGGCAAAGAGACTGTGGAAGGTCAGCAGGACAGAATTTTTCATATTTGTTGGTGCTTTTTTCGGAGTACTTATTCTGGGTACGATAAACGGAGTTTTGATAGGAATCATTTTGTCTTTTGCCGAGATGATAATCAGAAGCGCAAAGCCGGCCACCTGCTTTCTCGGTGTGCAGCCGGGACACAGTCATTTCCGCGATATCAGGGAGAGCACAAACATCCACGAGATTGACGGTGTGATTATTTACAGATTTTCGAGCGGCCTGTTTTTTGCAAATGCAAAGGTACTTGTGCGTGATATTGAGGACCACCTAAAGCATGATACAAAAGCTGTCATAATCGATGCCGGAGCTATCGGAAGTATTGATATCACAGGAGCTGACAGCATAGAGTCACTTTACCGCTCACTGAAACAAAAAGGTGTAAAGCTATACATAACAGAGCACATTGCAGAGCTCAACGAGCAACTCAGGAAGCTGGGCTTAGGTTATTTAATTGAGCAGGGCTGTGTCAGAAGGACAATACATATTGCGCTAAAGGATATGGGAATAAACAGACCTTATCCGCTTGAGGGTGGCGTAGATAACGAGGAGCGCAGTGCCTCAAGAAAGCGTGCTGACAACAGAGTGCAGGAGTTTGTCTGGGCGTTTGGCGCCGAGAGTGAGGAGCAGATTGAAAAGCAGATAAAGCTTCAGATAGAACAGCTCAAAAAGACAAAGGATATAGAAGAAATCATGCATGGCCGCTGGGCGCATATGGATGAGTTTGACCAGGATGAGTGGCTGGAGCATCTGGAGGAGCATCTGAAAGAAATCGTCAACATATCAGGAAAGGATGTGCACACGCTTGCGGCAGATATCGAGATGCACCGTCGCGAGGTGCATGAGCGTATAGCAAGAGAGCATCCGGAGCTTGCAGAGCGGTTTGCACAGAGGAGACACCTGCTTGATAAGCATCTGAAGGAGAGAAGGCCTGAGGTCTACAGGATTATCGTGCAGCTAAGGGAGGACAACAAGCATAAATGAACATAAACCAGACACTCAAACAATACTTTGGCTACGACAGTCTTAGAACAGGGCAGGAGGAGCTTATAAACGGCATACTTGCAGGGCACGATGTGCTCGGTATCATGCCGACAGGCGCAGGAAAATCGCTGTGCTACCAGCTTCCGGCGCTTATGCTTAAAGGAATTACGCTTGTCATTTCGCCACTTATCTCGCTCATGTCAGACCAGGTCAAGGCTTTAAACCAGGCTGGAGTGCATGCCGCCTATATCAACAGCTCACTGACCGAAAACCAGATAAGGATAGCACTTTCATATGCCTCACAGGGGCGCTACAAGATAATCTATGTCGCTCCGGAGCGCCTCAACACGCCGCGTTTTCTGGATTTTGCCTGCAACGCGGACATATCAATGCTGACAGTTGATGAGGCACATTGTATATCGCAGTGGGGACAGGATTTCAGGCCGAGCTATCTGGAAATTGCCGGATTTTTAACGAGACTTCCAAGACGACCGATAGTCAGTGCGTTTACAGCGACCGCCACGGAGCGCGTGAAAAATGATATAGTGGCTTCGCTTGGACTTAACAATCCGGTTACTATGGTGACAGGGTTTGACAGACCTAACCTGTTTTTCAGGGTTGTTACAAGAAAGGGAGGCAGCCAGAAGGACAATAGTATCATCAATTATGTGAAAAAGCATGAGGACGAAAGTGGAATAATATACTGCGCAACGAAAAAGAATGTGGATAAGCTGTATACTCTTTTAAATGAGCAGGGTATTTCGGCGGGCCGTTACCACGCAGGGCTTTCAAATGATGAACGTAAGCAGAATCAGGAGGATTTTACATACGACAGAATCCGTGTGATGGTTGCCACAAACGCATTTGGAATGGGAATCGACAAGTCAAATGTGAGATATGTGCTGCATTACAACATGCCACAGAGCCTCGAGTATTACTATCAGGAGGCCGGAAGAGCAGGGCGAGATGGTGAGGAAGCGGAATGTGTGCTGTTTTTCTCAAAGCAGGATATCATGATAAACAAGTTCCTTCTGCAGAATAAGGCTTCAGCAGGCGATGTGGCATCCGACATGCAAAAGACAGCCAATGACCAAAGAAAGCTGCAGCAGATGATAAATTACTGTGAGACGGACAAATGTCTGAGGGAGTTTATACTTTCATATTTCGGGGACACAACGCCATGCATCTGCAACAAATGCAGCAACTGTGTGGTTGTGGAGGATGAAGAGGAGGAGACATACGTTGAAACCGGCAAAAAGCGCAAAAAGGCAGCACAGCTTGCAGGGCTTAACGAGCTTGGTGCTGCGCTATTTGAAAAGCTGCGCAGCGTGCGTACAGAGCTTGCTGCAGAAAAGTCGGTGCCACCGTATATCATCTGCTCCGACAAGACCTTAAAGGATATGTGCGCAAAGCTGCCGCGGGATAAGGAACAGCTTGCCGATGTGTACGGAATGGGTGAGCAGAAGATACAAAATTATGGTGAAGCGTTTGTGACGGCGGTAAATTCATTTGTTGCAGACAGCCCAAATCCATCAGGCAGCACGACCAGTGAAAGACTACAGACTGTTTTAAGCGATGAGGAGGCTGCTGAAATCGGCAGCACGAGAAAAAAGAAGCTTCCGTTTTACATTGAGCCACAGAAGCTTGATGATGTAGAACTCACCGACAAATGCAGGCTTACAGAGCTTACGAACAAAATAAATGAGCTGTGCCCTGTGGATAAGGAGCACAAAAAGCTTGCAGCCTCGTTTATAAACGAGTTTCTTATTGCAGAGGGCTATCTGGAGGAAGTTACAGAAGACGGGAACAAGATAAAGCGTGTCACCGAAAAGGGACGAAGCGTAGGGATAGATGAGGAAGAGCGCAAGGCAAAATTTGGTGGAAGCTATTACGCCATCACCCACTCGAAGCAGAGCCAGCAGGTGATAATTGAAATGCTGAAAAAACACTATGGCAGCATTAAACCACAGGAGTAAATGGACTTTAGATAAACTGGATATATAAATTTATATAAAATTGGATATATACTTGATGCCACATAAGAGTATTATATAGTTTAATTGTAATATTTAGGAGGCATTTTATGAGAAACGAAAAAGTTCAAAAACTCACACTTACAGCACTTATGGCAGCTTTATCATATGTCATATTCACATTTTTACAGATTAAGGTCACATTACCGGGTGGCAGCGCCACATCCTTTCATCTTGGCAACGCAGTCGTAGTACTTGCAGCTTTGCTCTTAGGCGGAGTATACGGAGGAATCGGTGGAGCAATCGGAATGACAATCGGTGATTTACTTGACCCGATATATATCACCGGAGCACCAAAGACATTTTTCCTCAAGCTTATGATTGGTGTTATCACCGGTCTTGTAGCACACAAGCTTGGAAAGATTACATATTCAACCGACAAGAAGCATGTATTTAAATGGACAGTCCTTGCAGCATGTGCAGGAATGCTCTTCAATTTTATTTTTGATCCGATTATAAGCTATTTCTACGATATGCTTATCCTCGGAAAGCCGATGGCACAGCTCAAAATCGCATGGAGCGTGACCACAACAGGAGTCAATGCAGTGATATCTGTGATTGCTGCGACAATCGTGTATATGGCACTGAGACCGGTGCTCATCAAGGCAAATCTGTTTTTCAAGATTGGCAAAGAAAAATAATAGTTACATAATTAAAAAAAATCCACATACATCATGTTGAAAGAGATGTATGTGGATTTTTTTATGATTTTATTGCCGCAACAAAATCATGTATCTTTTCCGGATTCTTCCCCGCTTTGTCATCATTTTCCACACCTGAGGATACATCGACTCCGTCAGGATGCACGGCTTCAATTGCCATGCGCACATTGTTGGGATTTAAGCCTCCTGCAAGCAGCAGCAGCTTTTCATCACGGGGAATATTGTCAACCAGCTTCCAGTCAAAGGTTTTTCCACTGCCGGGCTCAATGGCATCAAACACATAGCCTGCGATGCGTGAATCGTTGTGATACTTTTCATAGCTGCCCATATCAGAGACATTGAAGGCTTTGAGAATCGGGATAGCTTTTGCTGCCTCCGCCTCTGTCTCCGGAATTTCCCCATGTATCTGGACATAGTCAAAGCCTGCAGCCTCAATCTGTCTGACCTGCTCTATGGATGGCGAAACTACAACGGCGACTCTTTTGATGGAAGCATCAAGGGCTGCCATAATCTCCTTTGCCTGTTCGATGGATATATTTCTCTTACTCTTTGGAAAAAATAACACCATACCCGCAAAATCAACGTGATTTTCGTTGAGATACCGTGCTTCGGCAGGTGAAGTCAGACCGCAGATTTTTACTTTGGTGTTGGAATTTATATTTATATCTTTATTGTTATTATTATATATATTCTGTGTATTCATATCCTAAGAATAGCATTGTTGCAGGTTGATCGCAAGTGGATATATGTTAAATTAATGAGCATTAATTGCAAGTGGATTTACGTTAAATTATTGAGTATAGTTCGCAAGCCGCGGGTACCATGGTGCACACACTATCCCGCGAAAGCGAATAGCGGAGCTGCTTAGAGACTGTAGAATTGTGCTATGCAAAGCAGAAATGCCGAGGCATGGACGCCGAGGCAAGGAGAAATCGAGCCATGGATGGCGAGTTTCGACGGTTTCGTCGAGTTAAGAAAACCTTGGGCACAATTTGTACAGCCTCTTAGCTGCGTAGCGTAGCGAACGTGGGATAGTGTGTCTGCAAAATGATAATAAAAAGTTTGCCTCTGTATTCCACAATCATCT
>OGYP01001661.1_pt1 | contig 10770 bp, 14 predicted proteins | sample 1576571 | NCBI WGS metagenome assembly OGYP01 (sample SAMEA3541559, study PRJEB24748) | human gut metagenome | biome: human gut; feature: human-associated habitat; material: faeces | place: China | collected 2012
GGGACATGGAGGAGTGCCCCATGTTCCGGTGCACGGGGGCTGCGGCGGCAGCCTCGCACGAGTTATTTTTATTCGTATGACCAAAACTGGAGCGGAAAAGCCTGCACTAAGGTCAAGCATACTTATGACCACATTGCAGGCTTCCTGAGACCAAAGAATCAGAGCAAGATAAGTGTGAAAGTGCTTGACAAGACAGGCTACAAGCAGGGCAACAAAACAAACGGTGTGCTTGCGCTCAAGGAGCTGCTGCTTCTTGCAAAGGCGGTCAAGCTTCACAGCGTAGGTATGGATAAGAACGGTACATACGGAAAAGGTACTGCAAAGGCAGTTAATACTCTGCTGAAAAAGTGGGGATACAGCGAGAATGGCATTGCAGGCGTGAACTTCATCAAACGGCTTGGCGATGAGATTACAAAGAAGATAAAGTAGGTAGAATTTCAGCCGACAGGGATTAGTCCTTGTCGGCTGTTTTCATATCTTCATCTATTAACTTGTTAATGTACCCGTTGATACTCATGCCCTTACTTTCTGCATAGGCTTTTAGTTCTTCTCTCCTGCCTTTCTTGACAACTAAACTTATTCTGTCATATGCCTTTTCATTATATAGTCTTTTACTGGCTGTTGATGTTTTACCACTCATAGTTGCACCTCCTTATTCTATATTATAGCATACTTGAAGCACTTACACAAGTATGCAAAATACACAAGCATACTTGTGTAAGTTTGTGCATTTTGCACATTTACATACTAACATAAGTATGCTATAATAATATCAGAAAAGAACGAAAGGGGGCGGTTAAATTGGACAAGAAAATAAAAAAGCTTGTTAAGCTGGTCCAATAACTTAACAAGCTAATGATCGAGATAATCGGCTTGATTGGCTACATCTTGATCATAAAAGATTTACTTAAATAAGTAAATTCGGCAGAAAGGAGAGTTGACCGCTCTCCCAACTGCTTGAATTATACCACAAAAACGGAAGGGTGTCAATATGAAAAATGATATTTTCGAACTTTGCAAAGAGCTGCTCAAGCTTGGCGGATTGATACTTGCAGTAGCGTACCTGGTGTTAAGATAATTCAAGGAGGTAAAAAAACATGAAAGTTATAGTAGAAAACGAAAAAATCAAGGTAAACAGCCCGTACAACAAGAGCTTTGTCGCAGGGGCAAAGCAGATACAGGGTAAGTGGAACGCCCCTTGCTGGGTCTTTCCAGAGGAGAACAAGGAAGCCGTCAAGGCGTTGCTTATCGAATGCTACGGAGAGTGTGGAGAGCTTGGTGCGGTCAGCACTGTCACAGTAGATCTTGACCTCGACACTTATACAGAGGGCTACGAGGACGGAGAAATCAGAGTTGGCTCAATCGTTGTTCTGAAAAGACTCTATCGTGATAGAGAAGTTATTTTCTCTGACAATGCAATGCTTATAAGCGGTGGCTTTGCCACTTCGGGCGGCTCTGCCAAAAATCCCAGGATATCAGCTGATGAGGGTACAATCGTTCGTGTTAAGGGTGTGCCTGAAACAATTTACAGTAAGATAAAGGACCATGAGGGCGTTAAGCTCGTATCTGATATAGACGTGGAAAGCTTAAAAGCCGAGCGTGAGAAGCTGCTCAAGAGAATTGCCGAAATAGACGGCTTGCTTGCGCTATGAAAGCGGCGGTCTATATAAGGGTGTCAACGCTGGACCAAGCACGAGAGGGGTACTCCCTCTCTGCTCAGCGAAAGACACTAACAGAATGGTGTGCCACAAGAGGTTATGAGGTATACAATGTATATGCCGACGAGGGTATAAGTGCAAAAGATATTACACACCGTCCAGCGTGTCAAGCCATGCTTGAAGCGGCGTATAACAGTGAATTTGATATCATACTGATATGGGCGTTAAGCCGTTTCACAAGGTCCGTTGCAGATCTTTACGATACATGGGATAAACTACAAAAACATAACGTCAGCGTTGTAAGTTGCACAGAGGGTTTCGACACATCTACACCGACAGGGCGTGCGATGATGGGCGTACTTGGTGTTTTCGCCCAAATGGAGAGAGAATTGACGGCTGAAAGAGTTTCATTTGCGCTTGCTGAAAGAGCTTCACAGGGGAAGCGGACTTGCTCTGACGTTTTAGGCTATGACCTAGACGGAAAGGATAGTCTTACTATCAATGAAACAGAGGCAGAAGTTGTTCGATTAATTTTCAAAAAATTCATTGAGTATCAGTCTTATCTACCTGTAGCTGAGATAGTCAACGCAATGGGGCATCATGGGCGACGAGGAAGTTCATTTAACGCTGAGTCGATAAAGAAAATAGTAACACGACCTGTTTACATCGGCTATTATAGCTTTAAGGGGCATTTATATCAGGGCGACTATGAGCCGTTGATATCGGAAAAAGATTGGAGACACGCACAACGTATCGTACAGAAGATACGTTGCGGTCGGAGAAAGTATATCAGATAGTATTTCAGCCGCCTCGGAGTGATCTGAGGCGGCTGATTTTTTTCTATCTTTGAAAAAAGTATAAAAATTTGAAAAGTATCGTGGGAAAAATATGTTGCGGTCTCCCGCAACCAGTTTCAGGACTATCATTCGATAGTCCTTTTTTCATGCCCAGATCACCCACAAATACCACAAAAAATCGGTTTGCAACCACATAGTCTTTTGCAGTCTTAAATTGATTAACTGTTACACTAACATTTTTTGTATAATTTTTTCCATTCACGGTTCCTGTTACGGTAAAAGTATATGTTCCATTTTTTGTTACTGCATATGGAATGGTTTTATCTACTACTGTTGTTCCACCTGTTATTGAGTGTGAAAATGTTATATAAAGTGTGTTTCCTAAATAAACACTGGTTGCGTCAGTTATTGCTGAACCTGTTCCATCGCTGTTTGCTACAACTTTTGCTTCTCCTATTGTAATTTCTGGTGTTTGCGTTTCTCCACCTGTACTACCACCAGAACTACTTCCTCCTGAAGAATTTGTTTTATTTTCTACTGTTACTGAATATTCTCCTTTTTTTACTGTTAATGTTCCATCTGCATTTTTTGTTACGCTATCTATACTTCCATCTTCTGCTTTTGCTTTTAAGAAATCTTCTAATGTTTCATAATCATTAGTTAAATAAAATTCTAGTATTGTTCTATTAATTGCTTCTTTTACTTCTGCTTCTTTTGTTACACTTGCTGCTTGATTTGCTTTTTTTATTATTCCATTGTCCCCTAAAACAGCATTTATGCTTACTCCTGCTAAAATTATAAGTACTACCACTGTAACAACTAACGCAATAAGAGTTATTCCTTTTTTATTATTTAACATAAATTACTCTCCTCCTCGTTTGTGCTTTTAATATATTTTCAACTATTTTTCTATTTTTATTCATTGTTTTATACCTTTTTGTAATCTTGTATAATCTCGTATTTATTTCTTAGTTGAATTTTGTTTTCTTTTACGGTTTATATTAAAGTCTTTTGCGTATATACATCTATTTACGTATATATTTTATTTTCTTGTTACAATTATGTACTTATTCTATATACGTTATAGATATAAATACTCCACTAGAATAATATCATTATTTTCACACCAGTGCAATAGTTTTTTATTAATTTCTAAAATTTGCCGGTTTTTGTCGAATTGTATTTTTCTTAATACATTATCGGAAAAGAATCAAAAAAAAATTATAGAAAACCTAAATTTTCTATAACCTTTTTATCAACTATTTTGTTTTCTTTGCTATTTCAGCTACTTTTGTGAAAGCTGCTGGATCTGATACTGCCATTTCAGCTAACATTTTTCTGTTGATTACAACATTTGCCTTCTTTAATCCATTGATTAATTGGCTGTATGTTAAACCATTCATTCTTGCAGCTGCATTTATTCTAGCTATCCATAATTTTCTGAAGTTAGATTTTTTATCTTTTCTTCCTACGAAAGCATAGTTTCCAGATTTCATAACTTGTTGTTTAGCCATTCTGAATCTGTAGTGCTTTGCTCCATAATATCCTTTTGCTCTTTTTAATATTTTATTATGTTTTTTACGTGTAATTATTGCTGTTTTTACTCTTGCCATTTTCTATTCACCTTCCTTAATTCTTACTATTTGTTACCATATGGTAATAATCTTTTAATTCCTGCTTCGCATGTCTTGTCTGCATAAGCGTCTTGAACTTTTCCTCTAGCCTTTGCTCTTGGTGTTTTGTTAGCTAGTAAGTGTCTTCTATTTGACTTTGTTCTTTTTACTTTTCCAGTTGCTGTATATGAATATCTTTTTTTAGCAGCTTTGTTTGTTTTTAATTTTGGCATAATTTTTTCCTCCTTAATTGTATTGGGATATTCCCATATATATAAATAGTTTTTTAACTATCAATATTCCTATTTTTCTACTTTTTTTGCTAATATTACAAACATGTTCTTTCCTTCTAATAAAGGCTTTTTCTCAACTGTTGCAATATCAGATAAGTTTTCTATAAATTCGTTTAGAGTTTCTTCTCCAGCCTTAACATAATTTAGCTCTCTTCCTCTAAATCTAACAGTTATCTTAACTTTGTTACCGTCTTGTAAGAATTTTCTAGCATTTTTTGCCTTGAATTCAAAATCATGTTGCTCTATGTTTGGAGTAACTCTTAATTCTTTAAGCTCAAATGTCTTTTGATTTTTCTTTGATTCTTTTTCTCTTTTAGCTTGCTCGAACTTATATTTTCCATAGTTCATAAGTTTGCAAACTGGTGGCTGTGCATTTGGTGATACTAAAGCTAAATCTAATTTAGCTTCTGCAGCCATATCTAAAGCTTCTTCAATACCAACTACTCCAAGCTTTTCTCCATTTGCTCCAATTAGTTGAACTTCTTTTGCTCTAATTTTTTCATTAATTAGTAATTCTTGTTTTATAAAAAACACCTCCAAAAAAATAAGATTGACTTCAATAAAGCCAACCCACACAATAACTCTACAACGAAGTTGTAGATAAATATTATTTGCTACCTTTTGCTACTCGGCTAAGGTGAGAAGTGGATTGCTTCTTCTTGAACATTATTTATTGTACTACATTTTGTATTATTCGTCAAGCACTTTTTTATTATTTTCATGTTTTTTATAGAAAATACACCCTTGCATAATGCAAAGGTGTAATATATTTTGAATAATATTATCTCTTTGAGAATTGTGGAGCTTTTCTTGCTTTTTTAAGACCATATTTCTTTCTTTCTTTTGCACGTGAATCTCTTGTTAAGAATCCGTTTGATTTTAAAGCTGGTCTATATTCTAAGTTAGCTTCATTTAATGCTCTTGCAATACCATGACGAATTGCTCCTGCTTGACCTGAGAATCCGCCACCTTTTACTGTACAAATAACATCAAATTTATCTAATGTATCTGTAACTGTTAAAGGTTGTCTAACTATAACTTTTAAAGTTTCTTCTCCGAAATATTCGTCTAATGCTTTTCCATTAACTGTGATATTTCCTTTTCCACTCATTATTCTAACTCTAGCAATTGAACTTTTTCTTCTTCCTGTACCATTAAAAACTACTTGTTCTTTTTTTGTTCTAGGCATTTTCTATCTTCCTCCTAATTAAAAATTCCATATTTCTGGTTTTTGAGCCATGTTCTCATGCTCAGCTCCAGCATATACTCTTAACTTTTTAGCCATTTGTCTTCCTAAGCTGTTGTGTGGAAGCATACCTGTTACAGCTAAAGTCATCATTTTTTCTGGGTTGTTAGCTAACATATCTTTAGCTTGGATTTCTTTCATTCCACCAATGTATGAAGAATGGTGTCTGTAAATTTTTTGTGTTAATTTATGTCCTGTTAAAACTACTTCTGAGCAGTTTATGATAATAACGTGATCTCCAGCATCCATGTTAGGTGTATAAGTAGGTTTGTGTTTTCCTCTTAGTAATTTTGCAGCTTCTGCAGCAACTCTTCCTAATGGCTTGTTAGCAGCATCAATTATATACCATTTTCTTTCTATTTCATCTTTTTTAATACTATATGTTGTATTATTCATGGTAAAAAATACCCTCCATTTCAAATTTATTTTCTATATATATGAAATCATATTATTAAAACTACCGGGGAGAAGCTTTAACATATGCCATATTCAATTACGCTATAATATTTTATAACAAAATGTGGCAAAAGTCAATACGTAGTGCAAATAAAAAACGCACTTTTGCAATAATTTCATAAAACACGATGAAGAGGAGCTGTTACACTCCCCTCCCTCGCATCTGGTTAAGCAAAAAAAGGTCTAGTCAGAAGCCATATCGCTCCCAGAATGATAGCCGACACAACGGTCAGCCCCCGGAGTACCACAAAAAGGTTATATACCTTTTCGTAGTCTTTCACGTTCTTTTTAACGTGCTCAATATATAGTGTTCTCAACCAGGTTATAATTGTTCCCATGAGTAGTATTACCCAAAGGTACGTCGCCCACTCATAGGCAACCATGAGGAACGCCACAAAGAACAGAAGAACAACCACAATCGTAGTAAGCATACGCTTCTCCTTTTTTCTAAAAAAATTTTTATATGTCTTTATTATACCACTTTTTACCTATTTTTGCAAATTGATGTCGTAATATGCATCTGGCACTGTGCCTACAATTACAGATTCCGCAATTAATACTTGGTTTTCTATCATCTGTTTTATTGTGTTATATGGTGTAAGTATTGTTACTTCACACGATAAATTTAAATATACTCTGTGTAATGTTTGGTTTATTCCTTGTGATGTAAACTCTGAAACAAGCTTTGTGTCTACATTTCCTACATTAGCAATTTTTATATGTATCTTTGGTCCTTGTGCCGAAAATAGTTTAAGCCCTAATGCACTTCCTAAATATATGAATATATCTGAAGTGTTTTTCTCTTGAAATTTATTTATTATATTTAAAGGAATATCTGATATTATTTTGTTTACATTTTTCGTGTTTGTTTGCAACATTTTTACATTTCCATTGCTGTCTCTTACTATTGTAATTAAATCATCATAAGAATACTGGTTCATTATTAAGGTTGCCTCATCATTAGATATTTGTGTTGCAATGTTTTTAGCTTTGTCTATACACAAATCATTTATTATTGGATTTACTGCTCTTGTTATAATTACAAATGTAATTACCGCAATTACTATAATTGTAATAATAGAAATCGCGGTATATCTTCTGTTATTTCTTGGCATATTCTTGTAGCCTTTTCCTGTTGTGCAAAATCTTGGTCTTGAATAAATTTTACTTTCCATAGCTTTTCTCTATCTTGGAATAAACAGTTGCTCTCCTGGCATTATAACATCTGGATTTTCTATTCCATTTACCTTTACAATTTCATCAACCGTACTGCCAAATTTCTTTGCAATTTTCCACAATGTATCCCCAACTCTTGCATAATAAACTATAATACTAAAGCTTTCTCTATCCTTTTTTTCGCTCTCTGTTACGCTTTCTATTAAATTGATTGAACTCTCTTTTACTATATTTAGTCTAAAATTCAAGTCGACTTTGATGTCAATGGTACTGTCTGCCATAACCACAAAATCTTTTTTGGCAATTTCTATGCTCGTGTCTATTCTCATCTTTTGGGCAATACTATTTGAAGTTACTGTAAATTCAAATGGCTCTACAAGGTTTTTTATATTAATTCTGGTTGTTCCTTCTTGGCCATATATGAATGTTAGGCTTATTTCGCCTTGATATATTATTTTTCCGTTTTCCATTTGACTGCTTATTATTCTTGGCTTTACTTCTACATCATAAATTTTATTTTGTCTTACTTCATCTATTTTCTCTTGTTTTCTTAAATTAAATACTTCGCTAATTTCTTCCTTATCTTTTATAACTTTTATGGTTCTTTGTGTGTACTTTACATCCATTGTTCTACTATACATGTCTTGTATAATATTTATTTCCTGTTTCTTATATACTGCACAGAAAATCTCAAATTCTGCTTCCACATACACAGAATGTTCTTCTACGTTATTAGGCTTAATTATAATGTTCTTTAATTCATATGTTGCATCACAAATACTATCTTCATTTATATCCTTCATATCTATAAATCCCATTACAGGAATCGTAGCCATAACAGAGTTTATTCTCCCATCATCTGTTAAATACATTATTTTAAATACTGAATCTGCTTTTGTTAAAATCTTGTTATAGCTTACCTTATTTTCTTTGTTTTCAAGCCTAATTTCTACCTTCATTATTTCAGATAAATTATCAACATTATCTATTGAAACCGTATCTTTTGCATATACTTTCGTACTTCCATTACCAATTAACGAATTTATGTTTATCTTTTCATTTAATAATTGCATATCTTTTTTGTTTTCTATATTATCAACATACTCAACATTTTCATTAGAATATGCGGTTAAATTCATCTGGATATTTGCTTTTAAGCTAATCTTTCTTCCATTTATTATCTTGCATTCTAGCTCTGTTAAATCTGTTGTACATTCTAACTGCATGCTACTCTTCAAATCTTTCATTTCTATATTTTTAGAAAAATCTATGTTTGTATTTATAGCTCTCATGCTGGAATTTTCATCATCTGCAATATACACAACATATGCATTAACTGTTCCCTCGATTCTTACTTTGCCGTCTTGTACCTCTTTTTTATGCAAACAAATATTGCCACTGCTAGAAATAATACTTAAAACGTCTGGCTTAATGTCTGGAACAATCTCATCACTTTCTATTGTAATCTTCTCATTCTTTTGCTCTATTATTTGATTTATACATAAATTATTCTTAGATAAATTTACAGCCATTTTCTCTCAATCCTTTCTGAGGCACAACTAATATTGTACCTGCTATCAATCTTAATTCATGTATATTACAAAGCAAAAAAAAAATTCCTTTTTTTCGGAATTTCTTTTAAAAATAAATTACCCTATATCGTAAGCTTTCCTTTTTTTCTTACATTGGCTTTCTGGTGGTATTATAGGACAGTACTCTTGTCCATCAAAAACTTGAAGCTCCACAGTTCTTGTTAGAATATCTGTGTATTGATAAGTTGCATTTTCTTGAGTTTCATCATATTTTACAATGAACATACAAGGATATGCCTTCTCAATTACGGCTTCTTTTTCAAATGGTTTATTTCTTCCAAGCGAACCTTTCACAATTATCTTTTGTCCAATCTTTTGACTAATATCAGTTTTAAGACTCGTAATGTCATTCGGATAAATCATGCTTATATCACCACTCCTTTAAGATAGCACGATTATACCATTTTTTACATAATTAGTCAAAATATACCAAAATGGTTATAATTGCTGTAAATAGCTATTTCAATATAGTTTGCAGAGTTAAATTGATATTATTACATTTGTGTTACATTTGTATTACTAGCATTTTTATGCTATCTCCTGTGTTGGAAAAAGGTTAAATATTTCTCTTTTTACCCTGAGCACCTATTCCACTTACTCCATTTTCTCCGTCTCTTAATTCATTTTTAATATCATTTATTGTTACATATTTATTAAAATCTGTTGTTGCTATCTTGTCTGCAACAACTAATGGATCTTTAAAGTCTATCAGTATTCTAGCCGGAGATGATGCAAAGTTTGCTCCTGCTTCCATTATAGCTTCATAATAGCTCTGGCAAGCTCCTGCAAAAATAGCAAGTTTATTAGCTCCTTGCTCCCACATTCTGGCTCTTATAACCGTTTCCACGAAATATTTAGAGTTTCTATAATTGTAAATATCATTAAAATTATAACCTTTCTTAATCATTCCATCATGTCCTGTCACAACCAAAATATCTGGATTATATTTGCCTAACAATCCCCAAATCATCTGTGGCTGTTTACTTTCTGGAATATTCTTAACAATTACATTTAATCCCATACTTTTATATACTTTTTGTGATTTTTCACTATACTTTCTATCACCATCTAAATGCAGAATTCTTCCATAATGTTGATAATACCTCTTAAACATATTATTCTGAACATTTACAAGATTCTTCTTACTTTTTTCTAACTCCTTTTCAAAGCTATCTAATAAATTTATTACCCTATTATTATCTATTAATTCTAAATCATCTAATGGGCTATCTGCCTCAATTCTTGTAACCAATCCCTTCAAAATTGCTATGTCTTGGTTTCTGCACTTTATTATATTACTTACTGTAAACACAATATCTTTGTTATATGATAATCTGCCTACAATATCACCTTTTCTAAATTTCATAATCCTTCACCTATTTAATTATATGTAGAATTATGTAAAATGTTGTCTTTCGCCCATTATGGACACCCCTTTGGGGGCTAAATTATTGTTCTATTATTTAGACTGCAAGAATAGTATTAAACAAAAAGATTCAACCGACGCCGCGTCCTCGGAGGCCGCAGCCGCCAGCGAGGAAGCGGACGGCACCGCCGAAAGCGAAGCCGCCTCGGACGCAGAGCCGCAGGTCGAAAGTGCGGCCAGCGCGGCGGCGTAAAACGAATCACAAACAAAAACCGGGAAGCTCCCAGAGCTTCCCGGTTTTTGCATATCCGGAATTACTTCAAATCAAACCGCACGACCACCAGCCGATACCAGAGATACGGCACCATGTTCCATATCATCCACAATTCCATCAGAACATAATTCGGCAGGTCGCGGAGGCGGAAGGGGCGCTTGCCCAGCTGGCCGTTTTTGAGCAAATCGAACGCCTCACGCATTCCCTTGTCCCACGCCTCGCCGAAGCCCTGTTTGTGGAACTTGCAGCGTTTGAGCAGATAGCCCAGCGCCAGCGGAAGGATGTTGAGGACGAGCATC
>OGYP01001664.1_pt1 | contig 10756 bp, 9 predicted proteins | sample 1576571 | NCBI WGS metagenome assembly OGYP01 (sample SAMEA3541559, study PRJEB24748) | human gut metagenome | biome: human gut; feature: human-associated habitat; material: faeces | place: China | collected 2012
TGTAGTCGGCCATGGCCTTGTAATCGTCCTGGATCATGTCCTTCTGGTAGAACAGAGCGGTGGAGCCGTCGCCGACGGGGTGGAACAGGTAATCATAAGTGGGGTAGTAAAAGATATGCCAGCGGCTTTGAAGGAATATGCAGTTTTTGTTCTTCCTTCGTATTACCGGGAAGGCGTTCCTCATGCCATTTTGGAAGCAATGAGCATTGGCCGAGCAATTATTACAACGGATGCACCCGGATGTAAAGAAACCATCAATGGCAAAAATGGCTTTTTGATTGAACCGCGTAACAGCGAGCAGTTGGCGGAAAAAATGATTTGGATGATTGAACACCCGGCAGAGGTAAAGCAAATGGGAATGGAAAGTCGTAAGTATGCAGAAGAAAAATTTGATGTCGAGAAAGTCAATCAAGTAATGCTGGAAACGATGGGAATCCAGTGACAACCTATGGATGAGGGGAAATTCATGAGTGAACCAATCAGAGTGTTGCATGTCGTAAGCAGTATGGGAATGGGTGGAATTCAGGCTTATGTCATGAACTTATATCGAGCAGTTGACAGGGAAAAAGTTCAGTTCGATTTTGTGAAATATATCGAACATAAGGGCGTTTTTGAGGATGAAATAACACAGATGGGCGGTAAAATTTATCGCTGTCCCCAATACGCCGGTAAAAACCATTTCGCATACTGTAGGTGGTGGGATTCCTTCTTTAAGGAGCATCCGGAGTACCATGTGATTCACGGTCATGTTCGAAGCACTGCATCGATTTATCTGAAAATTGCAAAAAAGAACGGCTTAGTAACGATTGCACACAGTCATAGCACTTCAAACGGAAGTGGCATTTCTGCCATTGTGAAGGATGTGTTGCAACTGCCAATTCGGCGTACAGCGGATTATTTGTTTGCTTGTTCCGACAAAGCAGGCAAATGGCTGTATGGAGAAAAGGCTACGAAACAGCCGAATTATCGGATGATCCCCAATGGCGTTGATCTGAAGCGGTTTGCTTTTTGTGAGGAAAAGCGGCAGCAGATGCGTCAGGAACTCGGAATTGCCAAGGATACCTTTGTTCTGGGGCACATCGGGAGGATCACAGTTCCCAAAAACCATCAATTCTTAGTGGAACTATTCGCAGAGTACCACAAAGAGAACCCCAATAGCAAATTGCTTTTGGTAGGTGATGGCGAGCTGTTTGAAACAGTGCAGCAGCAATGCACGCAGCTTGGGATAAGTGATGTAGTTGTCATGGTCGGCAGTAAAACCGACACCGAGGATTATTACCAAGCCATGGACGTATTTGTGTTTCCGTCCTTGTGGGAAGGGCTTGGAATCGTTGCCATCGAAGCACAAGCAAATGGGTTGACCTGCCTGGTATCGGAAAATGTGCCAAGAGAAGCAATTCTTATGGAAAACACAAAGGTGCTTTCGATTCAGTCCAAGGGTGAGTGGCTGGATGAACTGAAAAAAGTGTCTGTGGGTGAAAGAATGCAGACTAAAAACAATAGTATACAGCAGTACGACATTTGTACTATTGCAGATCGACTACAGCAATTTTATTTGGAACAGCATGAAAAGGTGAGACGATGAGTCAATATATTATGCGATTGGACGATGCGTCTGAATATATGGACGTTGAAAAATGGAAGCGAATGGAAGATCTGCTGGACAAATATCATATTAAACCGATTGTGGGTGTGATTCCAGACAATCAGGATTCGGATATGGTTGGAGTCTATCCGAAGGACGAACAGTTCTGGAAAAAGGTCCAACGTTGGAAGGAAAAGGGCTGGATCATTGCACTCCATGGCTATACCCATGTGTTTGAAACCAGAGAGGGCGGTTTGAATCCAGTCAATGACCGCAGCGAATTTGCTGGTGTGCTGCTGGAACGCCAAAAAGAAAAAATCCGAGCAGGCATTCGGATTCTTCGAGAGCACGGAATTGAACCTGAAATATTCTTCGCACCGGCGCATACTTTTGACGAAAATACGTTGGAGGCACTGAAGGAAGAATCTAACATCCGAATCATCAGCGATACCATTGCAAATGATGTGTACTTTGAAAATGGATTTTACTTTATACCGCAGCAGTCTGGTCGGGTAAGAAAGCTGCCGTTTAAGACAGTGACCTTTTGTTACCACCCCAATATTATGGAAGAAAAAGATTATCGGGAATTGGATTCGTTCAGTTGCACACATGAAAGTGAATTTATTGTATACGAGAACAGGCTTATCATGAAAAGAAGAAAAAGCGTTATCGATATGGCTATGAAGTGGTTGTATTTTTCTAGAAGGAGAAGAAATAAATGAATCTGAAAAATAGAACATTTATTGTATTTGCGGAAGAACACTATAATCCGTTGGGTGTTATAAGAAGTTTGGGAGAAGCTGGCTTTAATCCGGTAGCGATTATTATAAAAGGTGGTCCGCACCTTGCGTCAAAAAGTAAATATCTGTCGAAAGTTTATTATGTTGAAAATCGTGAACAAGGACTAAAGATTCTTTTGAAAGAATACAGTGGCTACACGGAAAAAGTTTTTGTCTATGCATGCGATGATACAACGGAAGAACTTTTGGATAATCACTATGAGGAACTGAAAAAGGATTTTATCTTCTATAATGCGGGAAAAGCGGGAAGAGTTACAGAATTTTTAAATAAAGAGACAATCGGGAAGCTTGCATTGAAGCACGGATTAAACTTTCTTGAAGCAGTCGCGGTAAAAAAAGATGAAGTCCCCGAAAATCTGGAATATCCGATCATTACAAAAGCAATCGATTCAACAGTTGGTGGATGGAAAAACGATATGTTTATCTGCCATGACCAGCGTGAACTTAGAGCGGCGTATGCGAAAATTCAAAGCCCAGAAGTAATGTTGCAGAAGTATATTGTAAAGAAAAACGAATACTGTTTAGAGGGATTTAGTTGTAATCACGGAGAGGAAGTATTTATAGCGATTGAATCAGTATATAATTACAAACTTCCGATGAGCTATAGCCCCTATATGACGGTCAATAACTTCAGCAATAAGAATAATGTCTTTCGTGGTTTGAAAGAGATGTTCCGAGAAATAGGCTTTGAAGGCATTTTTGAAGTAGAATTTCTCGAAGCGGAAGATGGAACGCTTTATTTTGGGGAAATTAATTTCCGCAATTCTACATGGAGCTACGCATCAACCTGCGCAGGAATGAATCTTCCGGTATTATGGGCCGAAGCAATGCTAAATGGAAAGCTGCCGGAAAATTGTTTTAACAAGATTCCGGAACCTGGTTTTACAGCAATGGTTGAATTGACGGATTTTAAAGAGCGCGTAATTAAAAGAAAGTATTCGCCGATTAAGTGGATACAGGATTTGAAGGGATGCCAGTGCAGATATTATATGGGGCGAAATGATTTGAAGCCTGTTGCTGCGATGATTTGGTCCCGGATTCTAGGAAGATAATAGGTGAAAACTGCCCATGAAAAAACTATTAGCAATTCTGTCTATTTGTGGAGCTTGCATATCCTTTTATATTGGAGCAGGCTTTGCAACAATGCAGGAAGTGGTTCAATATGAAGCATCCTATGGATCAATGTTTCCGATAGTGATTGTGGTGGCCGCCGCAATTTATATTTATACGAACATTTCCTTTGCGACAAATGGAAACCGTCTAAATCTAGTCCGAGGCGGCGATATTTATGAGGTATACTGTGGCGTATTTGGCAAGAAAGTGGGAAGATGTGCGGCAGTGTTTTTTGACTATTTTTCGGCGTTTTTCTGCTTTATGAGTTTTGTGGTGATGTGCGGCGGCGCAAATTCTACATTAACACAGCAATGGGGAGCGCCATTCGGAATGGGGGCAGTCCTTCTTACAGTCTTGGTTGTTGCAACTGTTATTTTTGGATTGGAAGGAATTATAAAAGCACTTGGAAAAATAGGTCCGACAATTATTGTAATGATTTTGCTGGTATCGGCAATAACAGCCGTGACAGGGTGGAGTGCATTTGCGGATAATCTAATAAAAGTTGATCAAGGCGTTTATGCAGATGTAATGAAGCAGGTAGGTGGGGGCAATCCTGTCGCATCAGGAGCATCATACGGTGGATTTGTTATTTTGTGGTTTGCTGCTTTTCTGTCGGAAATAGGAGCTAAAAATAAGCTGAAAGAGGTAAATATTGGCATGATTTTATCGGCTGCATTTATTTTTAGTGCTGCCAGTATTTGTTGTATTGCGCTAATCGGACACATTGATGCAGTGGCAGCGGCTGATATTCCCGCTCTTATTTTGGCAGGACAAATCTCGCCAGTTGTATCGTTGGCGTTTGCCGTCGTAATCTGCGCAGGAATCTATACATCGGCAACGCCATTGTTGTGGACCGCAGTCCGAAAGATAGCAGAAGAGGAGACCTCAAAATATAAAGTCGTTACAATAGTTGCTGGTGTAATCGGCTGTGCTGTTGCGTGCTTTGTGCCGTACAAGGGATTGATAAATATTCTGTACGGAATAAATGGCTACTTGGGATTTGTTTTGATTTTTGTAATGATGGCTTATGACTTTAAGACAAAAATGAGCAAAAATGGAGTAAAAAATGAAACTTCTAGTTTTAACAGATAAATACTTCCCCCGTCCATATGCAAATGCCATGTGTGCACAGGAATTGATTCGGGTTTGGACACAGCAGGGCGACTCTGTTGATGTATTAGCGTATGATGACTTCGATGGGACGCCTGACCGGTGGGAGGGCAACGCGGTTTATTATGTGAAGACCGATGAAAGATTGCGCCTCTTTTATTATGCGGATACCTATCGCAATACCCAAAAGGGTAAGATGGCACATATATTAGCAAATGTACTGTCAAAAGTCAAAGGAACCATCCTTTTACCATGGCAGCCGTTTTACTCCTTTTCTTTTCCTCGCAGAATCTATAAAAAGATGTGTGAACTTCAGGAGAAAAACTGCTACGACGGCGTAGTTGCTATATTAAATCCCTTGGATTCCAACATTGCAGCATGCAAATTCAAAGCCCAATATCCGGATGTTCCGTATGTCGTGTTCTGTGTGGATACGCTGCGTAAGACTTTTGTTGAGCAGCATATCAGTAAGACGTTTGCCGATGCCTTTATCTGGGAGAAAAAAATCCTCGAAAACTGTGATGCGTATTTTTATATGCATTCACGAAAAGAGGATTATGAATTGCCGAGATATGATCCGTATCGCAGTAAGTTGAGAGAGTCTGATATGCCACGCTTCAAAGTGAAGGATATCGATAAGATTCCACGATATGATTTCGGCGAGGAGGGCGAGCACTGGGTATATGCAGGTTCTATTGGAGGGCCGCACTATAATCCCTATCAGCTTTTGGAAATCTTCAAGAAAATCGAAAAATCGCCGAAGAGAGTGCTGCATTTGTATACACGAGGAGCAGAAGCGGATCGCATTGCTGCAATGGCAAATAAGGAAAAGCTGAATGTCCGGGTCCATGGATATGTGGATGCTGCTACGCTGGAGAGTATTATGGCAACGGCCGATGTGATTGTATCGTTGAAAACCAGCGATCAGATTTCTGCAAAGATATTTGAATGTATGTCCTACGGAAAACCGGTCGTACATTTTTCAGGGCATAGGAACGATCCCAATGTATACTATTTGGAAAAGTATACATTGGGCAATATTGTTAAAATGTACGAGGAAGATCAGGAAAGTGAACTCAATAAATTGGTACAGTTCCTTGAAAACTCCGCCGGAAAACAAGTTGATCCGACAGAGTTGAAAAAGACGTTTGAAACAAGTACGCCGGAATATTCGGCAAATCAGATTGTGGAAGTCATTCAGTCTGGTGTTTCTTGAAATTCAAAGGATGATGTATCGAAAAAATCAATGAGGTTCAATCTTAATATGCTATATGAAAAAGACAACAAGACATTGGAAAAGTGGTATTGCATTTGGCTTGCGGTTATGCCGGTGTTGGCGCATTATGGTTTTGCGTTTATGCCGTATTTAGGATTTGCAGACTATGGATTGGGCTTTTTTTATTTGATTTGTCTTGCTAAGGCAATTAAAACTGGAAAAATGCCTGTTGATAAATGTTTTTTTGTATTGAATGTTTATTTTGTAGTACAGCTACTGATTTTTGCTTTTTACGTCACAAGACAAGTGGACATAGCGGATGCCATTGGCACATCGTTGCGTCTGTTATATACATTATTCCCTTTGTGTTTAATTCCAACTTGTTGTGAAACATCTAATTACCACTTCAAGAAGGCGTTTCGCATTGTGGGTATCATTACATCACTTTACGGTATTTTACAGTATATATTTGGGACTTTTTTGCATATATCATTAAGCCCGTATATCCCTTTTCTTCCTATTCTCAGAGAAGGATTGGATAAACAACAAGAGGGATGGATAAGTTACGGATGGACAGTGCGTGCGCGGTCTTTTTTTTCAGAACCATCAACTTTTTCAATATATCTGATTTTGGCATTAGCATTAGAATTGTTTGAACCTGATAATACGAAGAATAAAAAAGTAATTGCTATTTATATTGCGGGTATTTTGGCATCGAGATCTTCGACAGGAATTTTGGGTCTTGTGTTTTGCTTTGGACTACTGACCTTAGAATTTGTAAAAAAAAGGCATTGGTTGACAGGAAAGAGAACAATGATAGGAATGCTTTTTTTATTACCCCTTATCTTTTTTGCATTATGCAAAAGTGGTTATATTGAATCGTTCATTGATCACACATTTGCTTCAGGGCAAGGGCTGTCTGGACAATCTCACTTTAACGGCATTAGCGAGGTTTTTAAGAACGATTCCTCTTTTCTAGAGATAATATTTGGACATGGATTGCAACAAGTACAGGGAGGTGGAAGGGATCGGTATTTGCCCGGGTGGATAAGAACATATTACTGTCTGGGTGTAGTTGGAACCCTGCTTTATGCGGTTTCTTTCTTTAAAATATATTGTAGGACATCAGATGTTGGAAAAAAAATAATTCTGCTTTTTGTGTTCCTAAATTTGGGCACGGAGATTATGTTGGGAAAGTTTATGCTCTTATATATGTCTGTGGCGATGACATACAGTAGAAATAAGGTGTTGAATAATGCTTAAAACAATGCTGGCAGTATCTGTCTTGAAAACGCTTCGCTTTAATTTACACTATTTTGGGATCAAGGGATTTTGCCTTCCTGTATTGGTCAGCAAGAATGTTATGTTGAAAAATTTACGGGGGGGGGTAAAAATTCAGTCCTATAAGACGGCAAATGTACGGATTGGCTTTGATGGCACTGGAATTTGCAATCCAAAATATCAAAGAGGAATCTGGCATGTGAGCGGGATGGTTTACTTTGGAGAGAACGTCGGGATCGCAGCCGGTGTAAAGCTGAGCTGTGCTGAGGGCGCAACGCTTCAAATCGGAAAAAACTCCAGCATAAATGTTAATTCGCAGGTGATTTGCATGGAGCATATTGCTTTGGGCGAAAACGTGATGTTGAGCTGGGATGATCTGGTGATGGACTCGGATTTTCACCCGATTCGAGAAGGAACGATGGAAAAGCCGGTTTCGAGACCAATTATGATTGGCGATGATGTTTGGGTGGGCTGCAGAACAACGATCCTGAAAGGGTGTACAGTGCCAGATGGATGTATTGTTGCAGCAAATAGTACGGTAACAAGAGCTTATCAGGAAGAACACTGCTTGATAACAACAAGAGGTGTTGTAAAACACAATGTGTTTTGGAAACGGTAAAAGATGAGGGGCTGAAAGATGTCTATTCGTGAAGGCGCAAAGTCTCTATTAAGGGGAACTGCAAACTTGGCACAATGGCTGCGCTTCAACTTAAGCAGTAGCATTGAAATTGGCCGAGATTCAAAAGTTCGAGGGGCCAAAATTGCGAAAAGTGTAAAAATTGGATCTCATTGTAATATTCAACGGGGGGGGGTGAGCAGTTTCTCATATATGGGAGATTACTGTGAATTGCCGCAAGTAGAGGTCGGTAAATTCTGTTCAATAGCGGCGCATGTGACGTTAGCTGCAGGAAATCACCCAATGAGTTATGTGAGTACATCCCCCTACACGTATTCAACCATCAGAAATTCTTTTACAAAAAAACAGTTATATACGCAAGAGTTTTTTTATACCGACGAAAACCATAAATACCTCTGCAAAATTGGAAACGATGTATGGATCGGTACGGGAGCAACGCTTGTATGCGGCAGTAAGGCGTTGAATATCGGTGATGGTGCTGTGATTGCAGCCGGATCGGTCGTTACGAAAGACGTTCCACCGTATGCAGTAGTGGCTGGGTGTCCTGCAAAAATTTTGCACTATCGTTTTTCAGATGAAATGATTTCTAAGGTGGAAAAAGAAAAGTGGTGGGATAAAAGCGAGGAATGGATAAGAGAATCGGTTAAATCTTTTTCAGACCCGAGTGGATTTTTTGCAAGAGAGGACGGGTGAAATGTGAGGGCGAGTTGGCTTATGAGGAGGTTGATTGAAAGTATATTTTGTCTATTGAATGAAAATACTGCAAAAAGGCGAGAAAATAGAAAATGATTCAGATTAAAAAGGTGCTGACACGTTATTTAGGGGATAAAGATAATCGAAAGTTATTACTCAATGTGGCCGGGAATTACTTGGTGAAGGGTGGAGCAATGCTGGTGTCGCTTCTGGTGATGCCGGCATATATGCGATATTTTGAATCGCAGGCGGTTCTTGGAATGTGGTTTACGTTGATCCAGTTGCTGAACTGGATCATGCTTTTGGATTTTGGAATCGGGGGAGGTCTGCGAAATAAAATCGTAGAGCCGTTGCAGAGGGGAGATAAAGAAAGAGTTACAGAACTGGTCTCGGCTGCATATTTTTCGGTTGCAGGAATCGTTTTGATTTTAATTGTGCTGCAGCAAATTGTTGTGGACCGGTTGAATTGGTATAGAATTCTAGGGCTTTCGACGGGCGATATATCAGAAAATACCTTGGTGACCATGATCCATATCTTGGTAGTTGGAGTTTGTGTTCGTTTTTTTACGGTATTGATAAGCCATATTTTATATGCATTACAAAAAGCGGTCCTTCCCGGATTTATAAATTTGATGTCCAGTGCATTGATAATGCTCTACCTTGTTTGTTCCAAACCCACGGGCAGTGAGTCAGATATCATTACGTTAGCGTATATCAATACGCTTGCAAATAATGTTCCTGCCTTGATTGCGACTGTATGGATTTTTGCAACCATACTTAGAGGAATGTGGCCTCGCTTCAGAGCGTTTACATGGAATGCTGCACAAGAAGTTTTGGGAACAGGTGGCGCACTGTTCTATCTGCAAATCATCATTATGGTTCTTTTTAATGTAAAAGAACTTTACATTTCGTGGTTTGTGGGAGTAGAAGCCGTTGTTGATTACCAAATTTACTATAAACTGATTGGCATGATCGGAGGATTATTCTCACTGGCACTGAATCCGGTATGGTCCGCAGTAACGAAGGCACTTGTGGAAAAAAAGGAACAATGGATTCGGGGTTTGTATCGAAAAGGAATAGGACTGATTGCGTTATTTGGAGTGGCACAGCTTGTTTTGGTCGCAGTAATGCCGATGGTCGTTAAACTCTGGCTTGGAGAAAATGTAATTGAAGTTTCCCGAGTAGAGGGGCTGCTGTTTTGCGTATACAATCTCGTGTATATGTGGATGATGCTTAACTACAATTTTGCGTGTGGCATGGGAAGAACAAAAGTCATTTCCATATGGTTGACGGTGGCGGGTGCTGGAAACTTGCTCTTAACAATGTGGGGATGCAGTGTTTACAGAAGTTGGATCACGGTAGTTGTCGCAACAGCAGTAGCCGCGATTCCATGTGCCTTTTTTGTTCAAAAAGATATCTTTGGCGTAATAAAAAGTATGAATTCTGAGAAAGAAGGAAATTAAAATGTCTGCATTTGATAACGCAACCCTTATGATCACTGGTGGTACCGGCTCTTTTGGCTCTACCGTTCTGAAGCACTTCTTGGATTCTGACCTGAAGGAAATCCGCATCTTCTCCCGTGATGAAAAGAAGCAGGACGATATGCGCCACGAGCTTCAGGCCAAGCATCCGGAGACTGCTGGCAAGGTCAAGTTCTACATCGGCGATGTCCGCAACCCGCAGTCCATCAAGGACGCTATGCCGGGCGTTGATTACATCTTCCACGCTGCTGCTCTAAAGCAGGTTCCGTCCTGTGAGTTCTTCCCGATGCAGGCTGTTCAGACCAATATCATCGGCACAGACAATGTTCTGCATGCTGCTATCGATGCCGGTGTCAAGCGTGTTGTCTGTCTGTCTACGGATAAGGCGGCTTATCCTATCAATGCCATGGGTATCTCCAAGGCTATGATGGAGCATGTTATCTTTGCAAATGCCCGTGTGGCGGCTGAGCGTGGCGGCACAACCATCTGCTGCACCCGTTATGGTAACGTCATGTGCAGTCGTGGCAGTGTTATCCCTCTGTTCATCGACCAGATCAAGGCGGGCAATCCCATCACCATCACGGACCCGAATATGACCCGTTTCCTGATGAATCTGGACGAGGCTGTGGATCTGGTTATGTTCGCCTTCCAACATGCAAATCCCGGTGATTTGTTCATCCAGAAGTCTGATGCTTCCACCATCGGCGATCTGGCTAAGGCTGTCCAGCAGCTGTTCGGCGATACCGGTACCAACATCATCGGCACCCGTCACGGCGAGAAGCTGTTCGAGACCCTGATGACCCGTGAGGAGCGTCTGCGCAGCCAAGATATGGGTCACTA
>OGYP01001672.1_pt1 | contig 10733 bp, 10 predicted proteins | sample 1576571 | NCBI WGS metagenome assembly OGYP01 (sample SAMEA3541559, study PRJEB24748) | human gut metagenome | biome: human gut; feature: human-associated habitat; material: faeces | place: China | collected 2012
CATTAAAGTCTTTAGGATTTAAATACTGTAAAACAATGGGCTTATGACCTTGAAAATCTCACATATTTTAGTAACTGAATAATTTACGTGACTGTAAAACACTAGAGACCCGGATATTAGATACACACAATTTTAGTAACTGAATAATTTACGTGACTGTAAAACATAAGTAGTGCTTCGCGCTCAGGCTTGCCAATTTTAGTAACTGGATAATTTACGTGACTGTAAAACTATCCCAAAACTTGTGGGAATGGAGCAACAATTTTAGTAACTAGATAATTTACGTGACTGTAAAACACACAGGCTTAACAGTAATATCGGTGACATATTTTAGTAACTGAATAATTTACGTGACTGTAAAACGGCTTCTTTGATGTAGCATGGACTGCAATCATTTTAGTAACTGAATAATTTACGTGACTGTAAAACAGTAGTCATTACTTTGCTTACAACATCCATATTTTAGTAACTGAATAATTTACGTGACTGTAAAACTGTGTGTTAGATACTCATAAGTCCCTAGCGATTTTAGTAACTGAATAATTTACGTGACTGTAAAACGGTACAATGAATAGCAAAGGTTTATTTTGATTTTAGTAACTGAATAATTTACGTGACTGTAAAACAAGCCGACACGGTTGACCCTTTACGGTAGAATTTTAGTAACTGAATAATTTACGTGACTGTAAAACTCGACAACCATTCTTCTTGTTCAAGATCTATTTTAGTAACTGAATAATTTACGTGACTGTAAAACTTGGTGTAATGTATCCATCTGGTCTCACTATTTTAGTAACTGAATAATTTACGTGACGCTATATAAAACCAAGACAACAAACAATATTATGTCAGTGTTTTGTTTTATCAAAAATAAAACTAGACGATTTTGATTTATTAAAGTAATATATAAGAATGCGAAGCAGCTTTTCACAGTTTTTAGATTATCGACACACTGTGTCGACAATCTGGAAGCAGTATACTTATTTCATTGATGAATATTATATGAGATTGCGAAATAAAAGATTTTCTACTCTCTGAGTGGAAAAATCATCTAACATCTAATGAATAACAAATATAATATTATCAATTCTAACAGAAAGGATTTATAGAAATGGCAGATTTTAAATATGAAATAGTAGAACATATCGGCACCCTCTCAGAGAGTGCCAAAGGATGGACAAAGGAACTCAACAGAATTTCATGGAATGGTGGAGAACCAAAGTATGATATCAGAGATTGGGCACCTGAGCACGAGAAGATGGGAAAGGGTGTTACGTTGTCTGAGGATGAGATGGCAAAGCTAAAAGACTTATTGTAAATATCATTTGAATTACATGGAGGACAAAATCATGAGCAAAGTATTAGAAGAAATGAAAACCAGAAGAAGTATTCGCAAATTCAAACCGGACATGGTGCCTCAGGACATCCTTGACCGGATAATTGAGGCCGGAACCTTTGCAGCAAACGGCAGAGGCGCACAGAACACCATTATTATTCAGGTGACAAACAAGGAAATAAGGGATGAAATCGCTAAGAGAAATGCCGACATAATGGGAAGTAATACTGATCCATTTTATGGTGCGCCGGTTATTCTTATCGTTCTTGGAAAGAAGGACTGGCCTACACATGTCTATGATGGCAGTCTTGTGATGGGAAACCTGATGCTTGCAGCACATGATCTTGGAATTGGAAGCTGCTGGATTCACCGCGCGAAGGAAGAGTTTGAGTCTGACTGGGGCAAGAAGCTTCTCAAATCACTCGGTATTGAGGATGAGTATGAGGGAATCGGACATTGTGCTCTTGGATATGTTGATGGAGATTATCCTGACGTGATTCCGAGAAAAGAGAATCGCGTATTTTACATATAGGAGATAACCACCATGAATTTTTTATTTGTAGCACTGGGCGGCGCCGTAGGTGCAATGGCCAGATATGCCATCAGCCTTATACCTTTAAAAACTGAGTTTCCCTTTTTGACTTTAATCACCAACGTAATCGGGGCAATTCTGATTGGATTTATTGTCGGAATCACAAGTGCAAGGGATGGAGTATCCAAGAATATGGTTTTGTTTTGGAAGACCGGTGTATGCGGTGGTTTTACCACGTTTTCTACATTTTCGCTGGAATCCTATAATCTGTTTGAACATAATCACTGCTTGCTTGGGTGCGGATATGTGTTGTTGAGCTGTTTAGGATGTATACTCGGTGTGATGTGTGGTGAAAAACTTGCTGCAATAATCAAGTGACGAGTATCGTGCGGTTTTGCGAATGTGCGTGTGTTTCTGAATAGTTACAATACAAATTGATGGGGAGATAAGTGTATATGAGTGAAACGGAAAACAATGATCTGACTGCCGGGAAGCAATCTAAGGAACCCAGGAGCAATCAAAAGCTAAAGCTTTTGTATCTGGCAAAAATTCTTTTGAATAATACTGATGCTAACCATGATATTACGCTTGATGAGATTTTAAATAAGCTGCATGCATACGATGTCACGGCTGCGAGAAAAAGTCTGTATGATGATATAGCACAGCTGAATGATTTTGGTATCAAAACCCAAAAGACGCAGTATGGCAGGACTGTCCATTATAAGGTGATAGGCAGGGCATTTGAGCTGGCGGAGCTTAAGCTTTTGGTGGATTCTGTCGCGGCTGCCAAGTTCATCACTGAGGAGAAATCCAATGAGCTTATTAAGAAGCTGGAGAGTCTTACAAGCAGACAGGAGGCTGCCACTCTGCAGCGTCAGGTGTATGTTGCCGGAAGAGTGAAAACCATGAACAGCGACATCATGAAAAATGTCGATGCCATACACAATGCAATTGCAAATAATTCAAGCCTTTCTTTTCAATATTGCCGGTGGAATACGAAAAAAGAGCTTGTGGTGAAACATGACGGCGCCAGATATCATGTCAGTCCATGGGGATTGCTGTGGAATGATGGCAATTACTATCTGATTGGATATGACCATGATACACAGGTAAATGATATTCGTCATTACCGTGTAGACAAGATGAAGAATATCCTGATTGAAAATAAAGTTCGAAAGGGCAGGGAAAAGCTTAAAAAACTCGATATTGCTTCTTATGGCAAATCGAAGTTTGGTATGTACAATGGGGAAGAGATAAAGGCTGAGATACTGTGCAAAAACAGCGCAATAGGTGTCCTGATTGACAGGTTTGGAACCGATGTGACAATCTTAAAGAAGGATGAAGCTCATTCGCGTGTTTTTGTGAAGGTAGCTGATAACAAGCTTTTTATTCATTGGATTATGGCAATGGGGGATAATTTTAAGATAATAGGTCCGGAAAATCTAGTGAAAGAGGTTCATGATGAGATTAACAGATTGGCAAAACAATATGAGCTTGCTGACTAAATCTTGAAGAAAGTGCCATATTGGGGAAATAAAATCTTGAAGAGAGGTATACATGAGTATTTTAAACGTAGAGCACCTAAGCCATGGTTTTGGCGACCGTGCTATTTTTGAGGATGTTTCCTTCAGACTGTTGAAGGGCGAGCACATAGGGCTTGTCGGTGCAAACGGTGAGGGAAAATCGACTTTTATGAATATTATCACAGGCAGGCTTATGCCTGATGAGGGCAAAATAGAGTGGGCAAAGAAGGTGCGTGTGGGTTATCTCGACCAGCACACAGCGCTTGAAAAGGGTATGACTATCGGCTCCGTTCTTTCCTCTGCATTTGATTTCCTTTATGATATGGAAAATGAGATGAACGACATATATGCGCGTCTTGGCGATGTGGACGAGGACGAGATGAATAAGCTTATGGAGGAAGCCGGCACGATTCAGGACATGCTTACCATGCATGATTTCTATATGATCGATGCAAAGGTTGAGGAGGTTGCAAGGGCTCTTGGACTTTTAGACCTGGGGCTTGATAAAGACGTTACCGATTTAAGCGGTGGTCAGAGAACCAAAGTGCTGATGGGAAAGCTCCTCTTGGAGAAGCCGGATATCCTGCTTTTGGATGAGCCTACAAACTATCTGGACGTAGAGCATATTGAGTGGCTTAAGCGATATCTGAACGATTATGAGAATGCGTTTATTCTCATTTCACACGATATACCATTTCTAAACAGCGTGGTAAATCTCATCTATCACATGGACAACAAGAAGCTCGACAGGTATGTCGGGGATTATGACAAGTTTATGGAAGTCTATGAGATGAAGAAAGCCCAGCTTGAGGCTGCGTACAACAAACAGCAGCAGGAGATTAAAGAGCTGAAGGATTTTGTGGCTAGAAATAAGGCACGTGTTGCTACAAGGAATATGGCGATGTCACGTCAGAAGAAGCTTGACAAGATGGATGTTATTGAGCTTGCTGCCGAAAAGCCAAAGCCGGAGTTTAACTTTAAGACAGCGCGTACTCCGGGGCGATATATTTTCCAGACAAATGGACTGGTCATTGGCTATGATGATCCGCTTTCATCTGCTCTCGACCTTGAGATGGAAAGAGGACAAAAGATTGTTCTTACCGGTGCAAACGGCATCGGAAAGACGACATTGCTTAAGAGTATTCTTGGGCTGATAAAGCCGCTTTCAGGAAGTGTTACACTTGGAGATTATCTGGAGATAGGGTACTTTGAGCAGGAGATGGATCAGTCGGTTACAACCACATGTATTGAGGAGATATGGAACGAGTTTCCTGCATTTTCGCAGTACGAGGTGCGAAGCGCGCTTGCCAAGTGTGGCCTGACCACAAAGCATATTGAAAGTCAGGTGCGTGTGTTAAGCGGTGGTGAACAGGCAAAGGTACGCCTGTGCAAGCTGATAAACAGAGAGACAAATATTCTGCTTCTGGATGAGCCTACCAACCATCTGGATGTGGATGCTAAGGATGAGCTGAAGCGTGCCTTGAAGGAATATAAGGGTAGCATACTGATGGTATGCCATGAGCCGGATTTCTATGATGGGCTTGCGACGGATGTGTGGGATTGTTCAAAGTGGACTACGAAATTATAGATTTATAAATTATGAATTAGATATGCATGCCTTTTAAGATATAGATATTTAGAGCAGGAGATGATTTTTATGCATATCAGTATACTTTTAATGGAACAGATAATAGAGCTTTTTATCATGATTTTAATGGGTTTTATTATCGTGAAAGCAGGTATTGTGAAGGATGAGGACAGCAAGGTTTTATCAAAGATTGTACTGTATCTGATTATACCGTGTGTTATTATCAATGCTTTCCAGGTGGATTACACTTCAAAAACAGTGAGAGGTCTTTTGATTGCATTTGCGGCATCGGTGATTTTGCAGTTAGTTTTGCTGTTTATCATTTCTGCTATGGGCAGGCTTTTCCATATGAATGAGGTGGAGGTCGCATCAGTTTATTATTCAAATTCAGGCAATCTGATTGTTCCGATTGTGACATTTATACTGGGGCAGGAGTGGGTGCTTTACGGCTGTGCTTTCATGAGTGTGCAGCTGGTATTTTTGTGGACTCACTGCAAAAAGATTATAAGCCGTGAAAGCTCTTATGACTGGCGAAAGATTGTCCTTAATATCAATATGATTTCCATAGTAATAGGTGTGGTGCTTTTCTTTACAAGGATTCATCTGCCGCAGCTTATCAATGACACAATCGGTTCTGTCGGCAGTATGATTGGCCCTGCAAGCATGATTGTGACAGGCATGCTATTTGCAGGGATGGATTTGAAGAAAGTTTTTGCCAACAGAAGGGTGTATTTTGTTACCTTTCTCAGGATGCTTCTGGTTCCGCTGATATCGCTTATTCTTATTAAAATCAGCCATATGGCATATCTTTCTGCAGATGCGCCAAAGATTATGCTTATTGTTTTCTTGGCGGTTATTACGCCTTCGGCATCGACTGTCACACAGATGTGTCAGGTGTATGGCAATGATTCAAGGTATGCCAGCGCAATAAATGTAGTGACAACGCTTTGTGCTGTAGTGACGATGCCGGTTATGGTGCTTTTGTATGAAGAATTTATATAAAAATGAAAAGTCATGAAGCCTGTTTTTAAACTAGAAGGTCATCACACAGTCCCTTGTGATTTCATCAAGCGAAGATACACCGCACATCTTCATGGTGTCTTCAAGCTCTGTACCAATCTTGTCTATGTATGCACGTACACCATCGGCCTTACCGCCGTATACAGCCGTTACAAACGGTCTTGCGATAAGAACTCCGTCTGCACCCAGTGCAAGGGCTTTAAAGACGTCTGTGCCGCTTCTGATGCCACCATCTACAAGGATCTTAATGCCTGAGCCTTCAAGAGCCTTTACGATGCTTTCAAGCACCTCAGCAGTGGCAGGACACTGATCCAGCACACGTCCACCGTGATTTGATACAATAATAGCGCTTGCGCCTGCCTCTTTTGCTTTAAGCGCACCCTTTACGGTCATAATTCCCTTTACAATAAATGGGGTTCCAGCCATCTGTATGATATCGCAAAGCTCTGAAACTGTTTTGCTTCCGGCTGGCGGATCAAGATTTTTGAGGAATGGAAGACCGGCTGCATCGATATCCATAGCTACTGCAAATGCGCCTGATTCATGTACCAGCTCCATTTTCTCACGTATGGTCTCAATGTTCCATGGCTTTACGGTAGGTATTCCTGCACCATCTGCATTTTTGATAGCTTTGGTGGCTGCAACCATGACATTTGGGTCAGTTCCATCGCCTGTGAAAGCTGCGATACCATTCTTTGCACAGGCTGACACGAGGATATCGTTGTATGTCACATCATCCAGACAGTCTCCGTAGTGCAGCTGTACTGCACCTACAGGACCGGCAAATACCGGATATTTAAAAGTACGGCCGAAGAGTGAGAGAGAGGTGTCTACAGGCTTATTTTCGGCAATAGTATCCATGTTTACACGGATTTGTTTCCATTTGTCGTAGTTGCGTATGGCTGTGTCTCCGATGCCCTTTGAGCCGGGACCGGGCATCTGGTTTTTGCATGCGCGGCCGTTGCATTCAGGACAGGCCTTGCAGTATTTTCCAAGACGTGGTCTGGCATTTTCGATACATTCTGTATAGTTCATATTCTTCCTCCAAGTGTAAATCTTTTTAAATTTTATTATTGAGATTATAACACGATAATTTTCTTATGTATACAAAAGATGAAAAGCTCTTGACTTGGAGTGGACTCCAAGTGATATAGTTTCATTGTAACAATCAAAAAGGAGGCGATGTGAGTGACTATCAAGGAAGTGAGTGAGCGTTTTGGTGTGTCTACTGATACACTCAGGTATTATGAACGTATAGGCCTGATTCCACAGATTGCACGGACTGCAGGAGGTATACGCGATTATACCGAATCAGATATCAGCTGGGTGGAGCACACTATATGTATGCGCAATGCCGGAGTTCCGATTGAGACGCTTATAGAATATATCAGGCTTTTTCAGATGGGAGATGCCACATTTGAAGCAAGGTGTCAGCTTCTCAAGGAGCAATACGAGCAGCTTGATCAGCAGAAAAAACAGATTGAAAACACGATGGAACGCTTACAGTATAAAATTTCTAAATACGAGAATGCGATAAAGACAGGTGAATTGACTTGGGACAAATAGGAGGACAAAATATAATATGTATCTTGAGAAAATTAACGGACCAGAAGATGTAAAGAAAATTAAGATAGATGAACTGCCGGTGCTGGCGCAGGAGATAAGAGATGCCCTTTTGGTAAGAGCAAGTAAGCATGGCGGACATTTTGGACCGAATTTTGGAATGGTAGAGGCAACAATCGCTTTACATTATGTATTTGAATCACCTAAGGACAAGATTGTTTATGATGTATCGCACCAGAGTTATCCTCATAAGATGCTTACGGGGCGTAAGGAAGCGTATTTGTCTGAACAGCACTATGATGATGTGTCAGGCTATACAAATCCAAACGAGAGCGAGCATGATTTTTTTACAGTCGGACATACATCAACGTCGGTCAGTCTGGCTGCAGGTCTTGCAAAGGCAAGGGACTTAAAGGGTGAAAACGGCAATGTGATTGCTGTCATCGGAGACGGCTCATTAAGCGGAGGAGAAGCACTTGAGGGACTTGATTTTGCTGCTGAGCTTCAAAGCAATTTTATTATTATAGTAAATGACAACGATATGTCGATTGCTGAAAATCATGGAGGTCTCTATCAGAATCTTGCTCTGCTTAGAAAGACTGACGGTCAGGCAGAATGCAATCTGTTTAAGGCTATGGGACTTGACTATGTGTATGTGGACAGGGGCAACGATGTTGCAGCTCTTATTAAGGCATTTAAAGAGGTCAAGGACAGCACTAAACCGGTTGTAGTGCATATAAACACACTTAAGGGCAAGGGCTATGCACCAGCAGAAAAATGTAAGGAGCAGTGGCACTACAGCGGTCCATTCGATACAGAAACAGGAAAGCCACTATTTGACAATGTGGAAGAGGATTATTCTTCTGTGACCTGTGAATATCTGCTTGAAAAGATGAAAAATGATTCTTCTGTTGTTGCAATTACTTCCGGTACGCCGACTGTTATGGGCTTTACAGAGGATAAGAGAAAAGAAGCTGGCAGTCAGTTTGTCGATGTAGGTATTGCAGAGGAGACTGCTGTGGCACTGGCATCAGGTGTCGCAGTAAATGGTGGTAAACCATTTTATGGTGTATACAGTTCGTTTGTACAGAGAACTTTTGACCAGGTATCACAGGATGTCTGCATCAATAACAGTCCGATTACAATGGTAATATATCAGGGTTCCGTATATGGAATGAATGACGTTACACACTTAGGCTTTCAGGATATTCCGATGCTTTCAAATATTCCAAATCTGGTATATCTGGCACCGGCAACAAAGGAAGAGTATCTGGCCATGCTCGACTGGAGTATGGAGCAGACAGCTTATCCGGTTGCAATAAAGCTGCCGGGCGGACCATTGATTTCAGATGGTTCAAGGGTGACAAAGGATTTTGGCAGACTCAACAGATATGAGGTGGCTCAGACAGGAGAAAAGATTGCGATTATCGGTCTGGGAACCTTCTTTGAACTGGCAAAGGAGGCTGCGAAGCTTCTTAAAGAAGAAGCCAAAATCAATGCAACTGTAATCAATCCGTATTACATCACCGGATTGGATGAGGCGCTTTTGACTAAGCTTAAGCAAAATCATGATACTGTTATTACTTTAGAGGATGGTATTTTAGATGGCGGCTTTGGTGAAAAAATCGCACGATTCTATGGTGCAAGCAATATGAAAGTGATGAATTATGGATTGAAGAAGGAATTTCTTGACAGGTATGATGTGGATGCTGTACTGAAGGAGAATCATCTGACTGCAGAGCAGATTGTGGAGGATGTGTTATCTATTTCATAATAAAATCATAAATTCCAAATATAAAAGACGGCTGATTTTTCAACCGTCTTTTTATAAAATTTCAAACGTACCGCAAGCGGAGCGGTACTAATTTTTTAGCGGTACACATTTATTCGCTAAACACAAGTTTAACGAATAAATGGCCTTATAAAAGTACTAAGATACTATAACAGAAACATACATCTGCTTATTTTTTGCATAACACCTGCAATTTCGATACGTACAACAATATTATGATTAAAGGGTCAAAAGGTATCATCGAAGCATGCATCGGTGATACCTTTTATAATAATACAAGAATAAGCCACCGAAACCTCTATTTGCATCAGTTCCGATGGCTTTAAATCCATAGCTTTCCATACAACAATACAATTATTTATTGTGACTTCTCATGCATTCCCTGTATTTAAGTATAAGCTCGATTGAGTCCTCAACTGATATCTGGCTTGTGTTCAGGCACAAATCATAGCTTCTTGCGTCTCCCCATTTTTTACTGGTGTAGTAATTGTAATAGCTTGAGCGCTCTTTATCTTTTTTCTTAATTATGTCCTTAGCCTTGTTCTCCGGGACATTGAGTCTTTCACTGATTCTTTTAATTCTGTCGTCCATGTTGGAACGTATAAAGATATTGAGACAATGCGGCTCGTCTGCTAAAGCATAATCTGCACAGCGGCCTACAATAACACAGGATTCATTTGCCGCAATCTTTTTGATAGCATCAAACTGTGCTAAAAATACCTTGTGATTCAGAGGCATATCAAGAAACGGTGCTGTGGAATAAGAGCCACCTGTGTAGGTGTCCATGACCAGCGAATATAAAAAGCTGTTTGTAGGCTTTTCGTCATGCGACTCAAATATTTCCTCGCAAAGTCCTGATTCCTTAGCTGCCTTCTGTAAGAGCTCTTTATCATAAAATTTAATTCCAAGTCTTTTAGCTAAATCTTGTCCGACCTGTTTTCCGAGGCTTCCAAATTCTCTTCCTATTGTGTAAATTTCGTTTGATCCCATAATTCAGACCCCCTTATATAAATAATTAATACTATATCACTATGTGATAATTCAATTTATTTGTTATTTATATTATATAACACTTCAAGCAAATTGGCAAAGTATTTTGGTAAAGGTGCATCAAATTCCATGTATTCGCCGGTTTTTGGATGAACAAACCCTATAGTTTTAGCATGCAGGCACTGTCCTTCAAGGCCTTTAAACCGGTTTTTGGTAGGTGAATAGCTCGAATACAGCATATCTCCAAGCAAGGGATGATTAATACTTGCCATATGCACGCGTATCTGGTGTGTTCTGCCGGTCTCAAGCTTAAACTGCATATATGTGTAGTCACCAAAGCGTTCAAGCACCTTATAATGTGTAACAGCCGGCTTGCCGTTTTTCTCATT
>OGYP01001679.1_pt1 | contig 10715 bp, 9 predicted proteins | sample 1576571 | NCBI WGS metagenome assembly OGYP01 (sample SAMEA3541559, study PRJEB24748) | human gut metagenome | biome: human gut; feature: human-associated habitat; material: faeces | place: China | collected 2012
CGGTCTGTCTCTTTCTCTCTCGGCAACCGGTGAGTATTATTCCATCGGAAATTATCATAAATGGGCGGTCTATCCGCAGGCCAGTCTGACCTATTCGCCGTCGGAGAAACATACGTTTATGTTGGGGGTATCATCGGAAAAAGATTACCCTACCTATTGGGATATGCAGACCAGTACCACTTATATGAACGCTTATGAAGAGCTCCAGACTATTGAGGGACTGCGGCCTGCTAATGTGTATAGTGTAAATGCCAATTATCTCTTCCTGCAGAAGTACATGTTGTCGTTGTTCTACGAGCGTACCAATGATTATTTCACGATGGATATGTATCAGGCAAAAGACCGTCTGGCGCTTGTGTATCGCACGCAGAACTGGGACTATTACCAGTCCTTCGGTATGAGCGCCAACGTTCCGTTCAATATCGGTGAGTGGTTGTCTTCTCAGGTGAATGCGACGGTGGTCAATGACCGTAACCGTTGCGATAACTTTTGGGATATTCCTTTCGACCGTAAGAAATGGGCCTGTATGCTTGCTATGCAGAATCATTTTTCGGTAGGTTCCAACCTCGGATTTGATCTGGATGCGATGTACCGTTCAAGCATGATTTCCGGTATCAGCGATACGAAACCGGTCTTTACGGTCAATGTAGGAGCGCAGTGGAACTTCCTGAAGGATAAGGCCAGTCTGAGCCTGAACTGTGCTGACTTGTTTGATACCATGCGTATGAAGGTGAGAAACCGCTATGCAGGACAGCACATCGACTTGAATATGGGGCAGTACAGCCGTACCGTTTCAGTGAAATTTGTCTACCGTTTTGGTGGCAGCATCAGTAAGGAGAAGAAAGAGGTGGATTCTTCACGTTTCGGAAGATAATACACAAACATGATGGAATATTTAGCATTGACTTAACTCTATGAAAAAGCTATTTTTATATGTTATAGGCAGCTTAATCATACTGCCTGTTTACAGTCAGCATTTGATTAAAGGAACAATCATCGATTCGGAAAATGCGGTGATGCCGATGGTGAATGTCGCCTTTTTGAATCAGGCAGACAGTACACTCGTCACCGGAGCAGTATCCGACTCTTGCGGGGTATATGGCACATCGCTTGCTGGAGGTAACTATATCATCCGCTATTCTTATCTGGGTTATGAGACATTGTGTCGGAATATACAAGTCAATGCGAATCTCACATTGCCGGTAGTTAAAATGGAACTGGCACAGACCGAGCTTGAAGGAGTGGAGGTTACTGCCTACCGAAAACCTTTCAAATTGGATAGGGAAGGTATTACGGCTGATGTGCCTAATACGATTCTTGCCAGACAGACTACATTGGATGATTTGCTTTGCAAGATACCCGGTATTCAGAAACGTGGTGAAGACATTGAAGTGATTGGTAGAGGTCTCCCTGCCTATTATATCAATGGCCGTGAAGTGACAGACCAGACTGAACTGGATAATCTGGCTATCGACCAGATTCAGTCTGTCAGACTGGTGACGAATACGGGGGTACGTTATCACTCTGAGCAGCGTGCGGTGATTGAAATCAAGACCAAACGCCTGGGCGAAGGACTTGCCTTTAATGTCAGCGGTAATCTGCTGCAGGGGAATTATCTTAGTCAGAATTACAAGATGAACGGAAGTTACAATTACAAGAACTGGGACTTCTTTCTCTCTTATAATTATGACCGGGGAAAGAAGGATTCGAATCTTGACGTTTACCAGCAGACTCAAAGTGATACAATCTGGAATCTGACCGATTTGACCCGGAAACAAATCTTCAACGAAAGCCATGCCTATACGGGAGGGGTTTCTTATCATTTCTCTCCGGAGTCGGAAATCGGCCTGAAATATGAAGGTAAATACAGTGAAGGTAGTACGTTCTCTAAGGATACGCTTTCCATGATACCGGACAAAGGGACTTCAACCTTTATCAGGAATCTCAGCGATGTGTCCGACAAGTCCGTCAGCAACCATCTGAATCTGTATTATACAAACGACTGGAAGAATGGCTGGAAGATGAACGCATTCGGTGATTATCTTCATAAGACCGACCGAAGCCGTGGCAATATCCGTGAATGGGAAAGCGACGGTGTGGAAACGTCTATGGATTATTATCGTAAAGCGGACTGGGATTTGTTTGCTGCCAAATTAAATTTGTCGTATGAAACCGGGAAAGCCGGAACTTTCAGCTTCGGTTATGATTTCAGCCACACAACCGGAACGGACTATATAGAGTATGTCCGTGCGTTGAATAATGGTAGTACAAGTAATACGGAAATGAAAAATTCGCTCTACCTGTCGTACGATTACACATGGAACAATCTGTCGCTGGGAGCTGGATTGCGTTACGAACATATACGGAGCGATTTGAGGGAAAACAATAGCAACAAGAATCAGAACCAGACTTATCATAACTTCCTGCCCTCTGTTTCGTTAAGCTACAATACCGAGAACCTGCAACAGTCGCTTACATATTCCGTTCATACGGAGCGTCCGCCTTTTGGTGTAATGAACGACAATGCGGTGTACACAGATCGGTTTACTTATCAAAAAGGAAATCTTTACCTGAAACAGGCTTTGACTCATGACCTGAACTATATGCTGTTTTATAAGTTTCTGTTCTTTAACCTGAATTATACTCATACCCATAATCCGCTGATAACAGCTTTCTACAGTATGCCGGGAAATTCAGCAGTTACGGTCAGCTACATGGATAATTTTGACAGAATGCATAATCTGACGGGGATGGTAAACGTGCAATATCCGGTGAAGTGGTGGCTGCCCTCACTTACGCTTACCTGTTTGAAGACCTTCTTCAGTTATCCAGGGCCGAACGAAAGTGTCCTAAAAGCCGGCCGCCCGCTGGTGATGGTGAACTTCAACAACAGTTTCACACTTCCATCCGGATTCCTGTTGTCTGCTGATTTTAATTATGGTTCCAGAGGATATTATCAGTTGTACGAGGCGAAGAGTTATACCTCCTTCAACCTGAGTCTGAAAAAATCGTTCCTGAAAGACAAGCTTCAACTTTCACTGGATGCTTATGACATTTTCAATAAGAACAATACGCGTGCTTCTGCTCGTCTGAATGATATTATCATGCACAGTGTCGGAAAGGAGGAAACCCGAAAAGTCGGTTTCACGATTACTTATCGCTTCCGCACCGAAAAGAAGATGAATAATCAGAGTGCAGCTGAGACGGAAATGTCACGATTGAATATGGATAATCAGTAAAGACGGCTGAATGAACACTCTCCAACGATATATGGTGTTGAATTCTCTTTTGCTGGTGGTGATACCTGTGATGGGCCAGCAAAAGGAAGACAAGGAAATTAAGCTGAATGAAGAAACGGTAAAACTCATTCAGTTTGATTTCCTTCCAGGGGATATGGAGAATTACAACAAGCCTTTGGAAGCCCCGTTGGAAAAGAAATGGATGGAGTACAAGAATCCTTTTGATGAAGGAATTCCCCGAAGTCTGACAGAAAGTCTTATGGCAAAGAAACCGAAGGGATATATCCGCATGTGTCCTTATTCCATTTGGACAAAACGGGGAGAAGATCCGGTGTATGATGTGACTGTGGAAGGTCGTCCGCCTGAACTTATCATGAACGAGGGACCGGACGTCAGTAAAAAACTTCAGACAGATTACGGGCATTCTCTCAAGCCCTCAACGGGCAGAACGTATGATATGCTGAATAACTCCACTCCCATTGAAGTAGGAAAAATTTTCAAGAAATATATAAAGCCGTTGCTACCTGCAAAAAAGAGTAAATAGTTTCTTATAGATTCTTCAGTTTCCTTCCGTATATTCCTTAAAATAGAGTTAAATTTACCTCGACACGTACGTGACGAGGTCTTAACACGTACGTGCTGATGTCTCGTCACGTTCGTGTCGAGATATTGACAGCTACGTGTCAAGGTATTTTTGAATAGGAGTTTCTCTTTTATATAAGGCGGTTTAGAAGATTTATGACGGCCCAGTTACTTCTATTAGGACTGGTGTAGAGGCAAATCGTAGATTTTGAGGAAGTTATAGTGATAATCATTCAGTAATCATTATATTTGTGAGAATTTGCATGGTTGGTTTATATAGAAGGATATAATCGTACTATGCATTTTCGGTTTGCAGATAAAAGCTGAATGAAACTTAAAACATAATACAATGAAAAAAAGAGTATGGATGGCAATTATTTGCCTTTGTTTGTCCGCAGGACTGCCTGCACAAGATTCATTAAAGGTAAATACGAAACAAATTGGTGTGGAGGATATTGTAGATGTGCTGAATGTGATGCGTGTAAAGATGTTCCATTTTGACCTGATGCCGTTCCTGACAGATACGTATGAAGTACAAGTATATGTGGAGGAACATGAGAAAGGGAAAACATCCAAACGTATCGAGCTGTTTCGGATGGGGAAAAATAAGGAGCTGCTGAAAGATTCCTGGAGATACAAGGATTTGCCGGAGGACACAGAAGTGTGGAATAAAATCACAGACCTGTCTTTATTCCTGACAAGCAGAAATGACTCTACAACTTTGCTTACTATTAAAGTTCCGAATGCGATGACTGCGAATGTGGCATTGAAGTTGCATCCGTTAGGAAAAGAAAAGGTGTATTTTTACGAAGCCAGACCTTATATCTTACGGAATAATCCGAATGCAGACAGCCTGAACATACCTTTAATCTTATACGGCTCTGGCTGGGTAGATGAACAATACGGATTTATGCGCTTCTGTGGGGAAAGAGAAATTGACGGGAATGATAAGACCGGAATGATTTTGTCGAACGTACCACATTATTATGTGGTGGGAGTGGAGTTGCATAAGGCAGCCAAGTAAAGGAAATTTTGATTTCTTGAATATAGGATGCGGTTCGGCAATACTTGTGCTCAAAAGCAGGCTTTTGGCTTGGTATTGCTCTCACCTTTCACTATCTTTGCGGCTTAATCGGACATTTGTCCGGAAAGTGAAAAGGATATGATAAAATTTACGGATATGAAGACTAAACTATTGATGTTGCTTGTCCTTTTGGGAAGCCTGTGGACGAGCAACTTGTATGCTCAGACACGTTATCCCAAACGGGAGTTTCGCGGAGCCTGGATACAGTGTGTAAACGGACAGTTCCAGGGGATGCCTACGGAGAAAATGAAGAAGGTGCTGGTGAGCCAGTTGGACAACTTGCAGAAGGCTGGTATCAATGCCATCATTTTTCAGGTGAGGGCAGAGGCGGATGCCTTGTATAAATCTCCTTACGAACCATGGAGCCGTTTCTTGACCGGTGTGCAGGGAAAAGCTCCTTCGCCTATGTGGGACCCTTTGCAGTTTATGATTGAGGAATGCCACAAGCGGAACATGGAACTTCATGCGTGGATTAATCCGTATCGTGCCAAGACGAAAGGCACAGGTGCATGTGGATGCCATTCACATGGACGACTATTTCTATCCTTATCCGAATCCGGGAGAGGAGTTTCCGGATAATGTCAGCTTTGCAGCATACGGTCGCGGATTTACTCGTCGGGCAGACTGGCGTCGGGATAATGTGAACGTGTTGATTAAGGAAATTCATGAAACCGTACGCGAATGTAAACCGTGGGTGAAGTTTGGTGTATCACCGTTCGGTATTTATCGTAACAAGAAGAATGACCCGAACGGAAGTGAGACAAACGGCTTGCAGAACTACGATGACTTGTATGCCGACGTGCTTTTGTGGGTAAACAATGGCTGGGTAGATTACAATATCCCGCAGATTTATTGGGAAATCGGACATCCGGCAGCCGATTATGATACACTGATTCGCTGGTGGGCACGCCATTCGGCAGCTCGTCCGCTGTATATCGGTCAGGATGTGATACGCACTGTATCGAAAGCGGATTTGATGAATCCGAACCAGAGCCAGATTCCGGCAAAGTATAATTTGCAGCGTTCATTGCCTACCGTACAGGGAAGCTGTCAGTGGTATGCGGCGGCAGTGGTAGAGAACAAGGGAAATTACCGGGATATGCTGGTGAAAGAATATCACAAGTATCCGGCATTGCTTCCGGCTTCTCCGTTTATGGACGACAAGGCTCCGGGCAAAGTGCGTAAGCTGAAACCGGTATGGACCGCAGACGGATACATCTTGTTCTGGACGGCACCGAAGGCAAAGACCGAGATGGACAAGGCTTATCATTATGTGGTGTACCGCTTCGGAAGCAAGGAGAAGGTGAACCTGAACGATCCTTCACACATTGTAGCGATTACGCACGATGAATTCTATAAGTTGCCGTATGAAGATGGAAAAACGAAATATCGTTACGTAGTGACTGCACTCGACCGTCTGCACAATGAGTCGAAATCGGTATCAAAGAAGATCAAGCTGTAAATATCAGTCTGATAGAAAATAGAAAGGGCAGGAAGAAAGGTTTGTGGTTTTCTTCCTGCCCTTTTTTATGGATTTCCCTATAAGTTATTTGATATTTTTTCGAATCTTGCTAAGATAGGCATGCATGCCTTCTGCATCTTTCCGGCTGATAATATCTAACAGTTCGTTTAGCTCCGTACGGATATTTTCTACCTGAGCCGGAGTGCGTGGATTGAACAAGATTTCCTGTAGCAGAAAATCATCTTCGCTCAGCACACCTTGCGCAATGGCCATGTGGCGCTTGAAGGTAGTACCCGGTGCATCTTGGTGTTTCATGACGGCTGCAAACACAAAGGTAGATACGAACGGGATGGACAAGGAGTAAGCCACAGTTTCGTCGTGCTCCTCGAAGGTGTATTCAAAGATGTTCAGCTTCAGGTGCTGGTAAAGGTCCTTGAAGAAAATCTTTCCCAGGTGGTCACCTTCCTTGATGATGATGGCATTCTCCGTACTCAGTTTGTCGAGGTTGGCAAATGTAGGACCGAACATCGGGTGGGTAGATACATAACGGAAGCCGCAGTTTTCATAAAACTCCTTTAATCCGGTTTTCACGGAAGCGATGTCGCTGATGATACAGTCCTTCGGCAGTACCGGAAGGACCTGATGGAAAGCATCGAGTGTGTATTTTACCGTGGCAGCATTGATGACCAGCTCCGGCTTGAATTCGCTGATTTCTTCCAGCTTGGTGAAGCGGTAGCAGTTGTACATAAAGCGCAGGCGTTGGGGATTCACATCGTATACGGCGACTTCATGTTCAAAACTCAATACATCGGTAAAGAAGGAGCCCATTTTCCCGGCTCCTAAAATCAATATTTTCATGCTTTGTTTCTGTTATTTGTTGATGATTTCCATTTGCTGGCGCACGCTTTCTTCGTGAATCAGCTCGAATACTTGTTTGACGAAATCGGAATCCATGCCGCAAAGTGAGCCTTGTGCGCCACGCTTGTCCAGAATTTCGTTGTAACGTCCGGTCTGCAGGATGGTCATGTTATGTTCCTTTTTGAAGGTACCGATTTCACGGCACACACGCATACGTTTGGCGAGTATGTCCATCAGGTCGTTGTCACATTCGTCAATCTGCCGGCGGAGCTCGTTCAGGTTTTCTGTCGTCTGATGCTCAGAACGGATTACGAGTAGGTTCAGGATGTAGTCTAGAATATCGGGAGTAACCTGCTGTGCGGCATCGCTCCATGCACATTCCGGATTGCAGTGTGATTCGATGATGAGTCCGTCGAAACCTAAGTCCATGGCCTGCTGGCACAGCGGAGCAATCAGTTCACGTTTTCCGCCGATATGGCTCGGGTCGCAGATAATAGGCAGGTTCGGGATGCGGCGGCGCAGTTCGATAGGAATGTGCCACTGCGGCAGGTTGCGGTAAATTTTCTTGTCGTATGAAGAGAATCCGCGATGAATGGCACCGATACGTTTCAGTCCGGCATTGTTGATACGTTCCAATGCACCAATCCACAACTCCAGATCAGGATTTACCGGATTCTTCACATAGACGGGAATGTCCACGCCTTTCAGGGCATCGGCAATTTCCTGTACGGCAAACGGGTTGGCAGTAGTACGGGCACCAATCCATACGATGTCTACGTCAGCTTTCAGGCATTCGTACACATGCTTGGCGGTAGCTACTTCCGTGGCTACGTACATACCGGTTTCCTTCTTCACTTCTTTCAGCCAGGAAAGACCTTCCACACCGATACCTTCGAAACCTCCCGGTTTGGTACGGGGTTTCCAGATTCCGGCACGGAATATCTTGATACCTTTGTCAGACAGTGACTTGGCTGTAGTCATAACTTGTTCTTCTGTTTCGGCACTGCAAGGGCCTGCAATGATCAACGGGCGTTCCTGAGAAACACCTTCCAGTTCAATAGGGAGTAAATCTAACTGTTCCATGGTAGTATTTGATTTTTGTAATGTTATTTATTCATGATGGCCTGGATTCGTTTTAACGCCTCTTCCAGTTGAGGCTCTTTGGCGCAGAGTGAAATACGGATATACCGTTTTCCGTTGCTGCCGAAAATGAATCCCGGAGTGATGAACACGCGGGCTTCGTGCAAGACTTTCTCGGTCAGTTCTTCTACGTCGGCATAGTGGTCTGGAATGCGTCCCCACAAGAACATACCTACTTGTTCCGGGTCGAAGGTACATCCCAAGGTATGCATAATTTCTTCAGCCAGTTTCCGGCGACGTGCGTAAGTCTGGATATTGGCTTCTTCGTGCCATTCTGCGCTGTTGTGGTAAGCCTGTGCGGCTGCCAGCTGCAAGGGCCGAAAAGTACCGGAATCAATGTTGCTCTTGATTTTCAGAATCCACTGTACGAAAGTGGCATTGGTTGCCAGCATACCTACGCGCCATCCCGGCATGTTGTGGCTCTTGCTCATGGAGTTGAACTCAATACAGCATTCTTTGGCTCCCGGTACGTTCAGAATACTGATAGGTTTACGGTTCAGAATGAAACTGTACGGATTGTCGTTGACGATGACAATCTGGTGACGGCGTGCAAAATCCACCAGCTTCTCGTAAAGCTCCATGGTGGCATTGGCACCGGTCGGCATGTTGGGATAGTTGGTCCACATGATTTTTACCCGACTTAAATCCATCTTTTCCAGCTCTTCGAAATCCGGTTGCCAGTGATTGTCTTCCCGCAGGTTGTAGTTCACGATTTCACTTCCCAAAATCTTGTTCAGTGAAGTGTAGGTAGGGTATCCGGGGTTTGGAACCAGCACCTGGTCACCGGGGTTCACCAGTGCAAGTGTGACGTGAAGGATACCTTCCTTCGAACCGATAAGCGGCTGGATTTCCGTTGCCGGGTCCAGGTCTACATCATACCATCTTTTATACCAGTCGGCCATGGCTTTGCGCAGTTCCGGTATTCCCACCGTAGGCTGGTAGCCGTGTGCGTCCGGCTTGCGGGCATTCTCACACAACACGTTGATGGTCTCTTCTGAAGGCGGCATGTCCGGGCTTCCGATTCCTAAGCTGATGACATTTTTTCCTTCGGCATTCATCCGTGCCACTTCTTTCAGTTTCCGGCTGAAGTAGTATTCGCTGACGTGGCTCAGTCGGCTGGCCGGCTCTATCTTATAAGGTTGATTCTCCTTCTGCATATTCTCCTAAAATTTTAAGTGCTTTGGTTAATGGCATTACTGCATCAATGGATTGTTTGTATCTCAAATAGTCGTTGAACATCACGTCTACGTAGAACAGGTATTCCCATTCCCGCCCGATGATGGGCAACGACTGTATTTTTGTCAAGTTAATGTGATAGAACGAAAAGATGGATAACACTTGTGACAAGCTTCCTTCATTATGAGGCAGGGAGAAAACAATGTTGGCCTTGTTGATTTTGGAACGGTCTTTCAGTTCGTCGGCCATCCAGGGATCGCATATCACCAGAAAGCGGGTGAAATTATGCTTGTTGGTTTCAATGCCTTCCTGCAAGATTTTCATGCCGTAAAGCTCGGCTGCATATTTGGAGCAGATGGCAGCATGTCCTTTTAATCCCTTTTCCTTGATGTCGCGTGCACTGCCTGCGGTATCTTCCGTTTCTACCACCTTCAGTTGTGGATGGTGTTGCAGGAAATCCCGGCATTGTGCCAGTGCTACCGGATGAGAGTTTACTTCTGTCAGTGTACTCCAGTCTTCTCCGGGCAGACACATGATGCTGTGGCTGATTCGTAATTTATGTTCTCCGATAATCGTAGCTCCACTGTCTCTGAGCAATTCGTAATTGTGAAGGAGGCTTCCGGCAATCGTATTCTCAATGGCAATCATTCCGATGATGCTGCTGTCTTTTTTCAGGTTATCGAACACCTCTTCGAATGTGTTGCAGCAAATCAGTTCGATTTCCTCATCCTTGAAAAACTTATGGGCTGCAATGTCGTGATACGAGCCCGGAACTCCTTGTATGGCTATCTTCTTCATCTTTTGTGTAACTATAAAAAAAGTCCCGCTCCATCGAAGCGGGACTTTGTATTATCATTTCATTCTTGTTTTCTCTATTAACGTATGCATGCAAACTCCCGCTTCACTTCATTGCTAAAGTAAAAGAAATAAAAGTAAAAGAAGAAGTATGATGCAAATGTTCTCATTTGTTTGTTATTTTGTTGTTATTTCTGCTGCAAATGTAATACTTTTCTTTAAAAAACAAATGTTCCGACAAACTTTTTCTTCTTATTTTTAAAAAATAGCCTCAGAATGGTGGATATGAATGTATTTTCTTACCTTTGTTGTACAGAGATATTTCATTTGTAAAACAGCCAAAACAAATAAGAACATGAACTATAATTTTGATGAAGTG
>OGYP01001682.1_pt1 | contig 10708 bp, 7 predicted proteins | sample 1576571 | NCBI WGS metagenome assembly OGYP01 (sample SAMEA3541559, study PRJEB24748) | human gut metagenome | biome: human gut; feature: human-associated habitat; material: faeces | place: China | collected 2012
AACCGCAGAACCCTGATATGGTTCTGTGCGAAAAACTCTGTGCGCAGACTGTCGGTCTGCTGTTGCTCGGGCGTGTAATGCTGTGCCCCGTCCAGCTCGATGACAAGCCTTGCTTTTGCGCAGTAGAAATCAGCGATATAGCCGCCGATGGGCTTTTGGCGCTGGAAGCGCGGGGTGAAGGTGCGGAGAAAGCAATACCACAATTTACGCTCCCATGGGGTCATATCTCTGCGAAGCTGCTTTGCCAGCGGTACGTTTTTTCGATTGTAGTAAAGCATTGCACATACCCTTTCACGGGTGCCTTTGGGAAGGTTCTCTCCCTCCGGCGCTCCGCGCCACCTCCCTCGCAGAGGGAGGCAAGGCGCCTTGGCCCCCTCTGCGAGGGGGCTCCGCCCGCAGGCGGTGGGGGAGAGAACCTCCCGGCCGGATGCCGTTTCCCCCGCGCATCAGACCAGTTTCCTCGCCTCCTCCAGCGTCAGCAGGATCTTCTCATCCGCCGCGGTGAAGCCGCGCAGGACGAAGCTCTGCACGGTGACGGCACGGGCGAAATGGAAGGGGAGGCAGAAGTTCAGCACCTCGCTGGGCATCGTGCGCTCCAAAATGACTGCATCGGGGAACAGGGCGGCGTAATCTGTCATGTCCCGCGGGTGGGTCTTGATAAAGAGCGGCCCAACGGCGTATTTTTCCGCCACCGCTTTGAACATCGCGTCCTGCTCCGCTTGGGTCATCAGCCCGTCGGCCACAAAGCTGCGGGGCAGCAAAAGCGTCGCGCCGTCTGCCTTCTCGGGCAGGGGCTGCGTCAAAAATACGCGGCGCACCATCGCTTTTTCGTCGTCGGTCAGGCTCTCTAACAGTTTGGCCTTGCTGTCCGTCACCATGCGGTCCGCCGAAAACAGCGTACACCGCGCGGCGTCCTCGCTCTCGACGCGGACGCACCACGGGCTGTCGCCCCAGTACAGGTAGCCTTTTCCGCGCTGCTTCGCGGCAAAATCCGCCGCGGCGCGCTGGTCGGTCACAAGATGCTGGTCAGGGCCGAGCGTGCTGCCAAACGTGTCCTCGCACAAAATATACCCGGCACGGCAATCCTGCAAATAGCGGCCCAGCACACTCCAATCGTTGTGGATATAGACATTTTCAAACGCTGCACGGTTCAATTTCCAGCCGCACAGCTTCTCAAAGGCGCGGGCCGCGCGCCGGTGGGCAAACAGCCCCGTCACGGTCCCGGGCCAGCGCGTCTCGTCCACAAGGACAGTCTTGACCACGCCCGTCGCGTCCAGACGTGCCGCCAGCGCGGCGGTGTCGGGCACGGAGGCGGAGAGCACCATCGTGTGGGGCTTGCCGGTGCAGCGCCCGGCCCGCAGCAGATCGACCAAGACCTGATACGCGGTGTGGCAGATGTACAAATTCGGTTTCATGCGTTACTCCTGCACGAGCTTGACGGGCGGGAAGTGGATGCGGCCCCAGCCGGACGCCCACTCGGGCATCGTCAGGTCGCTGTTCGTCACCTCAAAGGCGAACTCGGTCACGGGCTTGTCCAGGCAGACCGCGTGGGCCAGCGCGCCGTCAAAAATGTCGAGATAGAAGAAATACTGTCCCTCGCCCAGCAGACTCGGGTCAAATTCAAACACAGAGGTGTAGATTTTGCCCGGCTCGGCGGGGCCGAGGTCGACGGGATGGGTGATGCCGACGGGCGTCGAATCCCGCGCGTGGAGGTTCATCTTCATGTGGATGCCCGCGAACGGCTCCGAAACGCGCCAGGTGATTTTCACCCGCATCTTTTCGGTATCGGCAAACACGCTCGACTCCTTGCCGACGAAATCCAGCGTTTCCAGCCGGAACCGCTTGCCCGCGCTGCCCGTCATACGGGCGACGTCGGCCAGGTCGTAGTGGACAACGTTGACGTCGGTGGTGTCCATGTAGACCGCGATGGCCTGCTCCACGTCGCCGTCAAAGATGACCCTGCCCTTGTCCAGCACGACGCAGCGGGTGCAAAGCTGACGAATGGTCGACATATTATGGCTGACATACAGCACCGTGCGCCCGTCCTGATTGGCGACGTCGCTCATTTTCCCTAAGCATTTCTGCTGGAATTTCATATCGCCGACGGCCAGAACTTCATCCATGACCATGATCTCGCTGTCGAGATGCGCGGCCACGGCGAAGGCCAGCTTGACGAACATGCCGCTGGAATAGCGCTTGACGGGTGTGTCGATGAAGTCGCCGCACTCGGAAAATTCAATGATCTGCGGCAGCTTTGCGTCGATCTCGGCGCGGGTCATGCCCAGAATCGCGCCGTTCATATAAATGTTCTCGCGGCCCGTCATCTCGTTGTTGAAGCCGGTGCCGACCTCGAGCATCGAGGCCACGCGGCCACGGATCTTGATTTCGCCCTCGGTGGGGGCGGTGATGCGGGAGAGCAGCTTGAGCAGCGTGGATTTGCCCGCGCCGTTGCGGCCGATGATGCCCAGTGCCTCACCCTGGTAGACGGTCAGGTCAACGCCGTTCAGCGCCATAAACGTCTGGCCGAACAGCCGCTGGTCGGTGCCGATGACGGTGTTCGGGTCCTCCTTGCCGCGCACACGGGCCCACCAGCTTTGCAGGTCGTGGGTCAGCGTGCCGCCGCCGATCTGGCCGAGCTTGTATTGCTTTTTCAGCCCCGTGACCTCGATGACAGGGCGTTTTTCATTTGCTGACATAGTTACGCGCCCCTTTCTTACACGGTATCCATGAAGGTCTTTTCAATGCGGCTGAACAGCACGACGCCCAAAACCAGCGCCGCAGCGGTAAAAATCAGGCTGTACACGATGCCGAACGTCGTGACCGTGCCGGTGCCCAAGGTAGCCATGCGGAAAATCTCAATCGGTGACGTCATGGGGTTGAGCTGGACGAGCACCCGCAGGCGCGGGGAGTTATCCAGCATCGACAGCGGATAGACGACGGGGGAGGCGTACATCCAGAGCTGCACGCCGAAGCCGACGGCAATCGCCAGATCGCGGTACTTCGTCGTTAAGGACGACACGATGATGCCGACGCCGAGACCCAGCAGCATGACCTCCAGCACGACGAACGGCACAGCCAGCACCCACAGCGTAAAGGTGACGCCGCTGCCCGTGGCAAAGAAGTACACCCAGAAGATCAGGTACATGACCGCCTGAATGCCGAAGTTGATCAGGCTTGTCAGCACCTGGCTGACCGGCATCGTCAGGCGCGGGAAGTACACCTTGCCAAAAATCTGTGAGTTTGTCACAAACGTATTGGCTGTATTGTTGACGCAGTTGGCAAAGAAGGTCCACACCGTATTGCCGGCCATGTAGAACAAAAAGCCGGGCACGCCGTCGGTGGGCATGTTGGCCATGCCGCCGAACACAACGTTGAAAATCACGGTGGTGATGAGCGGGTTCAGAATGATCCACGCGGGGCCCAGGATCGTCTGCTTGTACAGCACAGTAAAGTTGCGCTTGACGAACATCATAATTAAGTCGCGGTAGCGCCAGAGCTCCTGCAGGTCGATGTCGAACCAGCCGGTCTTGGGCCGGATGACCGTAGTCCAGCCCTCGTCAGCCGGGCGGGTGGTTTGCAGATTTTCAGCCATAAAAATACCTGTTCCTTATGTGTAAAATCGTGGTTGCATAGTTATCCATAGTAATAGTGCTATTTTACCACATTTTGCGCAAAGAATCAACTTGCCGGGGCGTATATAATAGCAGCAGAATATCGTGCGCGGTGAAAACGTAGGGGCGGATTCCATATCCGCCCGGGGGCGTTTCCGCCGCCGTACACAGGTCGGGCGCATATAGAATGCGCCCCTACGGGCAACGGAACACGGATGCTTGAAGCACATCTTACCCGCCAAGGATGACCGCGGGATTTCGCGCAGTCCGGCGCTTAGGGAGGTGGCGCGAACGCGCCGGAGGAAATTTCCCGCGGAGGCAGGCGAAGCGATGCGTCCCCGCAGGCAAAAAAGCGGTCTGCCGAAAATCCATCGGCAGACCGCTTTCTATACAAATTTACAGCACCTTTGACAAAAATGCCTTCAAGCGCTCATTTTCGGGGTTGGCGAAGAACTCCTTCGGCGGCTTATCGACCTTGACGATGCCCTCATCAATGAAGATGATGCGGTTTGCGACCTCGCGGGCAAAGCCCATCTCGTGGGTGACGCAGACCATCGTCATGCCGCCGCGGGCCAGCTCCTTCATCAGCTCCAAAACCTCTCCGACCATCTCGGGGTCAAGGGCGGAGGTCGGCTCGTCAAACAGCAGCACGTCGGGGTTCATGGCCAGCGCGCGCACAATCGCAATGCGCTGCTTCTGCCCGCCGGACAGCATGTTGGGGTAGGTGTCGGCCTTGTCGGCCAGACCGATGCGCTCCAGCAGCTCCATGGCTTTCTTGTCGGCCTCGGGCTGCTTCATCAGGCCCAGACGCACAGGGGCCAGCGTGATGTTCTTCTTGACCGTCAGGTGGGGGAAGAGGTTGAAATGCTGGAACACCATGCCCATCTTCTGGCGCACATGGTCAATGTCGTGGTCGGTGACTTCCTTGCCGTTGAAGATAACATGGCCGCCGTCCGGCTCCTCCAGACGGTTCAGGCAGCGCAGGAACGTGGATTTTCCGCAGCCCGAGGGGCCGACCAGCACAACGCAGTCGCCCTTGTTGATGGTCAGGTCCACGCCCTTGAGCACCTGCAGGCCGCCGTAGTTCTTCTGCAGTCCTTTAACGTCTATCACTTTGCGCCAGCCTCCTCTCAAATTTTGCAAGCAGCGCGCTGAACAGCATGACCAGCACCAGATAGGTCGCGGCCACGCCGAGCAGCGGGAACATAGGCTCATAGGTACGGTTCATGATGCCCTGCGCGGCATACAGCAGCTCCTTGCCGCCGATGACCGTGATCAGCGAGGAATCCTTCAAAAGCATGATGAACTCATTGCCCAGCGCAGGCAGGATGGAGCGAATGGCCTGCGGGATGATGATTTCAAACATCGTGGTCATATAGTTGAGACCAAGGCTGCGGCCCGCCTCCATCTGGCCGGGGTCAACGGCCATGAGGCCGCCGCGGATGATTTCCGACACATAGGCGCCGGAGTTGATGCCCAGTGCCAGTGCGCCGACCATCGTGAAGTTGCGGCTGCTGGCGAAGATGACCATGCTCATGATGAGCAGCTGCACCATCATGGGCGTGCCGCGGATGACTGTGACATACACCTGCGCTACGGCGTTGAAAATGCCCAGGATCGGGTTGCGGTGGTGGGGCTTCTGCTGCGCGTAACCCACGCGGACCATAGCGACGATGGCACCCAGCACAACGCCCAGCACCAGTGCAATGGCCGTGACCAGCAGGGTCGTGCCCACGCCCTTGATGTACTGCTGCCAGCGGTCCGAGTAGAGAAATGCCTGGTAAAATTTTACGAAGAAGTCCTGCCCGAAGTTCAGCTTCTGGCCGTTCTTGACCAGCTCCGAAAGCGCTTCAAACTGTGCTTCCATCCGCAACACAACCTTTCTTTCTGTTTGAATTCAGCACACCTGTAGGGGCCCATGCCCGGCCCGCGGCTTTCCGGCAAACTCTTGCCTGCGGGAAGGTTGCGGGCCGCATATATGCGGCCCCTACAGCGCGATATTTGTATTATACCATATTTTCGGGAAAAATCACACTAAATAAAAGAAAAGCGCGCCGGGGTACCGGCGTGCCTTTCCGCTTGCTGCAAAGCGCTTATTCAGCGGTGATGTACTTGTCCACGATGGCCTGCAGGGTGCCGTCGGCCTGCAGCTCCTCCAGAGCGCCGTTGATGGCGTCCAGCAGCTGGGTGTTGCCCTTGGCAACGCCGATGGCGTAATCTTCCTGGGCGTAAGCGGTGTCAAGGATCTTCAGGCCGGGGTTGGCCGCAACGAACTCCTGAGCGGGGGCGTTGTCGATAACGACGGCATCGACCTGGCCGTTGTTCAGGGCCTGCACAGCGGTCAGACCGTCATCATAGGCGATAACATTTTCCTCACCGAAGTCATCGGTGCAGTAGAGGTAGCCGGTGGTGCCGCGCTGGGTGCCGATGGCCTTGCCGGACAGGTCGTCAGCGGTGGCAATGTCGGAGCCCTCAGGCACGATGATGGACTGGATGCCCTCGGCGTAGGTGTCGGAGAAGTCCATGACCTTCAGGCGCTCGTCGGTGACGGTGACGCCGGCCATGACCATGTCGCTCTTGCCGTTCTGGGCGGCCAGCAGGGCGGCGTCAAAGTCCATGTCGTCGACCTGCAGCTCCAGGCCGAGCGTCTTGGCGATGGCACCCGCAACCTCAATGTCGATGCCCTCGAAATCACCGGTGTCGGTCGTCATCTCATACGGGGGGAAGGCAGCGTTGGTGGACATCGTCAGCTTGCCGGCGTTGACGGTGGTCACCGCGGCAGCGTCGGCAGAAGCGGCCTCCTCGGTGGAAACGGCCTCGGAGGATGCGGCCTCGCTGGAAACAGTCTCGGTGGAAGCGGAACCGCCGCAGGCGGCCAGGCTCAGCATCATAGCGGAGCTGAGCATCAGAGCAGTGAGCTTTTTCATGATGATCTCCTCGATTCATTGTATCTCAATGTTTGTACCTTCCCAAGCCCTCACTTGGTTGATGTATACAGTATAACTGCATAAATATGTAAAGTCAATGTATATTTAATAACTTCGGCATTTTACATGGGCAAGGCAGGGGAGTGGAAAGTTTTTTGTGCAAACTGGCGGAGGTATAAATGTAGGGGCCGGGCATGCCCGGCCCGCGGCTTTACAACAGACGCCTGCTTGCCTTTACGTTGCGGGCCGCACATGTGCGGCCCCTACAACCTCAACATTCCAAATTTTTCTACTTGACTTAAAGCCGCACTTGTGCTATAAATAACTTAACTTCATCCTGTACAAAGCCATGAGGCAGACAAACGGGATGCGAAGTCCTGTACAAGAGAGAACCGCCGCGGTACGCCGCGTGGTGCAAGCGGTTTTGCAGCGGCCCGCAGCCTTACCACTGCCGAGCGCGGGGGCGAACCTCCGCCGGGTACGGCCCGTTACAGCCGGTACGAGCGGCGCTTACCTTTTATTATATAAGATATAAGCGCAATTTGGGTGGAACCGTGGAGCGTATATGCTTCATCCCTTTTGTAAGCGAGGGATGGAGCATTTTTTATTTGCATTTTTGTGCAATTGCAAAAGGAGCGTACAATTATGAAGATCATCTACAAGGACGGTACCGTCGCCGAGTGCCCGCAGGAGGAAGAACTGCACGTTCTGCGCCACACGGCTGCCCATATCATGGCGCAGGCCATCAAGCGCCTCTACCCGCAGGCGGACTTTGCCTTCGGCCCTGCCACCGAGAACGGCTTCTACTATGACGTCGACCTCGGCGACATCAAGCTGACCGACGAGGACCTGGCCGCCATCGAAAAAGAGATGAAGAAGATCTGCAAGGAGAATCTTCCCATCAAGCCGTTCACCCTGCCCCGCGACGAGGCCGTCAAGCTGATGGAGGAGCGTCAGGAGCACTACAAGATCGAGCATATCGCCGACCTGGCCGACGAGACTGAGTTCAGCTTCTACCAGCAGGGCGAGTACGTCGACATGTGCATCGGACCTCACCTGTGCTACACCAAGGCGCTGAAGGCGTTCAAGATCACCCAGCAGTCCGGCGCTTACTGGAAGAACGACAAAGAGAACAAGATGCTGACCCGCATCAACGGCGTTGCCTTCCACAATCAGGAGGAGCTGGACGCCTGGGAGAAGCAGCAGCAGGAGGCCCGTGAGCGCGACCACCGCAAGATCGGCAAGGAAATGCGCCTGTTCATGACCGACGACCTCGTCGGCCGCGGCCTGCCGATGTTCCTGCCCAACGGTTACACCGTCTGGCAGCAGCTGGAGGATTACATCAAGGGCAAGGAGCGTGAGCGCGGCTACCTGCACGTCATGACCCCCTGCATCGGCACCGTGAACCTGTACAAGACCTCCGGCCACTGGGACCACTACCGCGAGAACATGTTCCCCGCTATGGAGATGGAGGGCGAGAGCTACGTCCTGCGCCCGATGAACTGCCCCCACCACATGATGATCTACGCCAACCAGCCCCACAGCTACCGCCAGCTGCCCATCCGCATCGGCGAGATTGCCCACGACTTCCGCTATGAGTCCTCCGGCACGCTGAAGGGCATCGAGCGTGGCCGTCACTTCTGCCAGAACGACGCGCACCTGTTCTGCACGCCGGAGCAGATCAAGAGCGAGGTCGCCAATGTCTGCGCACTGATTTTTGACGTCTACAAGGACTTCAACATCACGGATTACCGCTGTGTGCTGTCCCTGCGCGACCCCGCCGACAAGAAGAAGTACCATGACGACGACGCCATGTGGAACCACGCCGAGAACGCCCTGCGCGAGGTCCTGACCGAGCTGGGCATCCACTTCACCGAGGAGATCGGCGAGGCTGCCTTCTACGGCCCGAAGCTGGACGTCAACGTCAAGCCCGCCGTCGGCGCCGAGTACACGCTGTCCACCTGCCAGCTGGACTTCTGCCTGCCCGCCAAGTTCCACCTGACCTACGTGGACAAGGACGGCAGCGAAAAGACCCCCGTCGTGCTGCATCGCGCGATCCTCGGCTCTCTGGACCGCTTCATGGCTTACCTGATCGAGGAGACGAAGGGCCGTTTCCCGACCTGGCTGGCCCCGACGCAGGTCAAGGTCCTGCCCGTCAGCGAAAAGACGCTGGACTACGCGAAGGACGTCACCGCCAAGCTGCAGGCCGCCGGTGTCCGCGTTGTGCTGGATGAGTCCAACGAGAAGATCGGCTACAAGATCCGCCAGGCCCAGCAGGTTGACCGCGTGCCCTATATGCTGGTTCTGGGCGCAAAAGAGGTCGAGTCCAACAACATCAGCGTCCGTGACCGCAAGGGCGAGACCACCACGATGGATCTGGATGCTTTCATCAACCAGGTCGTGGACGAGATCAAGAACCGCGTGAATAACGGTTAATTCCCGATAAAATAACTACCGCCGTCAGGGAACTGACGGCGGTAGTTTTATTTTTCCCTTCGTGCTTTTCTGCGATACTCCGTCGGGCCGCAGCCGTAGACCTGACGGAAGGCGCGGGCAAAGTAGCTCGCGTCCTGAAAACCGCACTGCATCGCGATTTCCGTCACCCGCAGTCCCGTGCCGCACAGCAGCTCCGCCGCGCGCTGGGCGCGTTGGTCGCGCAGATACTGATTCGGTGTCGTGCCGATCATATCGTGGAAGCACCGCAGACACTCGCTGGGGCTGATGGACGCACTGGACGCGACCTGTTCGACCGAGATGTCCTCGGCGTAATGCTCTTGAATAAATTGCAGCATCTTCTTGATGCGGTCGGCGCTGCGCAGTGCCTTTTTCGGCATGGCCTGCACCGCCGGGGCGTGGCTGACCAGCTGGAAGATCATCTCCGACAGCGCCGCGCGGGTCTTGAACTCGTAGCCGGGGATCTCGTTCACCACCGCGCGGAACGCCCGCTCCATGTCCTCGATGGCCTCGTGCTGCCAGTCCACCGTGGGGCGCAGCACGGCGCAGGGACGGCTGGGGTCGGTCAGCAGCGGCTGCAGATATTTCTGCCAGAACACACTGTCCGGGTTGCCGCCCACCAGCCGTGGGTGGAACACCATGCTGTGCAGGCGGCAGCTGCCCGCATTCAGCGGCCAGTCGCCGTGCAGCACCCCTGCGTTGATGAACAGCCCCTCGCCCTTTCCCAAGCGGAATTTCTCGCCGCCTGCCGTCGCCAAGATCATGCCCTCGCTGACGACCAGTACCTCCAATTCCTCGTGCCAGTGCCACGGCACGGGCTCGGCCTGCAAATCGTCGTGATAACAGGCGATGGGGAAGGCGGCGGTGCCATGCTCCATCAGCTCCCGCGCCGAATCGTCCACGGTCGTTCTGCACAGCGACAGTGCCATTTCTTGCTCGCCTCCATTTTTGGTGAAATTGTACCGAGATTTTGCGGAATTAGTGCCTGTATATTCCGCAATTTGATGATATAATCATAATATCACAACTACAGAAAGTCAAGAGGATTTTCGTATGGTATCGTTACTTTTGCCCATCATCTATCTGGCCTTCATCAGCCTTGGCCTGCCGGACGCGCTGCTGGGCGCGGCGTGGCCCAGCATGTATCCGCAGCTCGGCGCGGGCGTGTCCTGGGCGGGCGGCGTGTCCATGATCATCTCCGTCGGGACGATCGTCTCCAGCCTTGCCAGCGACCGCCTCAACAGCAAGCTGGGCACGGGCAAGGTCACGGCGCTCAGCGTCGCCACAACCGCTGTGGCACTGTTCGGTTTTTCCACCTGCACCCAGTTCTGGCAGCTCTGCCTGTGGGCGATCCCATATGGCCTCGGCGCGGGCAGCGTCGACGCCGCGCTGAACAATTATGTGGCCCTGCACTACGAAAGCCGCCACATGAGCTGGCTGCACTGCATGTGGGGCATCGGCGCGGCGGGCGGCCCCGTCATCATGGGCTGGGCGCTGGCGGGCAGCACCTGGCAGAACGGCTACCGCATAGTGTCCGTTCTGCAGTTTGTGCTGACGGCGTTGCTGCTGTTCAGCCTGCCGCTGTGGCAGACCCCTGCCGACGCCGGAGCGGGGGAGGAGTTTACCCCGGAACACCGCACGATTTCCGAACTGCTGAAAGTCCCCGGTGTGCCGGAGGTAATGCTCTGTTTTGCGTTTTACAGCGGTGTCGAGGGG
>OGYP01001683.1_pt1 | contig 10706 bp, 8 predicted proteins | sample 1576571 | NCBI WGS metagenome assembly OGYP01 (sample SAMEA3541559, study PRJEB24748) | human gut metagenome | biome: human gut; feature: human-associated habitat; material: faeces | place: China | collected 2012
GCATTTCGCTGTGGTCTAATTCTGAAAGCCTTATAATATCATTAATTAATGATAACCGGCTTTCGTGGTGCTGTAGTCGATCCAGTATTCGAGGTGATGCTTGTTGCGGCCTTCCAGATCCTTGGGCTGTACTTTTTCAAGTGCTGCCACATTGACTTGAAATTGAGGATCATTCGTCGCCACCGCTTTTGCTGCCTGCAATTTTTCACGGACGTTCCCGGACAGGTATTCATCCGCAGGGAGGTAGATAGGGTTGCCATCGGTATCGACCTTTACGGGGTCACGGAAGATAACGCCGGTCAGATCGTTGATGACAGTTTCGGTGGTTTTCCCGGTCAGCTTGGACATATACCCCAAGTCAACGTGTCCCTGCTCGGAGAGACTGAGCGCCAGCGATTCCTCTGCGGTATCTACATGATTGACTGCCTGTGCGGGGCGGATCGTTCGTTTGGTGAACATATCCGTCTTGCCATTGAAGTTTCCCTCATCGTCCAGATCTTCCAAGGAGCAGAGCAGGAAGTATCCGGAATCCTCGCGGAACGCGGATGCCGTGCCACGGCTGTTGATAAGCCCATATTTCTTGCGGTAGGCATCGTATTGGTCGTTCAGACGGGCTTGCAGCTTTTGAATATACTCATCCGGAAAGTTTTCCAGCTGGGCATCGATCAGCTCACGGCAGGTATCCCGCAGGGGCACCAATGCGCGGATGCGGGCTAACGCGGTCTCGCCGCCTTTTACCACGCGCATCTTGGAATTTTCGCGGTAGTAAATGACGTCATCCTTTACCGTATAACTGAAATTGCGCACATTGGGGTCCGCATCAATGGTGCCGCTTTCTTCTTCGGCATATTCCTGTTCGTCCACCAATGTGTACTCGGCGTGTAGGGTAGAAAGCGCTGCATCCAGTTGCTCCGCCAGCGGGCTTTGCTCATTCGGCACACAAGTAGAGCGCATTCCATAGGGACCACTGACCATCTGCATTTCACCGCAGACCATTTCCGGGTGGTCGATGAAATACTGGTTCAGCGGGATTCCGTTTTCTGTTTCTCCAACGTGTATCCACGGTGCGTCCTGCTCCAAGACTCTGCCGCGTTTTTGCAGAAACAGAATGTCGGAGGTCACTTCCGTACCGGCATTGCTCTTGAACGTGGTATTGGGCAGGCGTACTGCGCCGATCAGGTCGCACCGGGCGGCAAGATATTGGCGCACGTCCTCGGACTTTTTATCCAGTGTACCGGAGGTGGTGATGAACGCCATAATGCCGCCGACACGCAGTTTATCTACCGTCTTGGCTAGAAAGTAATCGTGAATTTGGAAGTGCAGCTTATCATACCGGCGGTCGCTGACTTGATACTGTCCAAACGGCACATTGCCGATGGCGAGATCAAAGAAGTTGTCTGGCAGGTCGGCTTTTTCATACCCTGTAATTTGAATTTTTGCTTTCTGGTAAAGCTGCTGCGCAATGCGCCCGGACAGGCTATCCAGCTCCACGCCGTACAGCTTGGCATTGTGGGTATCGAATTTGCTGTGCCGATGGCCGAAGAACGCGCCGACACCCATACTGGGTTCCAGCACATTGCCGCCCACACAGCCGATATGCTCCAAGGCGCGGTACATGGCGTGAATGACCGCAGGCGGTGTGTAAAAGGCTGTCAGGGTGGATTCCCGCGCGGCGGCGTATTCATCCTCGGTCAGTAGGGTTTTCAGCTGCTCATATTCGGTATGCCAGTTATCCTTGCCGGGGTCAAAGGCATCTGCCAAACCACCCCAGCCAAGATAGCTAGCCAGAATATCCTGTTCCTGCTCGGTCGCAGGGGCACCACCGGATGCCATGCGCTGCTCGATTTCTTTCAGCGTGCGGATAGCCTGCACATTGGCAACGAACTTTGCTTTTGCGCCTTCCGGGATGGCAGGTTCATACGGTGCAAGGTAGTTCGTGCGGTCATACTCGGCAGGTTTCTCACGCGCAGCAAGGCGGTCTACATCCTGCATGACCTGCGATACAAAGGTGGATTCCTCCGGTTCGTCTGCGCTGATTTCGGGTTCCTGTTCCTCGATTTCGTTGATGTCCACTTCCATCAGGCTGTCAAAATCGAGATTGGCAAGTGCCATCCGGTTCATATCTTCCAGCGAAGCGTATGTATCCTGTGCATAGAGGGTATCGTCCACAAACTTGCTGATGGTGCAATGCTCCAGATCCGCATTGACCTGAATCGTATGCTGCTCGTCCTCGGTGGTGGTGTAACCAAGACCGATTTGGGTAAGATTGGAGAAGTCCGGCTCTGTGATTTCAAACTCATCCTTGAGGTAGTCCTCGATATAGGAGAGAGCCTGCTCACGCTGCTCCTGCACCAAAGATTCACGCTGCTGCTCCGATAGCACCATGCCGCCGTTGCGGGGATTGGCGTCCAGCAGTTGTTGGAACTGTTTTCGGCTGACGGCGCGGCCTACCAGCGGAAAATCTTCATTGCGCAGGTGAATGTCAAATTGTCCGATGCTCTCTACTGTAAACCGCTGGTCATTTTCAAGGTAAACGGTGCTGCCAGCTTCACAGACTGGCTTTTTGTCAGGGATGGGCGGCGGCAGGGGCTTCGACTCCGCCTGCCTGCTTATCCATACAGGCATCTTCTCGCGTTCTGCATCCGTCAGGTAGCGATCCATCCGGACAAGATATTCCAGCCGCTTGCCGACATCCTTCCACTTAAGCTTTTTCTCATACCGCAGGTCATCCTTGAAATCGTAAAGGATGCTGAATCCCTTACCGTCAAAATTGACGAAGCCACTTCCACCATCGGTAAACGTCCAAGAGAAACCGCCGATGCCGTACTCCTTTTTGAGGAAAGCTACGGTTTCCTTTTCCGTTTTCTTTTGCTGGAAATGGTTATAGATGCGGTACTTGCCGCCCTCAAAAACGCTGCCTCTTGTAATGATGACGTTCACATCATCTTCCGTTATGTGACTGCCATCGTCCGGCTGGGGTTCTTTGTAGTGGTATGTAGGCAGGGCTGCTTTGATTTTTTCGTCCTGTTCTTCCTCGGAATAGATGTCGTCCACTTCCAACGCGCCTACTTCATCGCCGCGAGAAGCATTTTCCGGCAGGTCAAAGGACAGTTGCTCGTCCTGACTGACAGCTTTTTTCGGGTCAATGGCCGCGATAAGTTCGTGGTTATCGACCAGTGCGGAGATGGCAGCAGTAACGCTGTGCCACGACAGATGCGATTCCGCGCTGCGGGTCAGGTAGGACCCCTGCCAGACAAGCAGACCATTGCTTTCTTTATAGAATCCAACGCGGGTATCATCATCCAGCAGAAGCTCCGTAAACACGACCTTGTAGCTCTCACGGATATACCGCAGCCTGTCGATCAGCAGCGGTGTTTTACTGAAAAAGGAAAGGATGTCCGCATTGGAAGCGCGCGAGGTCGTGTCTGCTTTCAGCAGGGACGGCAGCAGTTCTGCCGGAAATTCGGGCAAAGAAAAAGCGGAGGGCGATGGTTCGCTCTCCGCAGCTGCGGGTTCTTCCGTTATACTTCGTACAGCATCGGAAGGATCATTTCCTCCGCCTGCTGCTTCAGGCTGTTGCACATCTGTGCCCAGCCCAGAGGGTTCGTCTTGCGGTCGGGCATCTGCGCTTTCTGCATCAGATCGCGCAGCGTCTTGTCCACCATCTGCTGCGCATCCAGCCCCATCTTGCGGCAGCTCGGCAGCAGCGTTCCCTCCAGCATCATCTGGTCGCACAGGTTCGGCTCGTTCTGCTCCAAGTAGTCCAGCCGCATTCTGCCGTACCGGTTCAGGTTGGTTTTCTTGGCTTTCGGCAGGCTCAGGTTCGGAATCTGATAGCCCTTCACGTTCGTGTACATCATCTGTGACAGCCTCCTCTCGACTGGTCGTTTGTGTGGGTGATTGAGTATCTGTATTATGCACTGGTTCAGCCTGAATTGCAACACTGTCGCGGGCAAGCTGCATAACTTCGTGCCCCAGTTCATCCAGCAAAGGTTCTGCTGCTGCCTGCACATAGCCGCCCAAGCAGAGGGAGATTCGGCTGGTATCAAACTGGGTGACATTCTGGAAAGCCGGAAAATCTTCTTCCTGCACCGGGATACCCAAACGGATGCAGATCATGTACAGGGTGCTTTGTGCAGCGAGTTCCTGCAAGATAAACCGCTGATCTTCCGGGTGGCTCCAGCCCAGTGTACTGTCCTCTATTGAATTTGCCATGACACGATTGGCACGGTCGGACAGGGATACAACTTGCTCGGTTGCCCGATCAATTAAGCTGCCCACGGAGTTGACCTGCATAAGAAGTGGCCGGATGGCATCTGTCACTTCCCACGGGGCAGCAGCTTTGTCACCAGTAAGAACCGTGTCTGTCATGGAGAACACTCGTTTGGCAGTGGGTACACCCTGATGGCGTTGCAGGATGATGATGCTTTTACTGCCGTACATGACCTTGCGGTGTGCCTGTTCATTCCAGTATTTCATTGTAGCGCAGGCGGTGGCATCAGGGCGCTGGGCGTGGATCAGCAGCTGGTTCAGGTAGGTGGTGTGGTAGTTATGCGCTGCCGTATACAGGAACCGCCGCCAGCTTTCCGGTGAGGCTGTGACCTGTGTAGCGGTCTGCTGCGCCAACTGGAAAATGTCTTGTGGATTTGGCATTGCTTTACCTTTCCGGTTCGTCCTGAACCTGTTCTTTTTGGTGCTGGGCTTCGACTTCGTGCAGTTCCGGCAGAAGGTGGCTCACATCCTTGAAGCCAATACTGTCCACATAGTAGGCGGTCTCGTTTCCGTTTTTCGTTGTGACTACAATATCACTAGTCGAAAGAGAACACATATGATAGCGCAGCGGACGATTCGGGGCATTGAACTCCTGAAAGCATCTGTCCAAATCGTAATCCGCAGGAAGGTTTGCTATGTAGACGCTGCTGTAATCGGCTGCATGGATGCGGCTTTTGGAATAGGCATAATTCATAAAGCGATATTCGCAGCCGCCCTTTGTAATTTGATAGATTTGGAGCTTATCCAGATTGTCTCCCGGCTGGGGGTGTTCAGGGGCAACATAGCAGCCGGTTCGAAAGTTGTCCTCTGCATATTGTTGGATATGGCAACCATAGTGCCCGACATAGGCATGGGTTACGTCAATGTTTTTTACTGCCCTAATCCGCTTTGTTCCGTCCGCATTTGTCTCAATCACGCGCTGCCCGTCACGCACCTGAAATAGTTCCCGCCCATCTCGGTTCAAGAACCGCGTGAATTGCAAACTGCTGCATAGCTCATGTGCGTAAAGCCATTCTGTAATGTGCATATCCTTTTCCACCTGTACCCATGTATAACCATCCCGCTGGGTATAGGTATGCGGGCGGACCCTGTCCACACCAATAACTTCTACAAGTTTCTTAGCCATTTGGGGGATTTGTGCATCATTACCGTCTGCGTAGGGGCCGCGGTAGTCATCGCACAGGTAATTGATGCCATTTCGCACCTGTATGATTGCAACCGCTCCGTCCGGATTCTGACGATCTATCCCTACCACCAATCGTGCATAAGGGAATCTTGCCCGTTCATTCCAAGTGCGTTCGTTGTTATAGGGCATTTCACGCAGTCGGTGATAACGCTTTTCCAAATCTGCGATATTATCAAAGAATTCCGTTGGCGTTTGCTTTTCAAATTGTTCCGGGAACGCACGGATCATAGCATCCGGAATCAAGTAATACCGATACTCTGCCATATCAGCGCTCCTCCTCATGTGCTTGCTCATGCGCCATCTGTCGAAAATAGCTCTCCAAAATTTTCAAAATGCGATTTTCCATCTGCTGTTTGGTGCAGCCGGTCGGAAAATACTGCGCCACTTTGCTGACGTTGATGTTCAGCACCGGTTCACGCGGCGCAACGCTCGGTTTCTGCGCCGACATGATTTCTTCCAACTTGTCCGGTGTCAGGGTTCCTTCTTTGCTGGCTGCTTTCAATTTCTGTGCTTGCGAGAGGGATGGGGTGCAGTCCTGTGCTTCAGCATAATCGAGGAAACTCTGCTGCTCATCTGGGGTAAGGTAGGAAAGTTCGACAGCGGGGTTGAATTTCAGATTCCCGCTGTCTACTTTCTTTTGCAGGTCGGGGACAAGACTGTTCAGCCGGATGTACCTCTTAACCTGTGTTTGAGTGTCCTGCACACCAGCAGCAACTTTTTCTGCCGCTGTCAACTTCGGACCAACTTGGTCCGAAGTTAAATCAGTACGTCTGCCCTGATGTTTTACCGCCTCTAAGCGCATAGCATACGCTCGCGCCTTTTCCATCGGGCTGATATGCTCTCGCTGGATATTGGCATCCACCATGTCGATGATGGCTTGGTCGTCATCAACATTCCGCACCTGCACTTTGATTTTGTCCAGCCCTGCAAGCTGCGCTGCATGAAAGCGCCGGTGTCCAGAGATGATTTCATAGCCACCCTCGGCACGGGGGCGAACGGTCAGGTTGGTAAGTACGCCATTTTCCTTGATGCTGTCCACCAGCTTCTGCATATCTTCATCGTCTCGCACCTCGAAAGGGTGATTGACGAAAGGATGCAGTTCAGAAAGCGGTACTTCCGTTACTAGGTCGCCGCTTTCTCGTTGGCGGTCAGCCTCTGAGGAAAACATATCAGCGATCGCGGGCATCTTCATCGCGTTCATAAATTTGTTCTTCGCGGCCATGACCTAATACCTCCTGCGTAAAATCAACGTATGCTCTTGCGCTGCTACTTTTGGGTTCGTACAGGATAGTGGGTGCTGCAAACGCCTGACTTTCCTGCACTTTGACGTTATAGGGAATTTCCGTAGTAAATACATGGAGCGTTCTCCCATACTTGGCGCGGACATCATGGGCATAATGCTCTGAGACTTTCGTATGCTGGGTCATCGTCAGCAAAACGCCCCTGATATGCAGTCCGGGGTTTATTTTGCGCTGCACGCTGGAAATCGAATTTGTCAGCTGCGACATACCAACAACCGAGAACGGCTGCGCCTGCATCGGGATAATAACCTCGTTGGCAGCGGACAGCGCGTTTGTCAGTAAAAGTCCTACGGAGGGAGAGCAATCAATGATGCAGTAATCATACTGGCTGCTGTACTGTTCCAGACAGGTTTTCAGCAGCACCTCACGACACATCATGGTGCCCATTGCCAGCTCAAAGCTGGCCAGCCGGAGATTGGATGGAATGAAATCCACCTGTGGTGCAGAGTCATCCGTGCGCTTGCTCTGATAAACGCACTCTCTGTGGGAGAGGGGCTTTTCATAGGCAACTTTCATCAGCAGTTCTGTGATTGTCTGCTCAAGGTCCTGTTCAGGCGGGATACCGCAGTAGCAGGACAGATTGCCTTGCGGGTCAAAATCCACCATGAGTACGCGGTAGCCCTGCTGGGTAAGGGCAATGCCCAAGTTGTACGCGGTAGTCGTTTTGCCGGTGCCGCCTTTCTGATTTGCGATAGCAATAGTTTTCATCTGGTTTCCTCCTCCAAAATATCATCCAAGCTGATACAGTGTTTTTGGTATTCCTGTGTGACCTGCACCAGCGTGTCGTTATAGTCCTTGCCGATAGTCGGCGGGCGGTCTTCCACGGTTTTGCCGCTGCCCTCCAAGTGCTTGATAATGTCCTGCGTTCTGGTTCTACCGGCTTCGTCATTATCAAGGCACAGGACAATGTGGATTATGTTCGGGTAGTATGTAAGAAACGCATCCAGTGCAGCGTAATCCGTACCGCCCAGCGCCAGATAGTGAACACCGCGCCAATTTCCAGTGTGCTGCATAATTTTCAGCGAGGCACCCGACATGGCATCTATGGGCGCTTCGTACACTTCCACCGCGTCGGCAGTGGCAGCAGCTTCGATGTAAAACGGATATATCTTTTTACTGCCGGGAATATCGCGGCGAAACTGGATTTGCGAACAACCGCGCAAGCTGCCGCCCTTGGCCTCTCCATTTCCATCGCGCCCGACAAATACGCAGTTCGGATGGTCCTTGAAGCTCGTCTGATACAGGATTCTCTTTTGCTTGCAGACCGTCAGCACATTGGGGTGAATGCAGCGCTTGCGAAGATAGGCAGTAGCAGCGTAGTTGTTCTTATCTGGCTTCGGCAGCCTGAATTCCTTTGCCGGTTTCTTCTCGGCAGGGGGTGGGGGTGCTTTTACAGGTTGGAAAGAAGGACGGACACCGCCCTGTATCCGATTGATTTCCCGCACCGCTTCTACAAACGAAACGCCTTCAACCGCTATGAGATAGTTCAGCGCGGTGCGGCCGGTAGCTTTCGTTTTGAAGTACGTCCACGAACCATCCTCTGCGAAGGTCAACGAACTGTGCCCTTTGTGGCGGAACTGTCCGGGTCCTTCCGGTTTGAAGTTGTCCGGCTCGCACAGCTGCATATATTGGTACAGATTCATCTGCTTCGCTTGGGCGATTTCCTGCTCTGTTACACCGGGCATACTCTACCACCTTATTCTGTTTTCCTAACTGTAATTTATATTCTCAGTATCACTATAATCAGTCTAATTATTATCAGTATTAGTTCCGTGTGATTTTCAAGAATCCAGAAGTGTGAAAATCACATATCAAGAATCACCTTTTTCACAGCTCTTATCATTTATCGTTGCTGCGAAGTTTTTTACATAAATCAAATTCGGTCTACCAAGCCCCTGCCGCTTGCGCTCGATAAGCCCTGCCTGCTTTTCCAGTTCCACCATCAGGCGCGTGGCTTTCTGGTTGGCACAGTTCAGTGCATCCATGATTTCCTCCACGGTGAAGATAATGTAAACCTTGTTCTGTGCATCTAACCATTGATTTTTCAGCGACAAACTCATTCGATCCAGCAGAATTCCATACAGTACCTTGGCATCGGTGGACAGCTCCCTGAAGTTCGGCTCTGTAAATAGCGCTTTGGGTATGCGGTAAAAAGAGAACTGCTCGGCTTGAGCGCCGTAAAAATATTCGTATTGCATCTCACTTCTCCTGCCTAAAAAAGGGTGCAGCTAAGAAAGCCCACAAAACTACATTTCGTAAGCTATTACATATTGTACTCTTGATTTATCTTTCCAGTTCGCCCTCACGCTGTGGGCGCTGGCGGCTGGAGCGCTTGTGCTCCCAATTCCGCAGCAGCGAAATGATGACATTCTGCATCTGCTGCGGTGTATAGTTGGATGGGAAGTACTGCTGCACATCAGACTGATTCAGAAAGAACTTTTGCCGTTGGTTCGGCTTTTCTTCTGTCAGTAGGGTATGCAGGTAATTCTCCGTCAGCGTTCCATTTCGGCTCATGTCTTTTAGTGTTCGAGACTGAACCAAAGACGGTGTAGCATCACACATATCCATTTCTTCTTTGAGCCATGTCTGATGTTCCCCTGTCATATAGGAGATTTCGACCGCTGGGTTGAATGCAATGCGACCGTCATCGACCATTTGCAGGATGGATGGATTTAGATACGTCAAACGAATGTAACGATGTATTTGATTACGGCTTTCATCAACTTCTTTACCCATAGCATCAAGTGTTCTCAACTTTGTCCCAAGTTGGGACGAAGTTGCTTTTCCTTGATGTTTCATCGCTTCCATGCGCATTTTATAAGCAAACGCCTTCTCACTTGGCAACACATGCTCACGCTGGATATTGCTGTTGACCATCAGGATCGTGGCTTCGTCATCGTCTATGTATTCTACTCTAGCAGGGATGCTTTCGATGCCGAGTTCCTTACAAGCCTCCCACCGGCGATGTCCGCTTATCACTTCATAGCCGACACCAACCTTTGGTCTGACGATGATGGGCGTAATGATGCCGCTCTCTGAAATACTGTCTACCAATTCACTGAATTCCAGATCATGTCGGATATGGAACGGATGATTGGAGAATGGATGCAACTTATTTATTGGAATAGTTTCCTCTTTGCTTGCTCTGTAAGCAGACGTTGTTTTCTTTGTCATGCTGCGTACTCCTGCGGTTTTTTGATAGCTCTTAAGTACCCCGATTTGACCCCAAAAATGTACCCAAAAATCGTATACTTTTTGCCGAAAATGTACCCAAAGGGCATTTTTGCATAAAAAAAGCCCCTAATCACTGTAGTACAGCGATTAGGGGCTTGCTATGATTTATAGAACGACCTTAACCGTCAGGTCTTTCCATTGCTTCGGCCAAAGCACGCAGCCACGCGAATTTCGATAAGAACGAGCCTTATCGTAATCCACACCCACTAAATATAATAGACTGCGTTGGAATATTCAACGTCAACGCTGAAAACATCTGTTCAACATTCTTGATATCTTCATCTCTTCCCGCAATGTACGCAGGCATCAATCCGGCTCCTGGTCTATAAGGATTTATTTTAAACATCTTTTTGCACCTCCGTTCTTTATTGTATTTTAACACGTCGTTCCGAGCACTTCAACATATTTACGCTTTCTACCGCACTTCACCGCAAAAAAAAGCCTATAAGTATCTATAAGATGCGGATAAACCCATCCGGTGGATCACCATTCGGGATCACCATCCGGTGACTGACCCAGGGAAAAAGGATAAGGGGAATGATTTGCAGAAACAGGATTAAAAATCTCCATTGGTTTTGTCAGCCAATGGAGATTTTTTCAGTTCTGTCTGTCTTTTATTTCTTTATACTCTTTTTCAATGCCTGAAATTAATGTTTTCATTGTATACTCCAGGATTTCGTTACCGAATGCCGCAGAAGAATCTCTGACAGGGT
>OGYP01001713.1_pt1 | contig 10614 bp, 8 predicted proteins | sample 1576571 | NCBI WGS metagenome assembly OGYP01 (sample SAMEA3541559, study PRJEB24748) | human gut metagenome | biome: human gut; feature: human-associated habitat; material: faeces | place: China | collected 2012
TCAATCCTATACTATGGATTCTAAATATTATTATTATATACAGATGACAAGTCCATATACAGGAAATCTGCGTATCACGAGAGTAAAATACAGAGGACTGGGACGATACATAAAAGATCACATGGATTTGAAAAACTTTGGACATGCCACAAATCTTGACTGTTCGGTTTCGAATGGACAAACATGGCTTTGGACAGGCAGTGATTGTAAAGGGAATGATGTATCAAGAGCGATTTCTGGGTTCCGCTATCAAAAAAATAAAACACTCCGAAAACACGGGACAATTCATTACAAAATTCCAGATGCCAAAAGTAAAAAGTATATGACGAATGTATATCCGGCAATCAATCAAAATAGTACGCAGATGGCAGTACGCTATACTTATGGAGGAAAGCAGTATTACCAGATTTATAATCTGGCAAATGGACGATTTATAAATCCAAGAAATCCAGTGAAAAGAATCTGTTTGTCTGCTACCAGCGGGGATTTCCAGGGATTTGACCTGTACGGAACTTCAATCTATACAATCGAAGGCAGTCCGAGAAAGTCATTTCTCCTTGGTTATGACCGTTCCAGACGCTATCAGCCGACAAAAATCCGCCGCTATAATTATGCGGTAAGAAGCAAAAAAACAATAACAGTTCGTGGTGCAAAAACATTATCTTTCCGCGAACCGGAGGGAATAAAAGTGCTGGCTGGCGGACAGATTTACACCGAAAGAGGATGCTACAACTTCTAATTATTATGATTGTGTTGGTATCACCCCATATGTAAGAGTAGGCACAGTAAGTAAGGATGGCTATATACTTACTGGCTGGAAAGTTACAGGCGGAGATGGCGATTATGATGATTACGGTGTAGATGGAGTAAGGGTCAACATAGGAGCATTTGCAGACGAAAATATTGTTATTAAGGCAATATGGGAAAGATATTCATTTGTTGTGCATTATGATGCCGGAGTGGCCAAAGACAGAGGGATAAGTACAATATATATTCCAGAAGATGAAAAGGTATATTACGACAGAGGAGATGAACTGAAAGGATTTAATGAACAAGCAGAGGCTTCTAATGGGCTTATGTTCGTAGGGTGGTCTTTTGACAGATATGGAGACTCCGGTATAATTAAGTCTGAAGATATCAGGGAATACAATGAAGATGTCACTATATATGCTATATGGAATTATGTCATTACATTTGATAATAACACGGTTACAGAGGTTAATGGCCACATGGATGATATAACAGCAAGGCTTGGAAGCCGATTAAGGCTTACAGGAAGTAATCTTTCAAGAATAGGTTATTATCTTTCAGGATGGAATACGAAAAGTGATGACAGTGGGCAGTTTTATACAACTATGTCAGTTGTTGATCTGACACCTGACGAGAGTGGCAAAGCTGTTCTGTATGCGATATGGCAGCCGGTATTTTATGAGGTTCATCTGTATAATAACAGACCAGATGAAGCCAGTGAAGACATACATGTTGTTGATAATGGTGAATGGGACTGGTATGAAGACGAAGGATTCTACAGCAGATTCTATACATATGATGAGATTGATCATCTGCCAGCGGTTAAAGATGTATATACACTTACCGGATGGACAGGTTATGTATGGGAGATGGAAGATGGTACATATATTGAAGGTGGTGTTGACGGAAAACTTAATCTTGCTGACAAGTTAGGAAAGATAGTTGATGTGTATGCTGTATGGAAAGAGAATATATACAATATTAATATTGATTCTAATGGCGGATATGAATCTGATACGACAATTATAACTGGATATGAAAAAGAAAATGAGCTTCCGGAAGCTCCAGAAAGACCAGGGTATGATTTTGATTCGTGGAATACAGCGGAAGACGGAAGCGGGAAGAACTATAAAGACAAAGATACTGTTTCAAAGCTTGTAGAGGAAGATGGTGGCAATGTGACAATATATGCACAATGGAAGAAAAAAAAGAAATTGTGTCTTAAAGTGTCATCAAATGTTTATCAGAAATCTTTCGTTAATCCGCTTGCAGCTACATTTGCAAAAAGCTGGTTCGGTAATAATCAGGATAAAAGTGTAGGGCATATGATGGCTATTCAGAATAAAGACTGTGTTCAGGTATGGAATGTGAACAGGACAGGAATTACAAGGACAAGATAACGAATAATAGGATACTGACAGCCCTCTGTTTTGGAGGGCTGTTTTTAAGGTATGTATTTTTATGCAATATATAGATAAATATTTGCTTGAAAATTACATTTAATTATGGTAACATATTGTAAAGTTTGAGAGAAAAAAGGCATTTTTGTGTCTTTTTTTTTGCGCAAAAGTCATTTTAGCGCCTCTTGGCATATGATTAAATTAAATAAACGAAAGGAATTAAGGTGGCATTCATGAAAGCATTTTTGATACTTGAAGATGGAACGGTCTTTGAAGGAACCAGCATAGGTTCGACCCGTGAAGTTATTAGTGAGATTGTCTTTAACACATCTATGACAGGATATCTGGAGGTGCTGACTGATCCTTCATACGCAGGACAGGCAGTAACAATGACATATCCTCTTATCGGTAATTACGGAGTGTGCTATAAGGATATGGAATCCCAGAAAGCATGGCCAGATGGATATATTGTACGTGAGCTTTCCAGAATGGCAAGCAACTTCAGAAATGAAGATCCTATCCAGAAATTCCTTCTTGATAATGATATCCCAGGTATTTGTGGGATTGACACAAGAGCCCTTACTAAGATATTAAGAGAAAAGGGTACTATGAACGGTATGATTACAACTAATGAGAATTATAATCTTGATGAGGTACTTCCTAAGATTAAGGAGTACAGTGTTAAGGGCGTTGTAAGAAAGGTTACATGTTCAGAAAAGTATGTTCTTCCAGGAAAAGGACCTAAGGTTGCTCTTATGGACTTTGGCGCAAAGAAGAATATTGCAAGATCACTTAATAACAGAGGCTGTGAAGTTACAGTATATCCTGCATATACTAAGGCAGAAGAGATTCTTGCAACTAATCCTGATGGAATTATGTTATCTAATGGTCCTGGAGATCCTAAGGAATGTGTAGAGATAATTGAAGAGATTAAGAAACTGTATAACAGCAATGTACCAATATTTGCAATCTGTCTTGGACATCAGCTTATGGCACTTGCTACTGGAGCTGATACTCACAGACTTAAGTACGGACACAGAGGTGCTAACCATCCTGTTAAGGATTTAAAGACTGGCAAATGTTATATATCATCACAGAACCATGGTTATGTTGTAGATGAAAGCACATTAGACAGTAAGGTTGCAGTACCTGCATTTGAGAATGTTAATGATAAGACTAATGAGGGACTTGAATATGTTGGTAAGAATATATTCACAGTACAGTTCCATCCAGAAGCCTGCGCAGGTCCACAGGATACAGCGTACCTGTTTGACAGATTTATGGATATGATGAAGAAGGAGGACTAAGAACATGCCAAAGATTGAGAGTATTAAGAAAGTATTAGTTATAGGTTCTGGTCCAATCGTTATTGGTCAGGCAGCAGAATTTGACTATGCCGGAACACAGGCATGCCGTTCTCTTAAAGAGGAAGGAATTGAGGTAGTACTGGTTAACTCTAACCCTGCTACTATCATGACAGATAAAGATATTGCTGATGAGGTATATATTGAGCCTCTTACAGTTGAAGCATTAAAGCAGATTATCTTAAAGGAAAAGCCAGACAGCATCTTACCTACACTTGGTGGACAGGCCGGACTTAACCTTGCAATGGAAATCGCAGAGACAGGCTTTCTTGAGGAGCATAATGTAAAGCTTATCGGTACAACTGCACTTACAATCAAGAAGGCAGAAGACCGTCTTATGTTCAAGGAAACTATGGAAAAGATTGGTGAGCCATGTGCGCCATCACTTGTTGTTAACAACGTTGAGGATGGCGAAGCATTCGCAGCCAAGATTGGATATCCTGTAGTATTACGTCCTGCTTACACACTTGGTGGTAGCGGCGGCGGTATCGCTAAGAATGTGCAGGAATTAAGAGAAATCCTTGAGAATGGTTTAAGACTTTCAAGAGTTGGTGAAGTTTTAGTTGAGCGTTGTATCGCTGGCTGGAAGGAAATTGAATACGAAGTAATGCGTGATAGCAATGGAACATGTATTACTATCTGTAATATGGAGAATATCGACCCTGTTGGTGTTCATACAGGTGATAGTATTGTAGTAGCTCCTTCACAGACACTTTCAGATAAGGAATACCAGATGTTAAGAACATCTGCATTAAGAATTATTGATGAATTAGGAATCACAGGTGGATGTAATGTACAGTATGCACTTCATCCAGACAGCTTTGAGTACTGTGTAATCGAGGTTAACCCTCGTGTAAGCCGTTCATCAGCATTAGCTTCTAAGGCAACAGGTTATCCTATTGCTAAGGTTGCAGCTAAGATTGCACTTGGTTACACACTTGATGAGATTAAGAATGCAGTTACAGGAAAGACATATGCAAGCTTCGAGCCAGCACTTGATTACTGTGTAGTTAAGATTCCAAGACTTCCATTTGATAAATTCATCTCAGCTAAGAGAACACTTACAACACAGATGAAGGCTACAGGTGAGGTTATGAGTATTTCTGATAACTTCGAGGGTGGTCTTATGAAGGCTATACGTTCTCTTGAGCAGCATGTTGACAGTCTTATGTCATATGACTTTACAGGACTTACAGATGAAGAGCTTCTTGAAGAACTTGCAATTGTAGATGACAGAAGAATCTGGAAGATAGCTGAAGGTTTAAGAAGACACATTTCTGCAGCCAAGATGCATGATATTACTAAGATAGACTTATGGTTTATTGATAAGCTCCAGATTATTGTTGATATGGAGAATGCTCTTAAGAGAGGACCTCTTACAGAGAGCCTTTTAAGAGAAGCTAAGAGAATTGAATTCCCTGACAATGTTATCGGCGATTTAACAGGTCACACAGAAAGAGAAATCAAGGAATTAAGAGACAAGTATAATATACATGCAGCATTTAAGATGGTTGATACATGTGCTGCAGAGTTCGCAGCTACAACACCATACTATTATTCAGTATATGGCAGTGAGAACGAAGCTGTAGAGACTAAGGATAAGAAGAAGGTTCTTGTACTTGGTTCTGGTCCAATCAGAATCGGACAGGGTATCGAGTTCGACTTCTGTTCAGTTCATTGTACATGGGCATTCAAAAAAGAAGGTTTCGAGACAGTTATTGTAAATAATAACCCAGAGACAGTTTCTACTGACTTTGATATTGCTGATAAGCTTTACTTTGAACCACTTACAGCAGAAGATGTTGAATCAATTGTAGAATTTGAGAAGCCGGATGGTGCAGTTGTACAGTTTGGTGGACAGACAGCTATCAAGCTTACAGAAGCACTTATGAAGATGGGAGTTCCTATTCTTGGAACTAAGGCAGAAGATGTAGATGCTGCTGAGGATAGAGAGCTTTTTGATGAGATTCTTGAGCAGACACAGATTCCAAGAGCTAAGGGACAGACTGTATTTACAGTTGATGAAGCTCTTAAGGCTGCCAATGAGCTTGGATATCCTGTGCTTGTAAGACCTTCATATGTACTTGGTGGACAGGGGATGCAGATTGCTGTATCTGATGAAGATGTAGTTGAATTCATGAACATCATCAACAGAATTAAGCAGGATCACCCAATCCTTGTTGATAAGTACCTTATGGGTAAGGAAATCGAAGTTGATGCTGTATGCGATGGTCAGGATATTCTTATTCCTGGTATCATGGAGCATATTGAGAGAGCCGGTATCCACTCAGGAGACAGTATTTCAGTATATCCAGCTAAGTCTATATCACCTAAGATTGTAGACATGATTGAAGATTATACAGGAAGACTTGCAAGAGCTCTTCATGTAAAGGGTATGATTAACATTCAGTTTATCGTATATAATGACCAGGTATATGTAATTGAGGTTAACCCTCGTTCAAGCCGTACAGTACCATACATCAGTAAGGTTACAGGTATTCCTATTGTTAAGCTTGCAACACAGGTTATTATCGGTAAGACAATTAAGGAATTAGGATATGAGCCGGGACTTCAGAAGGCAGCAGATTACTATGCAATTAAGATGCCTGTATTTTCATTTGAGAAGATCAGAGGAGCCGATATCAGTCTCGGACCAGAGATGAAGTCTACTGGTGAGTGTCTTGGTATATCTAAGAGCTTTGATGAGGCACTTTATAAGGCATTCGAGGGAGCTGGAATCAGACTTCCAAAACATAAACAGATTATCATGACTCTGGCAGATAAGGATAAGCAGGATGGTATTGATATTGCACAAAGATTCGAAGCATTAGGTTATAAGATATATGCTTCAAGAGGAACAGCCAAGGTTCTTAAGGAAAATGGCGTACATGCAATTCAGGTTAATAAGATTGGACAGGAAGCACCTACACTTCTTGACCTTATCTTAGAACATAAGATTGACCTTGTAATTGATACACCAGAGAATGGAATTGAGAGAGCCAAGGACGGATTCCTTATCAGAAGATATGCTATCGAGACAGGCGTTCACTGCCTTACAAGTCTTGATACAGCCCATGCACTTATATCAAGTCTTGAGCATGCATTCAATAATCAGGAATTATCTATAGTTGATATTGCCCAGATTGATAATCGTGGTAATAACTAATCTGATAATAATTAAATAATGTAATGAAAATAAGGGGTATCATATCATTTTGATATGATATCTCTTATTTTTTATGGGAATAATATAGCATGTTATTTGCATTAGTTGCAGAGTTATCTGTTATCATGCTCTTACTTTACAAAGATATTTCAACAACAAGATAAGTGAATCAAACGGGTGTATTTTAATAAAAACATAGGAAAAAGGTATGGTGTTTTTATTGACAGATAAAAAGAGGATGATATAATTCTATCTGCGAAGTTAGCAGATACTAACCTATTGACACATTAAACAGGAGATTTTTGATTATGCCACTAAATCTTGCAGATAAAAACAATATATATATAATTCAGAGAATTGTTGGAAACAAAGATATGGTACACAGGCTTCAAAGGCTTAGATTTGTTGTGGGTAGTAAGATAAGTGTACTATCTGAAATCAATGGAAATTATGTAGTAGTTATTAAGGATATTAAAATAGGGCTTGCTAAGGAGTATGTTAAGCGTATTATAGTTGCCTGATGTAAAGGAGAGAATTATGTCTAATAGGAAATATATTAAAAGCTTACTCCTTGGAATGAGTGTCATGATGACTATATTGAGAGCTTTTCAGCTATACTTGCAGGCGTGCAGAATGAACGTATTAGTGCGTACCGTATAGGTGGTGATGAATTCTGCGTTATTCTGGAGAAGACAAATGCAGTAGAGATACACCAGATTCTGGATAGTCTTGAAAGAAAAATAAATGATATGATTCTATCTATGATGATGGAGATTATGACTGGAACAGATATCAGAAAGATAAGGACTATGCTGATGGTGTAGATGATGCGATGGAAGAGCTTGATGAGGACTGGTAATATGGCAGGTAACTGGAAAGAACCGGAGTTTGATTTTTCAGAGCGTTCAGATAGAGTGACATTAAAACTGGAAGTTGGACAGGTTGTTTATATTCCGGGTGCGGCAGATATTAGAAATGAAAATACAGACCAAGCGGAACTAAAGTCAATGTCGAAAGAAGAAAGAATATTAGAGTATATCAGACAGAATGGAAATATTTCAACGCAGAAGGTTATGGATTTGTGCAATTACAAGTCTAGAACAGGTGCAAGAAATTTATTAGAGAAATTAATAAAATCCGGCAAGATTGAAAAAGTTGGAGAGAATACAAATACCATTTATACAATATTGGAATAGAGATAGTGGTCAGTGCTGGTCATTTTTATTTAAAAGTGACCAGTAGGTGGTCACTAATATATGATAAGTGACCAGTAGTGACCAGTAAATGACCAATAGTATCCGATAAGTGTCCGATTAGTGACCACCTATCGGACACTCGTAATCACTAGATTAAATAAAATGAATTTATGCAGACCGATGTTATTTTCTGTACTCTCTGGGTATAAGATGATTTCGGTCAAAGGTGCAGTTAAGAAAAGTGAAGAAGTAGAAAAAAATTAGAATATTTATGCAATTTGGTAACATATGTTACGGAATATGGTTTGCCTAAATACTATAATACATACATAAGATAAATAAAACAGAATCTGAAAGGAGATTTTTATTATGAAGAAATATGTATGTGGACCATGTGGTTATGTGTACGATCCAGAGGTAGGAGATCCAGATGGAGGAATTGCACCTGGAACACCATTTGAAGATATTCCAGATGATTGGGTATGTCCAATCTGTGGATTGGGTAAAGATGTTTTTGAAGAACTAAGCGAATAAGAAGACTGGTTTATTCGATATAGAGTAAAGCCTCAGCATCAAGAATTTTGATTGATTTCCTTGAAGACAGATGAATAAATCCGTCCTCCTGAAGTGATAAAAGCGTCCTTGAAAGGGAAGGTCTGGTTGTATTCAGATACAGAGCCAGTTCTTCTCTATTCATGGATAATGATACAAGATTGTTGTTATCTGCATGCTCTAATAGGTATGTGGCAATGCGCTGTTTGAGATTACCGCTGGTAAGGACTTCAAGCTGTTGGTTATTTTCATCAGTTCTTTTGGCAAAGAGTTCCAGCATATTAAAAACTACTTTGCTGTGATGAGAGCAGTTTTTTTCACATCTGCCACCAAAGAAGTCCTTTGCAATCTCAAGAAGCTTTACATCAGTTTTTGCTTTTGCATATCCGCTATAGCGGTCTTTATTAAGAAAAAGTTCAACTTCGCCAAAATCTTCCCCTTCGGAAATGTTGGTAATACGAAGAACTTTACCATTAACATTGATGGAGCCAAGTTCTACTTCACCATTGAGAATGAGGTAGAGCTTATTGGGAACATCACCCTGAAAGAATATATAATCGTTTTTCTTATATTCATGAATGACGGACTGAGTACAAACGAGACTTTTCTTAAATTCAGCGTCATCCAGATTATGGAAAATAGACAGGTCTTTGATTTGCATATAAGTACCAGCTTTCTATTATAGTAACATTTATTTTAACATATATGAGGTGGATTGTAAGGAGGTTTTTATGACAGTAATTACATTTGATGATAATTTAATAACAGGCAATAAGACAATAGACGAGCAGCATAAGGAGCTGATTGATCGTATTCAGCAGTTTGTGAGTGCATGTGAATCAGAAGATGCAAGAGTAAAGGCAATTAAAATGCTTGATTATCTTGATGAATATACAGAATTTCATTTCAAAGAAGAAGAAAAACTGCAGAAAGACGTTGATTACCCAGGCTTGGAGGAACATATAAAGAAGCATGAGGAGTTCAGGCATACTGTTAAGGAACTCTATGATTATCTGGATGAAAATGAGGGACCAGATGAAAAGTTTATGGAGCAGGTAAAAATCAATGTTATTGACTGGCTGTTTGGTCATATCAAGACATTTGACAGATCTGTAGCTGAATATATAAATATATATGATAATCCTGAAAGATTATAGAACTGTTTGTTACGCAATTATATTTTAATAAAGTATGCCCCAGTCAGACAAAATAACTGGCTGGGGCAATCAATAATCTTTAACTTAAAAAAGATATTTCATTATTGATGAAAATTATAGTATCACCAGCACAGAACATAGCGAGAATTAATTCTATGAATCTGTATAAACTACTTACACCTACTGTTTTGGTTATGTATTCAGAGACGAAATTTCGTCAGGTAATGAATACATATTTGAAAGAATTGTAGAATAACAAAAGGAAGGGATGAGTGAATGAATAAGAAAAAATCAAATTCAAAAAAGGCAGTTATGATAGGCTGCGGATTCGTAGGCTCAGCATCTGTATTTGCGCTTATGCAGAGTGGATTATTCACTGAAATTGCCTTGATAGATGCGGATAAGAATAAGGCAGAGGGAGAGGCTATGGATATCAGTCATGGAATACCATTTGCCAGCCCAATGAAAATATATGCTGGTGATTATGATGATGTGGCAGATGCTGCAATTGTAATTATATCAGCAGGTGCAGGACAAAAGCCAGGAGAAACAAGACTTGATCTGGTAAATAAGAATGTGGCAATATTTAAGTCCATTATTCCGGAAATTACCAAAAGAGATTTTGGAGGAATCCTTCTGGTTGTAGCAAATCCTGTGGATATTCTGACACAGGTTGCAATCAAACTGTCAGGACTTCCGGAGGAAAGAGTTATCGGCTCAGGAACAGTTCTTGACAGTGCAAGACTTAGGAGCAAGCTTGGACAGCATTTATCAGTGGACAGCCGAAGCGTGCATGCATTTATAGTAGGAGAGCATGGAGACAGTGAAGTTGTGGCATGGTCATCTGCCAATGTATCCGGTGTTCCGCTTAGTGACATGTGTGAGATGAGAGGACATTATAACCATAAGGAAAACACGAAGGAAATCGCAGATGCTGTCAAAAACAGTGCCTATGAGATTATCAATAAGAAGCATGCGACATATTATGGAATTGCAATGTCAGTAAAACGTATCTGTGAAGTAATTATG
>OGYP01001728.1_pt1 | contig 10573 bp, 7 predicted proteins | sample 1576571 | NCBI WGS metagenome assembly OGYP01 (sample SAMEA3541559, study PRJEB24748) | human gut metagenome | biome: human gut; feature: human-associated habitat; material: faeces | place: China | collected 2012
GTACCACTTAAGGAGCCTCGTAAGGAGCCTCGTTGAAAACGTATACAATGAGGCGTATAATGGCCTCGCTTAATTGTGTGAACATAAGAATTTAGTTAGATTTGCTTAAGATAAAGTAGAAATGCATATATTATCTTAACATAATCTTAATGTGTAGATAGGGATATGGAGAAAAAGGATTTAAGACATTTAAAGCGAAAAGAGTTGATTGACCTCATTGATAAGATGCAAACAGAAAGTGATCTTGTATCTAATGAGGAGGTCAAAGAAGAGCTTGGTCGATTAAAAGAGAGAGAAAAGTATTTAAAGCATTTACGTAAGACTTTGAGTGTACTTGTTGTTGTGGCTGCCATTTCTGTGTTGGTGGCAACACTGTGGATGCCTGTATTAAAGATTTATGGTTCGAGTATGGATCCAACTTTAGAAAATGGGCAGGTTGTGGTGTCTATAAAGACAAAGAAATTAAAGTCTGGAGATGTTGTAGCATTTTGGCAGGGCAATAAGTTGTTGGTAAAGCGTGTTATTGCGGGTCCTGGTCAAAAGGTAGATATAGATGTGAATGGAAAGGTGTCTGTGGATGGTAAAGCTATTCATGAAACGTATTTGGATAGTGAGTCACTTGGAAATACAGACATTGATTTTCCCCATCAAGTAGAAGAGTCTCGTTGGTTTTGTATGGGAGATAATCGCGAGAGTTCAATAGATTCTAGAAGTACTGCAATAGGGGATATTTCAAAAGAACAAATTGAGGGTAAGGTATTATTTTCAGTTTGGCCTTTAAATAAAATTGGAATTGTAAAGTAACAGAAAGTAGGTGTGATTGTGCAAGAGTATTTAAGGCGTTTATTAAAAGACAAAGCGCGCTTAAGAAAATGGAAAAGGATCATGATAGCACTTTCTTGTATTGTGGTTGTTTGTACGGTCTATGCATTATCTTTACCAGCACAAACATTAACTTGTGATAAGGAAGAACATACACATACTGCAGAGTGTTATGATGAAAACAATGAATTGATTTGTGAAAAAGAAGAGCATACGCATACGGATGATTGTAACAAACAAGAAGAAGTAAATGAACAAGAAGAAGTTGTCAAGGATGAGCCAGAAACTCAAAATAATGATGAACAAGTATCACAAGAAAGTGAAGAAGAGACAACAACTACAGAAACTACAACAGAAACTACAACAGAAACTACAAAACAACCTTTTGATTTAAGTTCGGATGCAAATAAAGAGAAGATTAAATCTGTTGATGTGTATTTTAAAGATGCAAATGACAAATGGCAAAGTTTGAATGAAGGAAATGCTGATCCAAATAGTACGGAACTTTATTTGAAAGTAGAATTTGATGAAATTGACACAGAAGTGTTATTAAAACAACACGATGGTATACTTGTATACAATCTTCCTGCATGCATGAGGGATTTCGAAAAAGCTGGAAATGGAATTCTTAAAGCTGGAAATGAAGATATAGGAAAGATAGAAATTGAGAATAATAAAGTGAAAGTTACTCTTGATAAAAAATATCTTAATAAATTGGTGACAAATTCTAACAATCAATTAAATGGTTCATTTTATGTGAAGGGTCAGATTGATTTAACAGAAATAAACAAGAATAATGGAAAAGCAACATTGGTTGTTGGAAAGAAAACAGTTATTTTAGATTATGGCAAGGAATGTATAGAAAAATTTGGTAGTGTAACAATCGATAAGCAAATCTCCAATGTGGATAAAGTAAATAATTATTTAACTTATACAGTGACAGTTACAGCTGGTAAGGATGGTTGTAATAATTTATATGTAGTAGATAAGTTTACTTCAAATTCTAATTTAGTAAGTTATTTAGGAAATATTAGTTCAACTGAAACCACATTAACTAGTACAGATAATAAAAAAGATCCATTTGAAAAAATTAATGATTCAACATCGCATGGGAAAATTTATAAAGCGAAAATTCCAGATTCTACTACAAAAATTCCTGATGCAGGTGTAAGTGATATTACAAATCCTTGTATTGTTTGGAATATTGGAGATATGAAACCAAATGAAAGTCGTACACTTACTTATTATGTGAAGCTTAATGACAAAGAAAGTTTAAAAGATAAATCAATAGATAATAGTGCATCTTTATATTCAAAAGGTTCTACAGATACGTATGATAAAGGTTCAGAAAAGGCTTCCTTTACTCCTACAATAGTTTATAGTTCATTCGAGAAATATGTAGATGGAACCATCAAAAGAAATTCGGATGGGTCATATACAATTCCGTTTAAGTCATTGATTTCTATAAAAAAAGATGAAAGTAATTATACGATTAAGAATCTTCAATTTTACGATTATTTGAAACATAATATGAATACAGAAATAGATGCTGATTTATTACAGTATATTCATTTTGATCGAAATTCATTCAAATTATATATGAATAATGATAATAAGCCTGTTGATTCTTCACAATACAATATAAAGTGGTCAACCGATAATACAGAATTTAAAGAGTGGAATGATAAAGATAATTTTAGAAGTTTTGTACTATCTGGAAATGAGGATACTCCAATCAATTTAAGTCCAGGTGAGAGTTGTTATATTACATATAGCGTTACTGTAAAGCCTGAAGCTTTTGCTAAGTTGCATACAGATTCAATCCATGCATTTAACCGTTTCATTGCACATGCGGATAATGTGAATAAAAGAGATGATTTTGCGGGTGGATTTGAGGCTTGGAATTCTATCTCTAATATTAAAACGTATGAATGGAATGGAAAACAGGTAGAAAAAACCGCAACAACATCATCTAAAACAGAAACAATGAGTGGAGATAGATTTATCTATGGAAATAAAGGAATTGAAAAAGATTCAACTTCGAATACTAGTTTTACTATTCCTGAGGGAAGTTATAAATATACGGTTGAAACAAATAAGACATTGAATGATTTTAATGTTAACGAAGTAACAATGACAGATACTTTAACTTCTAATCATATGAAGTATGTTGGGTATATGAAGGTGGAGGCTTTAGAAGCAGAATCCATTTCAAGTGATTTAAATAAAGAGAAAAACGATACATATACATTAAATTCACATTATAAACCAGTAGATACAAAGTGGGTAAAGATAAATGGTCAACAATCATTTAGCTTAAAACCTTCTGATTTGGGTTGGACTGATAAAAATTATGCGTATCGTTTTACGTATTATGCAAGGCCAGATGATTTAAGTACTTTTACAGAGACAAAGGTAAAGAATAAATTTACTCTTGAGGGTGTTGTTAAAAAAGGAACTGGAGAATTTAAATTTAAGCAAGAAGATGTTTCTAAAGAGACAACATTAACAATCAAGGGAAATTTAAATTTAACTGCGAATAAACAATCTTGGTACTACAAAGAACCAAACAAGGATTCGAATACTTGGACGAATGGTGAACTTTATTGGGTAGTTGATATTGGTGGTGCTCAAATTAATAAGGGTATGGTATTTCGTGATTTGATAAAAACAGGTGATGGAATAACGGAATCAATTTTACGGGAAGGTTCTTTGGTGGGTATTTATAAAGGTACGCTTCCAGAAGGAAAGAACATTTCAGATTATAAAGACATAGAGGATTTGACAAAGCATAGTGGTTTAACTCTTATTAATGATAATTTTAATTCTCAATTGAATGATACAAATGAGTTATTATTAACGGCTAAAGAAGATATTAGTCTTGGAAATGAAAAGGTTTATATGATTATAAAATCCGAACCTTCTGAATTGCCATCACCAACAAATAATCGTGATACAAAGACATATAAAAATAGTATTTATATTAAAGAAGATGGTGAATATGTTTCTGAAATAGTTGCTGAAAAGACTTTATATACATCTCCAAAAGTTTTAAAGGAATTAGGACAAGTCTTTAAATATGATGGTACAAAAGTTACAACACTTCAAATAGGTGCAGACAAAAAAACAATGGAGATGCAGATCCTAGCAAGATTGATACTAAGTTACTAGAAAACAGTAAAGGTGTAAGTAAAGGTGTATTTATATCATGGGCATTTAAAGTGAACTATGATGGACAATTAAGTGGAGATTATGACGTAATAGATGATATACCAGATGGCATGGAGTTTACATATATGCGTGTCAAGTGGCATGGAGATGATGCTTCAAAAGTTACATCAAAGACAATAGACAATCCTGGTAGTGGTTGGGAATTCAGAGAAAATGATTCGCCAAATGATAATAAGAAATCTGAACATACAATTTATTATGCAAGTAAAGATAAAAAACGAACGATGATTCGACTGGGTGAATTTGTTTCGAAGAGTATAAGAGATAATAATTCAGTGGATGTACAAGTTGTTTGTAGAGTCACAGATCCACAAGTCTTATTGGGAGCTCAACCTAATAATTTTATAAATAAAGTTACACTTCAAAAAGATGGAAAAGATATAGCTACATCATCTAGTAAAGTACCTGTTCAATTGACTAAGACAGATAAAAATATCGATAAACAATTAGCAGAAACGAATGGACAGAAACTTAAATTTGAAATCAATACGAATCAGCTTGGTCAAACACTACCTACAAATGATAACGGTGAATTAACGCTTGTGGATAGGTTGGGTGATAATCTTAAATTGGATACAACTTCGATTAAAGTATTTAATAGTAATAATGAAGAATTAACGAATTGTAAAAAGTCATATCAAAATAATATTTTAGAAATTAAGATTCCAAATAATATTCCAATCAAAATTACATATACAGCGACTGTAAATGCGAAGCCAGGGGATTCTGTGAATATCGCAAATACAGCATATTGGAAAGGTTATTCAGAAAATGGTGGAGGAACTGTACAAGAAAGATTAAGCTATAATGTAAGTGGAACAATTGGCACTTCATCTGTAGTAAACTTTAAGCTTACAAAACAAGATCAGAATAATTTGGATAAAGTATTAAAGGGTGCAACTTTTAAAATAGAAAAGTGTACATTTGATAAAGATGGAAATATGACTACATCAGAAATTTCAACCCCAACTACAGGTAATGATGGAACCATTGCCCAGAATTTACAATATGATACGCTTTACAAAATAACGGAAACACAAGCACCAAATGGTTATGTTCTAGATGATGAACCAATCTATATTTTGGATGTAAAAGAAGGTAATGAGAGTTATGTGGACACTGTAAAACAATATCTAAAGAATATAAATTTAGAAGTGAGTTATCAGGAAAAAAACTTTAATTTACAGGTAAGAAACCATAAGGGTGAAATTACTGTAGTCAAAAAGTTTATTAATGATGCAGCAGGAAAATTAACTAAACCTGTTAGCGGAACATATAGATTTGGATTGTATGACGATCAAAATAAATGGCTACAGACACAACCGATTACTTATAATGCGGGTGATACTCAAGATAAATCGGTTAAGTTTGAGAATCTAGATTTAGATAAAACATATTATGTTTATGAACTAGATGATAAAGATCAACCAATTACGGATACATCAAAAGAAGTAACAATAAACACTATGAATTATCAAGTGGTTTATGAAAATAATGGAACTGCTAAAAGTAGTGCCAAAAATGGTGATACGGTTATTGTTACAAACAAGAGCCGTACAAAGATATTACCTTCAACAGGTAGTATAGGAACCCTGATTTACAGGTTATTAGGAGCAACGTTGGTGGTTGCAAGTTTAATATGCCTGTCAAATATAAACAAAAACAATAGAAAAGAAAAAAGGAGAAAGAGATGAAACTAATTAAAAAGATTGCAGCCATTATGTTTGCGTTCATGATGGTATTCTCATTAAGCACAAACGCAAAAGCAGAAAGTGGTAAGTATGAAGATGAAAATGGTAAAATTACTATTAGTAAAGCCATTGAAAAACAAACTTATACCATTTATCGTATGTTAAAATTGGAAAGTTTCGATGGTGACCATTATTCTTATACATTAGAAGATGGATGGGATAGTTTTTATACAACAGGAGCTGGAAATGACTATTTAGAAAAAAATGGTGATGGATACATTACATTTAAAACAGGAAAAGATAATCCTGAAGATATGCGTTTGTTTGCCCAAAAAGCATTAGCATATGCGAAAAATACTGATAACCATATAACTTATATTGAACAAAAAACTGCTGATAGTACCAATGTTGTAGAATTCAGTGGATTAAATTTGGGGTATTATTTAGTTGATTCAAGTGTAGGTGCACTTTGTAGTTTAACTACAACAAAACCTTTAGCTTCACTAGAAGAAAAGAATGGTGCACCTGAGTTAACAAAATCAGTGTTTAATACGCATTATGATAGATATATACCGTATAATGATGCTTCTCTAGGAACTGATGTAAAATTTAAAACTGAAATTAAAGCAAAGCCAGGCGTTGAGAATTACATTTTACATGATAAGATGGAATCTGGATTGACATTTAATAATGATTTAACAGTGAAAGTTGACGGTACTGATATACCTGAAGACAAGATGACTATTACCTATGTAAATAATAATGTGGATAAATGTGCATTTGAAATTAAATTTGATGATAATTACTTAAATTCGCTTTTTAGTGATACAAAAAAGGAATTAAATATTACAGTTGAATACACAGCTAAATTAAATAAAAATGCTGTGTCTGAAAATCATAATACAGCTGAACTGATTTATGGTGATAAAAATACAATAGTATCTAAAACAAAAACATTAACATATACAATTCCTGTGTTTAAATATACTGGAACAAATAAACCTCTTAAAGGAGCGGTTTTTACATTAAGTAAAGATAAAGATGGATTTGATTTATATAAATTGGTATTTGTAGAAAATAAAGATGATTATGCAGTATATAGATTGAAAACAGATGAAGATTTAGAAACTTCATGTGTAGATAATATTGAAACAGGGACAACAGGTAAATTTAAAATAACAGGTTTAGGATCTGGAGTATATTATCTAAAAGAAACTAAAGCACCTAAAGGTTATAATATTTTAAAAGATTCAAAAAAAATTGTGATTTCAGAAGGTGGAAAAATAAAGCTTAATGCTGATTATAATAATGGTGTTGTTACAGGGGGAGAATCTGTAACTGGAGATATTATGGTTCAAAATAATGCAGGAACCGAACTACCATCTACTGGTGGTATGGGAACAACACTAATCTACTTGATTGGTGGTGCACTAGTACTAGGATCAGGTATTGTATTGGCTAATAAGAAAAGAGCGAAAGCTAAATAATTGATTTATTGATTAAATTATGTTGTATGGTGGGGATATTGTTTTCCCCTTCTATACAACAATAGGGAGAGGGTTGTAAGATGAGAAAACATATGTCAACTATAATTGCGATACTTGTTTTTATTACAGGCTTGTCCTTATTGTTGTATCCTACGGTTAGTAATTATTGGAATTCTTTACATCAAAGTCGTGTTGTCGCAAATTATTCGGATACTATGGCTAAGTTAACAAAACAGGATAAACAGGCTGAGATTGATCGGGCTGTTGAATATAATTCTAGGTTAGCAAGTAATGGTGGTCGCTTTACTCCAAGTGATTCTGAGCTTAGTGAATATAAGAGTTTATTAAATGCGGATGGTACAGGTATGATGGGATATATCATGATTCCTAAGATTGGTGTGAAGCTTGCGATTTATCATACGGTAGATGATGCTGTATTGCAGGTGGGTGTTGGTCATTTAGAAGGTTCGAGTATTCCTGTTGGAGGTAGTGGTACGCATTGTGTTCTATCTAGTCATAGAGGTCTTCCAAGTGCGAAGTTATTTACGGAACTGGATCGTATGAAAAAGGGAGATGTATTTTATCTTCATGTATATGATCAGGTTCTTGCGTATCAGGTAGATAATATAGCGATTGTAGAACCAAATGATTATGGTTTATTAGAAATTGAAGAAGGTAAGGATTTATGTACTTTATTTACTTGTACGCCTTATGGTATTAATACACATCGATTATTAGTTCGTGGCCATCGTGTAGAGAATGTGTTGGATGAAAAGAATTTAACGGCCGATGCTGCAAGGGTGAATCCTTTGGTTGTGGCTAGTATTATTGGTTTGATTCTATATGGGATTGGTTATGTTGTATATCGAATTCGAAAGAAGGGAGTGTAGGTAATGAAAAGAATAGTTTGTTTCGTATTTTTAACTTCATTATGTTGCCTTTTACCTATGACTCTATTTGCGGATTCTGATTTCATGAATTTGGTTGTTAATTGTCCAGTATCGAATATGCAAGTATCTTTATATCGAGTGGCGGATGAGAATTATAATTTAGTTGATTCATTTTCACATTATTCCATTGATTTAAAACAAGATGTACAAGGTGCAGCTAATGCCTTAGAGAATCGTATTTTAATGGATGGAATAGAGGCGGATGCTTCTGTTACTTCGGATAGTTTGAGCACTGCTAGTTTTACTGGCTTAGAAACCGGTATTTATTTAGTGGTTGGAAAAGAAGTTTTTCAGGATGGTGTATTTTATATGCCACAAGTATCCTTAATTTCTTTAAGTGGTGATTTGAGTGTGGATTTAAAATATGAGACAAGTGATAAGCCAAGTCGTATTCATGTATTAAAGGTATGGAAGAAGGATAATAAGAAGTCTCGTCCTAAATCGATTGAAGTATGTTTATTAAGATCAGATGGTATAGTGGTTGATAAAGTGGTATTAAATTCAGATAATCAATGGTCAACTACTTGGGATCATCTTTCTACTTTATATACATATCGTGTCATGGAAACAAGTGTTCCTTCAGGCTATAAGGAGAGTTGTACTCGTGAAAAGGATACGATTGTTTTAACGAATACGGGTAGTGATAAATATCGTGTTGAAAAGAAAGATGAAGTACTTCCAAATTCAGGTCAATTGTGGTGGCCGGTTCCCGTACTTTTATTTGTGGGTCTTGTGTTGTTTGGCTTAGGACGCCATTTTAAAAATGAAGAATAGATTGTATCGATATGTTTCTTGGATTGGAATCTTTTGTATTATGTGTTCCATTTCTTTATGTGCATATAATGTATATGATTCGTTTCGATCTTATTTTATTTCTAAACAAAAGATGAATGCGTATCATGTTGTAAAGACAAGTGTTGGCTCTATACCGGATTATGTATTAAATCCAGATATGGATATGCCTGAAGTAGATGTGGATGGAATTTCTTGTATTGGTACTTTAGAAATTCCTAGATTAGGTTTGAATCTTTGTGTTACAAGTACATGTAGTGATGAAAATATGAAACAACTTCCTTGCCGATATTATGGAAGTATTTATAAAAGTAATATGGTGATTATAGCGCATAATTATTGGTTTCATTTTGGTAGGTTAAATACATTAAAAAGTGGAGATGAAATTATTTTTACAGATGGTTCAGGAAATTGTTTTAAATATAGTGTTGACGCAATGGATGTAGTGAGTCCAGAAAGTGTAGCTGAAGTAACGAATGGCAAATGGCCACTTACGTTAGTGACTTGTACTTTGGATAGTCAAAATAGAATTGTTGTGAGGTGTAAATAGGATGCTTATGAAGGTAAGTGTCCTTTTATTATTTTATGGATATATAAAGCTTTAAAAAAAGAGTATAATATATTTTGGCTAAAAAATATTGAGCTGATATAGTGTGACAAAAGTGTATTTCGTGCATCATACATAGCCTAAACACGATTGGAAAGAAGGCTGAATAAGACCTTTAATGCAAGAAGGTAAGGGGGATACTATTGCAACTGCAGCTATTTTTTTAGAAAAAGAAATTAAATCGGCTGAGGGATTGAGGTAGCGTGTAAAAGGGTCTGATGGAAACAATCACGGAATGTTTCAGAAACATAAAATTTGAGTATTGAACGAAGTTTTATCAGACAACTGAAATAAAGAAGTTGTTGTAAGAGCCCATGTTACAACTCTTAGCACTATATTGAATTTTTATGATAAGAGTACTAATTGAGAAAATTTACTGAGAATTATTGACTGGATACCATATATTATAGAACTGGATTTTGAAGGTAATAAGTTGATTGGTAAACATGAGCATTGCAGTGTGGAGAAGGAATTTAAGCATAATCAGTGGTGGATAAGAAGAGGAGAGGAATTAGATGGATACACGACGTTATATGGTCATTATCAAGGGTGTAATAAAAACATCCGAAATAAAGTCATGTGATTACAATAGAAATACTCAAAAATGGGATGTAAAATTCAAAAAAGGAAAGAAATATTCGTATATATTTTCGAATGTGGAAATATTGATTAATCCAGTTGTTTTAAATCCCAATATGTATCGTATCAGCATAGAAGGACGAGAGTTCTTTAATGTGATGTCAATATATGAATTTAGGAGTAAAAACAATTCTTATTGGCATATCTGTTTTGATAATGGCTGTGAAAAAGATTATCGTCGTAGCGACTTGCATATTGTTGAATCATGCCTTACTCAGAGCCAGTCATCAAATGTATTTGAATATATAAAGCAAATTGCAGGTTTGAGTAATATTAGAAATGAAGAAACTGGTGAAAAACTATTGTCAAAGATGTTTGACAAGATTTCTTTTGTGGGTAGTGATGTGGCCTTAG
>OGYP01001730.1_pt1 | contig 10559 bp, 4 predicted proteins | sample 1576571 | NCBI WGS metagenome assembly OGYP01 (sample SAMEA3541559, study PRJEB24748) | human gut metagenome | biome: human gut; feature: human-associated habitat; material: faeces | place: China | collected 2012
CCCCGTCCCTTCCTCACTGCCGGCGCTGCGTACTTCGGGGAGAGAAACACCTTGTGGCGGGCCGGTTTCCGGGATGGCAGAGTTCCTCAGCTTCGGGGTGATGAACCCGCCGGAAAAAAAATGAAACCGGGTTCTCTCCGACTCCGGGGATGATGCCGGATCAGACCGGTATGGGGCGCTTCCAGGGGGTCTCAGGCTGTCTGTAGGGCATCCTCATATGAAAAGACCTAACGGGAAAGAAAAGTACCGCTCCAGCGAAATCTGTTCTGTCTCTTCCCAAGCCCGGGAGATGCCGGGGGACCTTGGCCACTGTCCTGTTCGGGAACATCAACGGAAACAATCAGACAGAGCCGTTATCAGACCTGAAACGTTGAAGAAGTTTATGACGACCGAAGCTTCCGGGCTGCTCCCGGCTTCAGGAACGCCGAACGCCGCGGTCGGCCACTCCGCTCATCCATGTCAGCTCTTGGTGCGCTCAATGCCCTAAAAAATACAAGCAGGGGAAACTGCAGCCGGCATGCGTGATACGGTTCCCTATGCGCCAGCCCCGCCGCCGTCCGCGCCGGAGCCAGAACAGACGGAGAAGCCCGTGTACGAACGTACACGGGCTTCTCCCCAATCAGGCTGTCCGCCTTTCTAGAACTCGTAGTGCACCTGGAACAGTCCGGAAACGCCCTCCCGGACTCCTCCGTAGCCAGTGGCACCGAGCGTAAAGAAGAGCGGCTCCCCTTCAGAGGGTCTCAGCCTGAGGCCTGCCTCCACCATAGCCGTATCGCCCGTAAGTGAGGCGGACGGCGTATCGTGACCGTAAATGTCGGATGTACTCCTGCCGTTAAACTGGCGCTCGTAGGCCGCGCCGAGGTACCAGCTGAACACATCGCTGCCCTTAAAGCTCAGACGCGCTCCGCCGCGCAGGCGGTTCGAATCCATGGCGTCGAAGTTCACACGGCTTCCGCTGATGGATCCGTCGTCCTCGCTCACGTGCGACCACAGATACTTTGCGTAAATATCAAGGTCAACGTTGTCCGTGACGGACTTCATCCAGCCGATGCCGCCGTGGGCAGCCATATAGGGAGACTCCGAGCTGTAATCGGCTTCGGAGCCGTTGACGCGCCAGCCGTCCGTATCCCAGTTGTAATTCAGCATGCCGATGCGGAAAGATCCCTCAGCGTAAAGGCCCTGCATGGCCGTCTCATTGAGGTAAAGCTTTCCGAGGGCACCGACGCCGTAGTACCCGGCGTTGCCATCGCTGTCAAAACTGTCATACCCGGCATGTTCGTGCTCAGCGTTAAAACGGGAAAGCCCCGCCTCAAAGAACACACCCGCCAGGAAACCAACCGAGCGCAGCTTGCAGTAACGGGCGAGGCCCACCATGGCATTTCCGCTTGTCATGTTAAAGTGCGTGCCCGTTTTGTAGGTTGAGTACCCACCGGTAACGGTCATGAACGCTCTCGTGCCGCAGGGCTCTTCGCCCGGAAGACACATAGCGCTTTCCGCAGCGCTTTCCATGCCGGCGCCGGCCACCATGTCACCGCCCTGATCCACGAGAGCGAGACCGGGAAGACGATCGACGTTGAAGGCCTTCGTACGGTGATCGGCCTGCACATTCTTCGTCCGGGCGATGAGATCCTGGCCGTTCTTGATGAAGTAATCCACATCGAAGGTCAGGAAGCCTTTGGAGAGTCCGGACTGGGAACTGGTCATGCCGGCTGTGCCGGTCTCATTGTCCATGGTGCCGTCATTGGACACTGCGCCAGCATACGGCACATAGGAACCGTCGGAACCGATGGTCACGACGCTGGCGCCGTTCACGTAGAGGTTCGTGCCCGAGAAGCTGGACGAGGCCGTGGGCGTGTGGACGAGGACATATTCCTCCGGCACGTTGCCGGGCTGATTCCTCAGACTCTGAATGGAGACGCTGGTGAAACTCCCCTTCCCGTCACCAATGACGGCGGATTTCGCGAGATCCGCGCTGGGCGTCCCCTCCGCCACATCGGAGAAATTCAGATTCTGGAAATTCTGCAGGCTGTCCGCCTGAATCTGGCCGTGCAGGTTCAGGGTGTTGCCGGTGAAGACGTCAGAAGAGGTTCCGCCCGACCGGCCGCCGTACAGATCAGAGCCCGCGAAACTGGCCGTGCCATAAAGCGTGACCGTATTGTTTACAGCCGAGCCGTCGTCGTAGCCGCCGACCACAGCGGCGCGCACCCGTCCGGCGGTTACCGTGATGCTGTTGCTGCTGGCTGAGCCGTCTTCGGTGTAGCCGCCATAGAGACGTTCAGAGACCGAGCCGCCTTCCATGACAATAATATTGCCCGAAGCATCGCCGGACAGGGTATGTCCGCCTTCCGCGCCGCCGCTGACAGTACCGTCGATGTAGACAAAGTTCCCCTCTGCCCTGCCGGTTTCCGTATAGTCGCCATAGACACTGCCCGTAACAGTGCTGCCGCCTTCAAGCCTGACCGTGTTGCCGGAAACACTGGCCGTAACGGAACTGCTTCCGGCAAGACTGCCCGTATCACCGGAAACACTGTCCCTAACAGCCTGAAATGATTCTTCAGAGACCTCTGCGCCGGCACTGCTTCCGAAAACCGAGCCGCCATAGACACTCCCGCTGACAGTGCTTCCTCCGGCAAGAATAACGGTATTTTTTTCTGCGGTAACACTGAATTCTGACTGCGCCAGGGCATCTACCGAAGCAGGGGAGACTCTGACGATGCCGCCGTAGACATTCCCGTCCACGGTAAGGGTGCCGGCGGTGCCGGCAATGGACACTGTGTTGGAATCAGCGCTGCCATGAAAAACGACCGGAGCCGCTTCTGGCTGGACGGGATCCGGAACCAGAAAAGACATCATGAGAACAGGAGTCTCTGGCTCAATGGGCATCCCGTATTCAATCAGACCGCCATGCACATCTCCGCTCACGGCTGAACTGTCAGCAATGCCCACCGTATTGCCATCGGCATGGGCAGTGAAAACCGTAGGAGATGGTATGATAGCAAATTCAGGGGCCGCAGCGCTGCGCTGAAAACGCGGATACGCATAGGTCTGTCCGCCTGTTCTGATGGTTCCGCCGTAGACATCCCCGGCAGAAGACTGCTCAAGAAAAACACTGTTCCCACTGGCCGAGAGGCTGACAGACGACAGGGCACTGTCGGAGCTGCCTGACGTACTTACAGGATACGGATACGCAAAACCGGATTCAATCAGGCCGCCATATACACGCGCACCGGAGGCACTGACATGGGAAAGGGCAGCGGTATTGGTGTCAGCCGAGACGTTGATACCTGGATATATTTCGGAAATCCTGACGCAGCCTCCAAAAATACCATCACTCTTCACGCCGGCACCGGAAAGGGTGTCCGTGCTGATCTCCACTCCGACACCGGAAAAAGCAACAGTATTGTTATCCGCCGAGACATCCAGAGGTTCTGGGGAAAGCTCCGCGGGATCCGGCTCAGCGACACTGACCAGGTTTACCGGGCCCCATGCCGAATATTTCACGAGGCCGCCGAACACGGGTACCCCCATTACCCCTCCGGACATGGTACAGCGTTTCTGTCGGCTTTGCCGAGGCTGCCATAGACATATCCGCCGTACACTCCCCCGAATCCATTCGTGCTGCTTATCGTGGAATCGCCGGAGATGCTGACGGCATTGCCATACGCGTTGCCGAGGCTGTCATAAATGACCCCGCCGGCGATCAGTCCCTCCACAGAGGAATCTTCTATCGTCACCGCGTTCGCATATGCGTCACCGGTGCCCCAGGACACGGCTGCGCCGCCGGCGATGAAGCCGCTCAGGAACGAGCCTCCGGTGAGGCTCACACTGCTTTCGTAAGCGTTTCCTTTTCCTGACTCAACGAGAGCACCAAAGATGCCTCCCGGGGTATCCGGGATGACACCGGTCAGCGCCACCCGCCCCTTTGCGTCACCGTCATTCTGTGTCCAGCTTGCAGGGGTCATCCCGTATTCATTTTTCTCAGTGTCAGGAATTGTGCTTTCAAAGGAAAGCGTTCCATTGAGGGCGCTGCTGCCGTCATCTCTCCAGTCATGGGCGGCAAAGGCTGTGCCGCAGGGGAAAAAAGTGAGCCATGCGGCAGCCGCACTGATGAGCCAGGGCGCGCTCCGCAGAGATCTGCGCGCGGCTCCGGAAAGCCCCCAGGCTCCCCTCTGACGTAAAGAAACTTTTGTAACGCCTTTTTTCTTCATTACTCATTCTCCTTGAGACGATATCCCGCGCCCTGACAGACAGGAATTCACTCTTCCCGGGAAACAGGCCGGGCTTTCGCTGCAGGCTGATTCCGCTTTCACATCCTCGTGGTGGAATTTTTTATTTTGCCTGTTTGAATTAGTACTAATATGTTTTGCGCTCTGAGTGCAAGATATAATTCATAAAAAAATGGACGTTAAAAGAAAAATTTGCCTTTTGTACCCTCCGAAAATTTCTGCTACTGGCTACGAATATAAAGTGTCTGCTATGTGATATAGAACGATTCCTTAATAAAAATAAGATTTAATACGCTGTGTGATATCCCTGACGAACCTGCATTGTGTGCAGGAAATAGCGCTCTGCAGACGGAGTATTTCCGACAGAAGGGGCAAAACAGGGGCCGGTGCAGTGGCGTATACTCCCGCTGGCCTTCCGCATGCTCCGCATGATGTGAGACAGACACCCCTGCCAGATGAAACGTGGGCCGCCCACACTCCTGCCGGCCCGGCGGCTCTTCCCACCATACTCCGGCGTATATTCCCGGAAAAACGCTGCATTCCGTACCGGTGAACGGACAGCCCTCCGTGAGGTTGTCTTCTCAAAAAAAAACAGCCTCTCTGCGTGCGTCCGGCGCACGGGCAGAAAGGCTGTTGTTTTTTCTGCAGAGGGTCCGGGATGTTTCACCGGACGCCCCTGGCTGTGTTTTCCTTAGAACTCGTAGCGTATCTGGAACGTGCCGCTTACGCCTTCCCTCGTCCCCGCATAGCCGGAGGCGCCAAGCAGGAAGGAGACAGGAACCTCTTTTGAAGGCTTCAGCTGCAGGCCGGCTTCCACCATGGCCGTGTCACCCTTCAGGGAGGCGGACGGCGTGTCGTGTCCGTAGACATCGGACGCGCTCCTGCCGTTGAACTGGCGCTCGTAGGCCGCGCCGAGATACCAGCTGAAAGCCTCACTGCCCTTAAAGCTCAGACGCGCACCTCCGCGCAGGCGGTTGGAATCCATGGCGTCGAAGTTCACACGGCTTCCGCTGATGGATCCGTCGTCCCCGCTCACGTGCGACCACAGATATTTTGCGTAAATATCAAGGTCAACACTGTCCGTGACGGACTTCATCCAGCCGATGCCCCCGTGAGCCGCCATATAGGGCGACTGTGAGCTGTAATCGGCTTCAGAGCCGTTGACACGCCAGCCGTCCGTATCCCAGTTGTAGTTCAGCATGCCGATACGGAAGGATCCCTCGGCGTAGAGTCCCTGCATGGCCGTCTCATTGAGGTAGAGCTTCCCCAGGGCGCCCGCCCCATAATAGCTGGCATTGCCCTCGCTGTCGAAACTGTCATATCCGGCATATTCATGCTCTGCGTCAAAACGGGAGAGGCCTGTCTCGAAGAATACGCCGGCGAGAAAACCAACTGAAGGCAGTTTGCAGTAACGGGCCAGTCCCACCATGGCATTTCCGCTCGTCATGTTAAAGTGCGTGTCCGTCTTGTAGGTCGAGTACCCTCCGGACACGGCCATGAAGGCGCGCGTCCCGCAGGGTTCTTCACCGGGGAGACACATGGCGCTTTCCGCAGCGCTTTCCATGCCGGCGCCGGCAGCAAGATCGCCGCCCTGATCCAGCAGCGCGAGGCCGGGGAGGCGATCAATATTGAAGGACTTCGTACGGTGATCGGACTGCACATTCTTCGTCCGGGCGACGAGATCCTGGCCGTTTTTGATGAAGTAATCCACATCGAAGTTCAGAAAGTCTTTGGTGAATCCGGACTGGGAGCGCGTCATGCCGGCTGCGCCGGTCTCATTGTCCAGGGTGCCATCGTTGGACACAGTGCCCGTATACGGCACATAGGAACCGTCGGGACCGATGGTCACGGCGTCTGCGCCGTTCACGTAAAGGTTCGTGCCCGCGAAACTGGACGAAGCCTTTGGCGTATGAATGAGGACATATTCCTCAGGCACGTTACCGTGCTGATTCCTCAGATTCTGAATGGAGACATTGGTGAAACTCCCCTTCCCGTCGCCCAGGACGGCGGATTTCGCGAGATCCGCACTCGGCGTGCCGTCAGCCACGTCGGAGAAGTTCAGGTTCTGGAAGTTCTGCAGGCTGTCCGCCTGAATCTGACCGTGCAGATTCAGTGTGTTGCCGGTGAAGACGTCAGAAGAGGTTCCGTCCGACCGGCCGCCGTACAGATCAGAACCCGCGAAACTGGCCGTGTCGTACAGCGTGACCGTGTTGTCCACAGCCGTGCCGTCGTCGTAGCCGCCGGCCACAGCGGCGCGCACCCGTCCGGCGGTTACCGTGATGCTGTTGCTGCTGGCTGAGCCGTCCCCGGTGTATCCGCCATAGAGACGGTCGAAGACCGTGCCGCCCTCCATGACAACGGTATTGCCCGAAGCGTCGCCGGACAGGGTATGTCCGCCTTCCACACCGCCTCTGACAGTACCATCGACGTAGACAAAGTTCCCTTCTGCCGTGCCGTTTTCCGTATAACCGCCATAGACGCTGCCCGTAACAGAACTGTTTCCTTCAATCCTGACCGTATTGCCGGAAACACGGCCCGTAACAGCCTGGGTCCCTTCGGAGGGCTCTGCGCTGGTATTGCTTCGGGATACCGATCCGCCATAGACACTTCCGCCGGAAGAACTTCCTCCGGCAAGAACAACAGTATTTTTTTCTGCGGTAACAGTGGCTTCTGACTGCGCTGAGCCAGAAGCTTTCACAATGCCGCCGTAGACATCTCCGGCAGAAGACTGTTCAAGAAAAACGTTATTTCCACTGGCCGAGAGGCTGACCGGTGACTGAGCACCGCCAGAGCTGTCCTTCGCACTTCCGGATGCAATCAGGCCGCCGTATACGCGCACACCGTCAGCACTGACTCGGGAAAGGGAAACGGCGTTGGCATCAGCCGAGGCGCTGATTCCCGGATAGATTTCTCCGGGCCTGACACAGCCGCCGAAAATCCCTTCGTTCTCCACTCCGACATGTAAAGAGGTGTCCGCGTTGGTCTTCACCCCGACACCGGAAAGAGTAACGGTGTTGTGATCCGCTGTGGCATCCGGCGTTTCAGTGGATGCCGCCCCCTGTGCCGTGTATTCCACAAGGCCGCCATAAACGCCTCCGGCCAGCTTCCCTCCGGACACGATGGCATCGTTCCTGTCGGCTTTGCCAAGGCTGCCAATGAGATATCCCCCATATACTATGTCGTTTACAGCAGAATCACCGGAGATTCTGACAGCGTTTTTATATGCGTTACCGGTGCTATGATTTACAAGCCCGCCAACGACCACGCCGCCCACAACGGATTTATCCAGTGCTACAGTATTGGCATATGCGTCCCCGATGCTTCTGATAACTGTGTCTTTGTTGCCGTCAGGGTACACGGTAATGACTGCTCCGCCGGTGACCGCGCCTTTCACAGGAGAACTGTATAGCTTTACCGTATTATTATGCGCATCTCCGGTGCTCCCTGCCAGGACAGCGCCGGTGACCGAGCCCATCAACAACTGTTCATCCGATTCCGCGGCATGATCTATTGTTACCGTGTTATTATATGCATTTCCCGTGCTCAGTCTCAAAGCTGCGCCAAAGACCTGACCCGTCACAGAAGAGTTTTCTTTTATTACTACCGTGTTAGTATACGCGTCTCCGGTACTCGTATCAAAAACTGCACCGTAGATAGCGCCTTCCACAGAAGACTTTCCTTGTATTGTTACCGTGTTAGTATACGCGTTTCCGGTACTATCCTGTATCGTAGCACAGGAGACATAGCCTCCTTCCACAGAAGAATTTTCTATTGTTATGCTGTTAGTATATGCGTCTCCAGTGCTATTCTTATGTATGAAAGCGCCGATGGCCATGTCTTCCACCCTGGATTTATCTGCTACCGTTAGCTTGTTATCATGCGCGTCTCCGGTGCTCATCTCCATGGAAGCGCCAATGATATCGTCCACAGTGGAATTATCTATCGTTACCTTGTTACTATACGCGGCACCGGTGCTCCTCGTCAGGAAAGCGCCTGCGGCATCGTCCACAGTAGAATTATTTTTTATTGATACCGTATTATCATGCGCGTTCCCAGTGCTCCCTTCCAAGACTGCTCCGGTGACCGTGCCCATCTTTTTCTGCCCATTCGTTACCGTGGCATGATCTACAGTTACTTCATTATTATACGCGTTTACTGTGCTATCATTTATCACTGCACAGAATACATATCCTCCTTCCACTGAAGAATTTTTTATTATTATGCTATTAATATATGCGTCTCCAGTGCTCTTATTATTCATGAAAGCGCCGTAGACACTGCCTTCCACCCTGGATTTATCTACTACATTTACCCTGTTATTATGCGCGTCTCCAATGCCACTGTACAAGAGTGCGCCGACGGCCGCGCCTCTCACAGAAGATCTTCCAGTGATGCTCACGCTGCTTTCGTACGCGTTTCCTTTTCCTGACTCCACGGAAGCGCCGACGACCGAGCCTCCCACAGAAGATCTTCCAGTGATGCTCACGCTGCTTTCGTAAGCGTTCCCTTTTCCTGACTCAACGAGAGCGCCGTAGATATTTTCTGAGATACCCCGGACACCTGTCAGTTCCACCTGCCCCTTTGCATCACCACCATTCTTTGTCCAGCTTGCCGGGAGTTCCCCTTCTTTATTTCTCTCAGCGGGGTTAATTGTATTTTCAAAAGAAAGCGTTCCATTGAGGGCGCTGCTGCCGTCACTTTTCCACGCATGGGCGGCAAGGGCTGTGCCGCAGGGAGCAAAAGTGAGCCATGCGGCAGCCGCACTGATCAGCCAGGGTGCAACCTTCAAAGCTCTGTGCGTATCCCCAGAAAGCCTCAAAGCTTTTCTTTGATTTAAAAAAACTTTTGTAACGCTTTTTTTTATTCATTACTCATTCTCCTTGAGACCATACCGCACATCCTGACAGTCAGAAAGCCGCTTTCCACGGAGAACGGTCCGGGATTGCGCTACAGATGTATTTCGCTTTCATATGGCCATGTCTGAATCATTCCCTCATAGTGTTTGAACGGACACTATATAGTTTGTATTTTAAGAGCAAGAAAAAAATTAATGGAACGGCAGTGAAAATTTATATTGCCGGTGTCCCCATTTAACCTGTTTAAATTACCAAACAAATTAAAGCTCCATCCCCGGAGCCACCGTTTCTTCCTGCCATGAACCACAAAAAGACAGATCGTAAAAGCCGGAAGGGTAGAGTCCATATAGTGGTGTAAATTCCCGTGGCAAAAAGGTGAATTTTCATTCCAAGTGCAAGATCCTAGGCAGAGTTGCGGAGTTCTTCAGCAAAGCATTCCTGTGCCGTTTTCCACCCGAGAACTTTCCTCGGCCGGTTGTTTATCCGGTACACTCCCTTCCAGTATAAGTCACGCTGGCTGACGGCTGAAAAGTTGGTTTTCTTCGGGAAAATTTCCCTCAAAAGGCCATTTGTATTTTCGTTTGATCCTTTCTGTCAGGGGCTGTGGGGATCAGAAAAATAAAACGGAATATGCAGCTCATTTTCAATTTTCTGATACCAGGCAAACTCCTTTCCACGATCTCCGGTAAGTGATTTGATTGTTCCTGGAGGAAGTATTTTAATTAACTTTTTCAAGGTGTTATAGAAATTTTCCGCTGTGCAGGATTCAGCCCTGCAGGCAAAAAGCATACGGGTTTTCCGTTCGACTACAGTAAACACGCAGCCGGTGCCGTTACGTCCGGATTCGACCGTATCCACCTCAAAATGGCCGAATTCACCGCGGCTTTCGATGCTGGCAGGACGGGTATGGACAGACCTCCCTGCCGTGTATTTCTTTGCCTTTCCTTCCTTCCGCTGAACGCGCCGCCTGCCTTTATGCCTGAGCAGTGACCGATCTCCGTACAGAAGGAAGCCGGCGTACAGCCAGCGGTAAATACTGACTGTGGTGCCAGGCCTTTAAGGACGGTATTTGCCATCTGCTCAGGAGAGTATCCGCGGCGGATTAATTTCTCAGCCGTTTCGATAACCCGGGGCAGTAATTTTCCTTTCGGTTTTGATTTCTTCCTGTTCTCCCTGTACCGGGTATGAGCAGCAGCTGCTTCATACCTTTTACGGCGTTCTTTCAGAGGGATACCCTGAGGAAACTGTCTGGAAAATTCCCTGGAAACAGTCGCTTCAGAGATTCCGCAGTGCCGCGCGATGCGGGCGCCAGAGAAGCCTTCTCTGGCCAATGCCATAATTGCGGCTCTTTTCTCTTCGGAAAGGTGATGATATGCTCTTTGCGGGCTCATGCCGTTCTCCTGTGAACCGTTTGTTTTTTTGCAACACAGGATTACTGCATGGGCCTTTTTTATTCCAGCCCGTCGAAACCGAACTT
>OGYP01001734.1_pt1 | contig 10545 bp, 10 predicted proteins | sample 1576571 | NCBI WGS metagenome assembly OGYP01 (sample SAMEA3541559, study PRJEB24748) | human gut metagenome | biome: human gut; feature: human-associated habitat; material: faeces | place: China | collected 2012
GCAACGCCATGACAGATGATGATAAGGTAAACAGAATGGTAAATATCTGGAACCAGTATCAGTGCATGGTAACATTCAACCTTTCACGTTCCGCATCATATTTCGAGAGCGGTATCGGCAGAGGAATGGGCTTCAGAGATTCAAACCAGGATATCCTCGGCTTCGTTCATCAGATACCGGACCGTGCAAGACAGCGTATCATCGACATCGCTTCTACACAGCTTCCTGACGGCGGCTGCTATCATCAGTATCAGCCTCTTACAAAGAAGGGCAACTCTGATATCGGCGGCGACTTCATTCTTACTCTTGATTGAAACGAGAGCATCCAATTGATCAGCACCAATGTAGAAGCTTTCTTCTGCATATGCAGCTTTCAGTCCGGGAATACCGTCTTTCGCTTTGTCTTTGATTAACTTAGCAGGAACGTTTGCAGTATTGCTAAACATAACAGCAGTAGTACCTTTCAAAGAACCGTAAAGAGGTGAGAAGTCTTCTTCCAAGCTTTCAAGTGCTTTGTGAAGCAGCGTGTTTTTAACCAACATCAATTTGATGTCTGATTTAAAACAATCTCTTCTCAATGCACTGGTAGCAGCAGCGTTCATAGCTGTTACATCTACCAAGTAGAAGTGACCATATTCCTTTACTGTAGCAGCAATTTGCTCTATAATCGTACTTTTATCTTCCTTTCTCATTATTTCTCTGTTTTATTAGATTTCATCCACTGATTTCGGGTCGATTTTAATACCCGCACTCATTGTACTAGAAAGATAAATACTCCCAGCAGCCTCTGGGCGGCAAGGCCCAGTTCGGCGGCCAGCGCTTCGGTGAGATGGAGGTGTGGGCGCTGGAGGCCTACGGCGCCAGCTACACCCTGCAGGAGATCCTCACCGTCAAGTCCGACGATGTGACGGGCCGTGTCCGCACCTACGAGGCCATCGTCAAGGGCCACAACGTGCCGACCCCCGGCGTGCCGGAGTCCTTCAAGGTGCTGGTGAAGGAGCTGCAGTCCCTGTGCCTGGATATTCAGGTGCTGGACGAGGACGGCAACCAGATCGAACTGAAGGAGGACGAGGACGCTCTGGATACCTTCAATCTGGCCCGGATGGATGCTGACGACGAGCGCCAGAACCGCTATGCCGACGACAACGAGCTGGCGGATGCGGGCTTTGACTACGTGGCCGACGAGGAAGTGGACGCTTCCTACGACGGCGACGGGGAAGAATTTTAAGGACAGGAGGAGCAGCATACTATGAGTTACGCAACATTTGACGCCATTAAGATCGGAATCGCTTCTCCGGAAATGATCCGTGAGTGGTCCTACGGCGAGGTGAAGAAGCCGGAGACCATCAACTACCGCACCCTGAAGCCGGAGCGGGACGGCCTGTTCTGTGAGCGCATCTTCGGGCCCACCAAGGACTGGGAGTGCCACTGCGGCAAGTATAAGAAGATCCGCTATAAGGGCAAGATCTGCGACCGCTGCGGCGTGGAGGTCACACGGGCCAAGGTGCGCCGTGAGCGCATGGGCCACATCGAGCTGGCCACCCCCGTCAGCCATATCTGGTACTTCAAGGGTATCCCCTCCCGGATGGGCCTGCTGCTGGACATCAGCCCCCGCATTCTGGAGAAGGTGCTGTACTTCGCCGCCTATATTGTCACCGATCCCGGCGAGACGCCGCTGGTGAAGAACCAGATCCTCTCCGAGAAGGAATACCGGGATATGCGGGAGAAGTACGAGGATGACTTCGACGCCGGTATGGGCGCCGAGGCTGTGAAGAAGCTTTTGCAGCAGGTGGATCTGGAGGGCCTGAGCCAGCAGCTCCATGCCGAGCTGAAAACCGTCTCCGGCCAGAAGAAGGCCCGTGTGGTGAAGCGGCTGGAGGTGGTGGATGCCTTCCGCCTGTCCGGCAACAAGCCGGAGTGGATGGTCATCGACGTACTGCCGGTGATCCCCCCGGAGCTGCGCCCCATGGTGCAGCTGGACGGCGGCCGGTTCGCTACCTCTGACCTCAACGACCTGTATCGCCGGGTCATCAACCGCAACAATCGCCTCAAGCGCCTGATGGAGCTCAACGCCCCCGACATCATCGTCCGCAACGAAAAGCGGATGCTGCAGGAGGCCGTGGACGCCCTCATCGACAACGGCCGCCGTGGCCGTCCCGTCACCGGCGCCAATAACCGTGCCCTCAAGTCTCTGAGCGATATGCTCAAGGGCAAGCAGGGCCGCTTCCGCCAGAACTTGCTGGGCAAGCGTGTGGATTACTCCGGCCGAAGCGTTATCGTGGTCGGCCCTGAACTGAAGATCTACCAGTGCGGCGTACCCAAGGAGATGGCCGTGGAGCTGTTCCGTCCCTTCATCATGAAGAAGCTGGTGGAGGATGGCTCCGCCAACAACATCAAGTCCGCCAAGAAGATGGTGGATAAGGGCCGCACCGAGGTGTGGGACGCTCTGGACGAGATCATCAAGGATCACCCCGTGATGCTCAACCGTGCGCCTACGCTGCACCGTCTGGGCATTCAGGCCTTCGAGCCGGTGCTGGTGGAGGGCCGTGCTCTGAAGCTGCACCCCCTGAACTGCACCGCCTTCAACGCCGACTTCGACGGCGACCAGATGGCGATCCACGTCCCCCTGTCCGCCGAGGCTCAGGCCGAGGCTCGTCTGCTGATGCTGTCGGCCAACAACCTGCTGCGTCCGCAGGACGGCGGCCCCGTCACCGTGCCTACGCAGGATATGGTGCTGGGCTCCTACTATCTGACCTTCGAGCGGTTTGAAAACGGTATGTGCCAGATGACCAACGACGAGTTCTGGCCCGAGGGCATCGACTTTGCACTGGCCGGTAAGAGCTATGACGAGCTCACCGACGAGGAGAAGGAGCAGAACCACCTCAACATCTACCGGGATGAGGACGAGGTGCTGATGGCCTACAACGAGCACATCATCGGCATCCACCAGCCTGTGTGGGTGCGGGTGGAGAAGAAACTGGGCGACGAGACGCTGCGCCATGTGGTGCGGGCGACTCCCGGCCGGATCATCTTCAACCGCAACATCCCCCAAGATCTGGGCTTTGTCAAGCGCTTCAACGAGGACGGTACGCCCTCCGATAAGTTCTTCGACTACGAGATCACCGAGACCTGCGGCAAGAAGCTGCTGGGCAAAATCGTGGACCGCACCATCAAGCAGTACGGCTTTACCATCGCCGCCGAGGTGCTGGACAACATTAAGGCCACCGGCTATAAGTACTCCACCCGTGGCTCCATCACCATCTCCATTGCGGATATGACGGTGCCTGAGAAGAAGTACTCCCTCATTGCCGAGACGGAGCAGCGAGTGGTGGATATCGAGGACCAGTACAACATGGGCTTCATCACCGACGAGGAGCGCTACAAGCTGGTGGTGCGTGAGTGGGAAAAGACCACCAACGACGTTACCGACGCCCTGACCGCCAGTCTGGATAAGTATAATCCCATCTTCATGATGGCCGACTCCGGCGCCCGTGGCTCCATGAAGCAGATCCGTCAGCTGACCGGTATGCGTGGCCTGATGGCCAACACCGCCGGTAAGACCATCGAGATCCCCATCAAGGCAAACTTCCGTGAGGGTATGTCCGTGCTGGACTACTTCACCTCCTCCCGTGGCGCCCGTAAGGGTCTGGCCGATACGGCTCTGCGTACCGCAGACTCCGGTTATCTGACCCGCCGCATGGTGGACGTGTGCCAGGATGTCATCATCCGTGAGGATGACTGCGGCGTGGACAAGGGCATCGTGGTGTCCGAGATCAGCGAGAACGGTCAGGTCATCGAGAAGTTCTCCGAGCGTGTCAAGGGCCGCTTCCCGGTGCGGGACATCCTGAAGCCCGGCACCGACGAGGTGCTGATCTCCAAGGATCACATGATGACCGAGGACGACGCCGCCCTGCTGGAGAAGTTCGATATCCACTCCGCCGAGATCCGCACCGTGCTGACCTGCAAGGCCCACAGCGGTATCTGCGCCAAGTGCTACGGCATGAACCTGGCCACCTCCAAGCCGGTGGGACCCGGCGAGGCCGTCGGCATCATCGCCGCACAGTCCATCGGTGAGCCCGGTACCCAGCTGACCATGCGTACCTTCCATACCGGCGGCGTGGCCGGCGGCGACATCACCCAGGGTCTTCCCCGAGTGGAGGAGCTGTTCGAGGCCCGCAAGCCCAAGAAGATGGCCACCCTGTCGGAGATCGCCGGTAAGGTCCGCTTCGAGGATGCCACCAAGGGCAGCCTGCTGAACATCATCGTCACCGCCGACGACGGCGATACCCGGACCTACTCCATGCCCCACACCGGTCTGCAGGTGCGGGATGGCGAGGTCATCGAGAAGGGCCGCCAGCTGCAGGACGGCGCACTGAATCCCCACGATGTGCTGCGGATCCGTGGCGCTTCGGCGGTGCATAACTACCTCATTCAGGAGGTCCTGAAGGTGTACCGTCAGCAGGGCGTGGACATCAACGATAAGCACATCGAGGTCATTGTCCGCCAGATGATGCGCAAGGTCCGTGTGGAGGACGCCAATGACGCCACCGGCCTGCTGTCCGGCGCCATGGCCGACGTGCTGGAGGTGGAGGACGAGAACGCCAAGGTGCGGGCCCGCATCGCCGCCGGTGAGGTCAACGCCGAGACCGGTGAGCCGCTGCAGGAGGCCACCTATACCCAGCTGCTGATGGGTATCACCAAGGCATCTCTTGCCACGGATTCCTTCCTGTCCGCTGCCTCCTTCCAGGAGACTACCAAGGTTCTGACCGAGGCCGCCATCAAGGGCAAGGTGGACCATCTGGTGGGCCTGAAGGAGAACGTCATCATCGGTAAGCTGATCCCCGCCGGCGCCGGCCTGAACGCCTACCGCCATTTCGCTGAGGAGCTGGTGCCTGAGGAGGGCGCTGCCGACAGCGTATCCATGGAGGAGAACATGCCTGCGGAAGAACCTGCCGACGAGACGGAGGAGTAAGCGATCCCTATCATAACGTACTGAAAAGAGCGCCCTGCGGGGCGCTCTTTTTTCTGCCCGGAAACGGAGAATTTTCCCGATGGGCTGCGTTGGTCCATTTCCGGGGAATTGGTCATTTCGACGGCATAGCGGAATCTAAGGCCGGAAAAACGTAGAAAAATTCCGCCATACGGAATGAACGCTTGACGCAGACCGGCGGAGACGGTATGATAGAGAAAAATATCCGCCGGAGAAGGGAGAGCACCATGATCTACTATACCGCCGATCTGCACGTTCACTATGCACTGCTGCTTCCCTCCCGGCCCTTTGCCACCGTAGAGGAGATGGACGAGGCACTGGTGAAAAACTGGAACGACACCGTGGGTCCGGAGGACACCGTCTATCTGGTGGGAGACATCGGCTGGAACGGCGGCCGGGTGCCGGGAGAGCTGCTGGAGCGGCTGTCGGGCCATAAGCACCTGATCCGTGGCAACCACGACACCGGCTATGAGGACGCCGGGCGGCTGTACCGCTGGTTCGAGACGGTGACGGACTTCAACGAGATCGACGATGGGGAGACGCACATCCTCCTGTGCCACTATCCCATGCTGTACCACAAGCGGGGCTACATGATCCACGGACACCTCCACCACGGGCGGGGCCGGGACTATGAGCTGCTGCGGCAGCTGCCTCGTGTGCTGAATGCCGGAGTGGATGTGAACCGCTATCGTCCGGTGACGCTGGCGGAGCTGGTGGAGAACAACCGGGCCTTCTATGCCGGGGAGCGGGACGACGAGGTGCCACCACCGCCGCCTATGGAGCGAGGGCTGCCCGGCAGCTTGCCGGGGAAGCCGGACTTTCGGCCCATCCCCCTGCGAAAGGAGGACGTATGATGCCGCAGGAAAAAGGAAGCGTGCGGTCGCTGGGCAAGGCGCTGGAGCTGCTGGAGCTGCTGAACCGGAGCCGGGTTCCCATGACCCTTCAGGCGCTGAGTCAGGCCTCCGGCTACCCCAAGAGCACCATCCACTCGCTGCTGGCCACCCTGCGGAGCTACGGCTGCATCCGGCAGGAGTCGGATGGCCGGTACTATCTGGGGACAAAGCTGTTCGAGTGGGGCTGCGGCGTGTCCGCTGCGTGGGAGATCACCCGCTGCGCCCGTCCCCATTTGGAGCGGCTGGCCCAACAGACCCAGTATACGGCCCTGCTCTCCTGCGTGGAGGGCAGCAACATCGTGGTCATCGACCAGCGGGTCAGCGGCACGGGGATCCAGGTGGCATCGGAGATCGGCGGCCGTACGCCCCTTCACGCCACGTCGCAGGGGAAACTGCTGCTGTCCCAGCTGCCGGATGCCACGGTGCGCTATCTGATGAACGGCCAGGGCATGGATCCCTTTACCCCCCATACTATCGTGGACCTGGCGACGCTGACGGAGGAACTGGAGCGTATCCGCCAGTGGGGATATGCCATCGAAAACGGCGAGTACAAGATCGGCTTGCGGTCCGTGTCGGCTCCGGTGTTCGACCGGGAGGGGCAGATGCGCTACACCCTGACGGTGGTGGGCCTGTTTCGCCATGTTGCCTCCGGGGAGTTCGAGGAGGCGGTGGACATGGTCTGCGCTGCCGCCGGGAGTCTCAGCCGGGAGCTGGGCTATCATGCGTAGGGCGTTCCGCCATACGGAATTATGTTCTGCTTTGCGAAAAGGATATTTTCTTTTGCCGGGGCAGATGGTAAAATAAACTTACGATAGAAAAGACTGCCGCCATGGTGCGGCGCTCTTTTCGGCGAGCGTGATATGCAAATGAGGATAACGGAGGAAAAGCAATGAAGAGAACGAGTGGAAAGCGGTGGATATCGCTGGTACTGGCGCTGTGCCTGTGCCTGCTGGTTGGCTGCGGCGGCAAGCAGACGGGCTACGACCCCCTGAAGGGGGTGGAGACCCGGATGATCACCGACTCCGCCGGACGGCAGGTGGAGATCCCTGTCGAGATCACCCGCATTGCACCCAGCGGCTCCACAGCCCAGATGATCCTGATGCCGGTGGCCTATGACCTGCTGGTGGGGCTCAGCAGCAGCCCCAGCACGGCACAGATGTCCTATTTTCCGGAGGAGATGCGGTATCTGCCCACCTTCGGCCAGTTCTACGGCAGCAAGGCCAACCTGAATATGGAGTCCCTCATCGCCGCCCAGCCCCAGCTCATTATCGACTTGGGCGACGCCAAGGACAGCATCGCCAAGGACATGGACACCATTCAGAAGCAGACGGGCATCCCCACCATCTTCATCGAAGCGGATCTGGATGATATGGCGGCGGCCTACCGGATGCTGGGGGACATTCTGGGGCGGCAGGAGCAGGCGGAGGAACTGGCGCAGTTCATTGACCGCACTGTCACCATGGCCCAGACCAACGCCGCAAAAATCCCGGAGTCTCAGCGACTCAAGGTGCTCTTCGGCACCGGCTCCACGGGCCTTGCCTGCAACGCAGCCGGGTCCGTACAGGCGGATGTCATCGACCTTGTGGGAGCGGTGAACGCCATCATCCCGGAAGAAGTTACCAACCGGGGCGGCGGTACCACCGTCAGTCTGGAGGAGGTATACGCCGTGGAGCCGGATGTTATTCTGCTGTCCTCCGGCGGCCCCTACGATACCCTGACGGAAGGGGACTGGGCAGGCCTCACCGCCGTGCAGCAGGGGCGGTACTACGAGATACCGGGCCTGCCCTACGACTGGATGAGTTCCCCGCCGTCGGTGAACCGGGTGCTGGGCATCTGGTGGCTGGGGAATCTGCTGTACCCCCAGCTGTATGACTACGACATGACGGCTGTGGCACAGGAGTACTACCGGCTGTTCTGGCACTATGACCTGTCGGCGGAGGAGGCGGCCGAGATGCTGAGCCGATCCACCCTGCGGACGTGACCCCATACGGGGAGGAGAACCTGTGAGGAAGAAGTGCAGTATCCGCCTGCGGCGACTGACCCTGTGGATGCTGGTCTGCCTGACGGCGGTATGCCTGCTGCCGGGAAGGGCGGAGGCCAGCGGCATCGCCACCGACACCCTGACGGTGAAGGTAGGCTATTACGGCATGGACAGCAGCCAGTATGTGGAGGCGGGGACGTACCACTGGACAGAACTTCAGGAGAACCTCACCATGTACGACGAGACCTATACTTTTTTCCGCCCTACAGGAAAGGGAGACTATCGGGTGGTGGTGGATTCCGCCTACGGCATCCACATTGACGAGCTGCTGGAGTATACCCGCATCCATCTGAACGACGTACGGTCGGTGCAGTTCTATACACGGGATCAGGACGTGGGGTCTTCCCCTCCTTTACGAAGTCCGAGCTGTTCCGGCCCCGGTACTATTTCGAGGATCTTCCGGCCCATCTGATGCCCGTCTACGACGAGAAGGGTCGCATCACCGGCGAACCCGGCGGCGGCGCACGGGTGCTGTATTTCAAAAAAGAGAGGGACGAATAAATGAGCACCTTGTTTCACAATATCCTGCGGGCAGTAGCCAGCGCCATGGAGATCCCGGTGGTGATCTGCCTGCTGCTGTTGGCGTTTTCCGTGTTTTCACTGGGTTGGTGGCTGGCGGAGCTGCTGGGAGAGCGGCGGCATATGAACGCCCGTCTGCCCCGGCTGCTGGAGATCATGCGAAGCGGCGAAAAGCCCCTGCCGGACTGCATCGCCGCTGCGGTGTACCTGTGTGTGTATCCACGGTGCGCCGCCGGTGGTATAACGGCTATATGGCGGATCTGGAAAAGCGGGGGGAGGTGTACTACGATGCCAAGACCGGCACCTATTACATCGTCCCCAATGCGGCGGGGAACTGACCCATGGAGAAGCTGATGGCCGGGAGGACCTACCGGCGGCGCTTTCTCCTGCTGGGCGGGGTGTGCCTGCTGCTTCTGCTGGGCTCCATGCTGTTGGGGCGCTACGGCCTGTCCGTAGACAAGCTCCTGCATATGCTGTGGACAAGGCTCACCGGCGGCGCTGCGGACTGGTCCGTCAGCGACGAGAAGGTGGTGTTTGCCATCCGCCTGCCCCGCATTGCGGCGGCGGCGCTGGTGGGCGCAGCGCTGGCCGTCTCCGGCACGGCCTATCAGGGGATGTTCCGCAACCCCATGGTGTCGCCGGATATTCTGGGGGCCTCCACCGGCGCAGGCTTCGGCGCAGCGTTGGCTATCCTGCTGGGGGCCGGGTATTTCGGCATCTCCCTGTCCGCCTTCTGCTTCGGTCTGCTGGCCGTGGCAGCGGCGTGGCTGGTGAGCCGTCTGTCCCGCTCAGACCCCACGGTGGCGCTGATCCTGGCGGGTATGATGATCTCCTCCCTGTTTTCCGCCGGGACGTCCTTTATCAAGCTGGTGGCGGATACCCAGCAGCAGCTGCCCGCCATCACCTATTGGCTCATGGGCAGCCTCAGCTCCATCAAGGCCGAGGATGTGCGCTTTCTGGTGCTGCCGGTGGCGGTGGGACTGCTGCCGCTGTTTCTCCTGCGCTGGCGGATGAACCTGCTGACGGTGGGGGAGGAGGAGGCCCAGTCCATGGGCGTGCGGACGGGGGTACTGCGCCTGGTGGTGATCCTGTGCGCCACGCTGCTGACCACCGCCAGTGTGGCGGTGTCCGGCATGATCGGCTGGGTGGGTCTGGTGATCCCCCACTTCTGTCGTATGCTGTTCGGCTACGACTACCGGCGGCTGATCCCGGCGGCGGCCCTGTTTGGAGCGGCTTTCCTGCTGGCGGTGGATGACATCGCTCGGCTGGTGACCACCGGTGAGCTGCCTCTGGGTATCCTGACGGCCTTCGTGGGAGCGCCGCTGTTTCTGTATCTCATCATCACGGGAGGGCGACGGCATGAGCATTGAGGTGGAGAGACTCTCCTTTTCCTACGGCACTCACCCGGTGCTGCGGGATGTCAGCTTCCGGGCCGAGCCCGGACAGCTGGTGGCAGTGCTGGGGCCAAACGGGGCGGGGAAGAGCACCCTGTTCCGCTGTATGCTGGGCTTTCTGCCTCACTATCAGGGGAGCATCTCCCTGTGCGGGCGGGACGTGCGGCATCTGCCCCGGCGGGAGCTGGCCCATCTGGCGGCGTATATCCCCCAGTCCAGCCAGCCGTTGTTCGACTACACCGTCCGGGACACGGTGCTTATGGGCGCCGCCGGAGGGCTGGAGCCTCTGCGGCAGCCGGGACGGCAGCAGCTGGAGACGGCGCAGCGCATGATGGAGCTGGTGGGCATCGCCCCGCTGGCGGACCGGGGCATCCGCCGCATCTCCGGCGGCGAGCGGCAGCTGACCCTCATTGCACGGGCCTTGGCCCAGCAGGCGAGGATCCTTCTGATGGATGAGCCTGCCGCCAATCTGGATTACGGCAACCAGTTTAGGCTCCTGCAGCAGGTGCGCCGCCTGACGGAGCAGGGCTACACGGTGCTGCTGTCCACCCACAATCCGGAGCACGCCCTTCGCTTCGCCACCCATGTGCTGGCCCTCCACGGCGGCACGGTGGCGGCCTGCGGCCCGGTGGAGGAGATGCTGACGGAGGAGCTGCTGCACACCCTGTACCGCATCCCTCTGACGGTGGCGCAGGTGCCGGTCACCGG
>OGYP01001736.1_pt1 | contig 10530 bp, 8 predicted proteins | sample 1576571 | NCBI WGS metagenome assembly OGYP01 (sample SAMEA3541559, study PRJEB24748) | human gut metagenome | biome: human gut; feature: human-associated habitat; material: faeces | place: China | collected 2012
ACCATCGCCAACCATGGCAGTGCCGTTGACAATGTTGCGCAGGAACAGCATAACGGGGTACTGCTCCTTATTGAGGTAGATCAAAGAATTGAACCAGTCGTTCCAGAAAAACACCGCATAATACAGGCCGACCGTTGCAATGGCAGCGGTGGAAAGCGGCACAATGATGCGGCGCAGAATGCCCCAATAGCCCAGGCCGTCAATAAGAGCAGCTTCCTCCAGCTCGTGCGGGAGAGATTTGAAAGAGTTGATCATGATGATCAGGTTGAACTGGCTGATGCAGAAGGGCAGCAGCATAGCCCAGCGGGTGCCGGTCAGGTGCAAAGAGGATACCAGCAGGTAGTTAGGGATCATGCCGCCGGCAAAAAACATCGAGATAACAACGATCTTCATGAAAAACTTGTGGCCCATCAGGTTGTCTTTGGACAGGGGATAGGCGAACATGATCGTCATCAACATAGCGATGGTAGTACCACCGATGGTATAAATAAAGGTATTGCCATATGCCTGGAAAAAGTTGGGGTAGGTGAAGATCTGCTTGTAAGCATCCAGGTTAAAGCCGACTGGCCAGAACAGGACCTGGTTGTTGATGATGGCCTTGGAACTGGAGAAGGACAGCGCTGCCATATACACAAACGGCAAAAAGCAGACAAGCAGGGTAAAGATCATGACCAGGTTGACAATGGTGTCAAAAACGACGTTTTCTTTTGTTTTATAATACTTGCTCATCTTTTTGCCTCACTTAATACAGGCTTTCGTCCGTCAGCTTTTTGCTGATTGCGTTGGAGCCTGAAACCAGAATCAGACCAATGATGCCGCCAAACAGGCCAATGGCCGTTGCGTAAGAGTAGTTCTGGTTCTGCAGACCGGTGCGGTAAACCAGCGTATCAATGATATCGCTGACGCCGGAGTTAGACGGAGTGTACATCAACAGGACCTTTTCATAGCCAATGCTCAGCATACGGCCAACGTTCATGATCAGCATGACCATGATGGTAGGCATGATGGAGGGGATGGTCACGTGGAAGATCTGCTGCAGGCGGGTAGCGCCATCCATCTCAGCGGCTTCATACAGATCGCTGCTGATGCCGGTGATAGCGGCCAGATAGATGATGGCGGTCCAGCCGGTGTACTGCCAGGATTCCGACAGGATGTACAGCGGGCGGAACCAGCCTGGCTCGTTCATGAAGTAGATGGGGGTCATGCCGAAGACGTTGTGCAGAAGGTTGTTCAGCAGGCCGGTGCTGGGAGAAAGAATCTCGTTCATGATGGCGATAACGACCACCGTGGAGATAAAGCGCGGCATGTAGGAGATAGTCTGCACAACTTTTTTCAGGTGCTTATTGCGCACTTCGTTCAGCAGGATTGCGAAGATAATGGGCAGCGGGAAGTTGATAACCAGGTTTTCCAGCGAAACCACTAACGTGTTGCGGAATGCGCGCCAGAAAGCGGGGTCTTTCAGGAACCGCTCAAAGTAGCGCAGGGTCCATTCGGTGCCAAACATACCCTGGCCGGGGCGGTAGCGCCGGAATGCCAGAATGTTGCCGAACATGGGAACGTATTTGAAGATGATGAAATACAGCAGCGGCAGAATCATCATGGCATATAATGCGCTGTACTGCTTCAGGTGCTTGATGGTATGCAAACGCCGCTGGGCCTTTTCGGCCGGCGTAAGCTTTGCTTTTGCCTTACCCATGGATTGCGCTCCTTTGGTTGGGGGCGGCGCGAACCGCGCCTGCCCTTAAAAATAAAAGCAGGGGGTATATCCTCCACGGATATGCCCCCTGCTGAGGATCAACTGGTCAATATTTTACTTATTGTTGTCGTTGTACATCTGCAGGTACTGGTCAATGCTCAGGTTCTTCATTTCAGCAACGTAAGCATCCCAATCGGTGTCGGTGCTCTTCTTGCCGGTGATGAAAGCATCTGCCCAAACTTCAAAGGTATCGCCCAGCGGGGTGCGCAGGCTGGCGGCATCCTCAGCGGTCAGGTCGTCAAACTGCGGAGTGGGAGGTACGGGCTGGATAGCATCATCCATTGCAGCAACTTCGGTGTTGATTTCGGCATAGTTCTCGTCGTATTTGGACATTTCACGCTCGTTGATCCAGACCATCTGGGTAACGTCGGAACCGCAGCCGTACTTGAGCTGCATGCTCTTATAAATGCCGTCAGCACTGTTCACAATGTCGTCAGAGTAAACGATCTTGTCGCCGTCCATGGTGTAGGTCACGCCTTCAACACCCAGGCACCACAGTTTTGCATTCTCCTCAGAGTAGAACATTTCATCGATGGTGCGGACAATGCGCTCGAAATCATCGCGTTCAGCAGTCTTTTTGGGGAACATGATGCCGGAACCGGTGCGGGACTTGGGCTGGTGGTGGGCACCTGCAGGGCCTTCCAGCGGTGCATACATCTGCAGTTTAAAGCCGTCGATCTCGCTGGCAGCTTCCACGCCGCCGATCTGGTCATAGTAAGCGTAGGTGGCCATGGAAGAACCGGTAGCCAACTTCTGGCTCCACTTATCACCATCAATGGGGTCAGCCATTTCGGGGTCAAGCAGGCCTTCGGAGTAGAGCTTGTTCAGGAATGCGAAGTATTCTTTGCACTTATCATCAATTGCGCCAGCAAAGAAATCCTTGTTGTCGTAATCATAGCTCAGAACGTAAGAGCCATCGGCGCTGTTCTTGCCAACACTGATGCCGAAGGAAGGCATCGTCATACGGAACAGAACGCGGGGACCAGCCAGAATGGTGAGCGGGTAAGAATCGGGATAATCAGCTTTGTAAGCCTTCAGGATCTCGTACAGGTCATCAAAGGTCTTGGGGGCTTCCAGACCCTTGGATTCCAGATAATCCTCACGCAGGATCAGGCCGCCGTCGTAGAACGGCTTATCGGTCAAAGACGGCATATAGTAGCGCTTGCCGTCCTGCAGGTTCAGCATATCCACATCGTCCTGCAGGCCCATTTCCTCAACGCGGGCGTTGAAGTTGGGGGTCCAGTCGCTGTAGTCGCTGATGGGAACCAGAGCGCCGTTCAGAGCCAAAGAAGCATTCTCACCGGTGGTGGACTGGTACAGGATGACATCGGGAACGTTCTCGCCGGTATTCAGTGCCAGAGAAACCTTGGTAGAGTAGTCCGCAATGGGAATGGCCTCAACGTCCAGGTTGACGTTGCAGCGCTTCTGCACTTCGGTAAAGGTGAGCCAGTCTTCTTTATAAGGAAGGGTAGCGTTATCCGACAGATAAATTCGGATGTTGATGGGGTCTTCATTGGAGTAATCCGGGGTGCCGGATTCGGTGGAAGCGGCAGTGGAATCTGCGGTAGACTCAGCTGCGCTGGAAGCGACCGCGGAAGAACCGCTGCTTCCACAGGCGGCCAAAGTGCCTGCTGCCATGCAGGCGGCCAAAGCCATGGCCAAGGTACGGCTGACTGACTTTTTCATGGGGTATCCTCCTTAATATGGTTTCCCTTTTTATAATGCCGCTATCAGGGTTGCAAGCGAAAGCGGCGTGTTCCACAAAAATGGGTAAACCAAGGCCAATACTGCCTTGCGCCCCGGTTACCCAGCAACAAATACCCCGCGGCTGGCTGCCACACGAAGACGGTTTCGAACTATTGTTTCTCAAATTTCATGTTTGCCGGAATATTTGTTTCAATATCTGTATCATACGCCAAACCTGCCCCATCGTCAATACATTTGTGATAAATTCATGATTATTTACAAACAAGTGTGTGAAAGTTTGGAGAAAACGGAAAATAGCAAGTTTGACGAAAGAAAATAAGGCAGAGAGACCGTTAGGAGTTGAGCGCGAAAAAAAGAATAAGTAATAAAGAATAATGAATCATTATGGTGGACCGCGGCGCAGGAGCGCCGCTCAGGAAATATGAGATTTGACATTATTTGAAAAATTGCTGTAAGCATTGAGCGCATCTGTAGGGCATGCTCAAGTGACCACGCCGGGGCCGGCTGTACTACAGTGCAAATCGAATATGCGTAATAACTTACAGAATTGGTTATAGGGCACGATGTATGCATCGCCACGGGCGGGCATTGCTGAATTATTGCTTGGAAGAATGGAGAGGGTATAAATGCCCCCCAGCGTAAATTTCGCTAAAGGCGGATTTAGCGAAGTATAGAACAGGGGTTACAGCTACCAGACTGTCTCGGTCAGCCGTGCGTCACTTGCATTTTTTAACGCAAATTTGCAGGACATAATGCAGTTTATAGAATTTACAATGCTGTCAGTTGTCAGCGTTTTTCTTCGTTCTGCTATCAGCGTGTCCAGCTTCTTTTGGGCGGCTTCGCCGTGAAAGAGGAAGGTCAGCAGCTCCATCACATCGTCATCGGGCAGCAGGGTAGGCTCCCGGAGAAAGGTTTCCAGCATACCGGCACGAGTACAGAGCCGGTGGGTTCTCTCGCTCCGTGTCAGGCGTTTCAGCTCATGCTCCAGTTGCTTCTCCCTGTGCTGGGCAGCAACCAGCTTTTTCTCGGCTGCGGTTTTCTGACGGTTCAGCTTTTCCAGTTTTTCAGTCATGGGGTCGGTCTCCTTTCTGAATATGGGCAAAACAAAAGCGACCAACTTGTTACGGTTGATCGCTTTCGTTCTGTTAATTATTTTTTTAATGTATAATTTACTTCCAAACCTCTGTCGGGATGATAAGTCCAATCAATATCCAGTTCAGATGCCGAATAGGACTGAATGCCATCCATGGATCTTGTCTGATTCATTTTATTTAAAACAGATTCCGGTAATCCTAATGCTTCATTAACGGCCACGATTGCTAAATAGGCATCATAATCTGTGTATTCATCTTTGTCATTTGGATTGGTATCAATAGAAAGATACGAGCCATCAGAAGCAATAGAAGCAAAAGTTGATGTGCAATACTCATTATAAATTGCCTGCAAGTCAGGCCCAGCAGGAGCTACTATAACAGAACATGTATCGGTTTTTCCATTTTTTGTTTTAACAGTAATTGTACAATCACCCTCATTGATTCCTGAGATGGTTCCGTCATTTACTTTTGCAATAGATTCATTAGAAGAAGTCCACGTTACCGTTTTGTTTTTGGTATCATCAGGATCAATAGTAAAAGAGAGATTAACGGTTTCTCCGACCTTCACCGTAATACTATCTTTGTTCAGTGTAACGCTCTTAGCCTGTGTTCCACGAATCATGAATATGGCAAACACAACTAAAGCAAATGCCGCAACTGCACCAATAATAATTTTAACTTTGTTTCCAGAAAGTAATTTTACTGGTTCGTTTTCCTCCGACTGCAAGTCTAATTTTTCCCCCACCTTTTGTCCGCATTTTGGGCAAAACATCTGACCATCAAGAATTTCTGCCCCGCACTTTACACAGAATACTTTTTCTCCTGTTTCTTCAGTTTGCGTCCCCTGTGTTTCAACAACAATCTTTTCTTCATTCATAATAGTCTCCCTCTCTGTCTTAATATTCAATGTTTGATAACAATGTAGTATATTCTCCTTCTATAAAGGTTACATAATTAACTACATAATCATATTCTTCATTAGACACATACGTCCTTATTACTGGGTGTTCCGCATCACAGTATTTTGAATCATTTTTCAATACATCCAAAACTTTTGATGTAATCTCAATAGCTGAACCACCAACTTTATACTGATAAAGGGTACCGTGCGTTCTGTAAGAATCTGTTATCTCTTTTTGATCTGCGGTATAAAAGATGATATCGTCGGCATTTGTAATATCAACGCTATCCTCGTTTGTAAAAGAACTTGAAATGAGATTTAGTTTGTGCTCCTTATCACTCGTTTCCCAGTAGTACAAACCACCAGACTTCACAATATACGCATACTTCCCTGAAGGAGAAATATATATACCATCGACATCCGTTGTTACCCTGTCATCATTAGCTTCTCTATTAAGTTCTTTTCTGTACAAATCGCCATCCGTATTTACATAATATACGATGTTATCACGAAGCTCGTAGTTGGTATCTGCAATATTATCCACAATAACTGATAGGCTGCCATCAGGGGACAACTTATACAATGCGCACTGATCGTTGTTCTTGTTCTCCTTGACAGATAAGTAAAAATCGTGGATTACATCGTCATCAGAATCAATATATTCTCCGTTTGCATTAACCATTGTTGCATACGTTTGAGTTCCTGGCAGGACAATTTCATTTGAAACATTATCTTGTACAAGAATTAGCTGAGTGCTATTGGTAGAATATATGACACATGATTTGCTGTTGTTATAGTAATAGCCAGACAGAGAACTATATTTTTCTGAATTAGTAATCTTACCTACTCTTTCCGGAGCACCGTTTTTCATCGAATAAACAGAATATGTGTTACCACTTTTAGTGCTCCAAAACAAATTACTGCCATCATCAGCAACGCAGATGATCTCGGCATCAGAACCGATATTGCAAAGCACCTTCTGCTCTGCCGTAGTCCTGGAATAGCTTGAAAGTTCTCCATCGGAATTGACACCTACTACGACGTTTTTTCCCGCTGAGAATGTGAGGTCATTACCCGCAAAACCTATATCAATATTTTCTTTTTTTGAAAAATCGTATAAGAAAAGGCGCTGTTCTGTACCAACTAAATAATACAAGCAGGTATCACTTATTGCTTCAATCGATTCCACATTGGATGCTATTTTAATTCCATTGACATTTTCAGCGTTATACAGGAGAAGAGTCTTATCTTCCGACAAAGCAACTCTATTAACATGATTTGGGGATGTTCTCGCAGACGAAATCGGTCCTTGCAGAGAAATAATGTCAATTCCAGATATGAAGTTTACATTCTTGTCTTTATCATAGAAACTATAAAGACCGCTTGGTGAATATGTGACCTTATCCGGGTTTAGTAAATTGTTGCTCCAAATTTTCCAAAATGAGAAAGCCGCAATTCCAATGACGAGGCAAGTTACAGCACCTCCAATAATCGTTTTCTTTGGAATTGCTTTTATCTTAGATATTTCTATCTTGACACTAAAGTCGCTCTTGCCCTTCTTTTGGGCAGGTTCAAATTCTCTATAATTAGGATTTATTGCGGCGCATTTAGGGCAATGGAGATCATTTGCTTTAATTTTTGCACCGCACTTTGGACAAAACATTTTCTCATTCTCCCTTATCTCTATTCAAAACGTGTACTTTCCTGTAAAAATACACCTTTGTTTATTCCGTTTAATTATATCACAAAGAAAGGAAAAAGACCAGCAATTTTGCTGAAAATTGGAATGGTCACTATTACGTTGACTGAATATTGCGTAGATTGCAAAAAAAGTACACATTCCCGTAAAAATACCTACTTACAACAACTTGGCCTTTTCGTAAATCTCCGCACGGTAACGAAAAGTGGATAATGGCATCCCACACAGCTTTGCAACAGCCGAACCAGTGATTTTTCCGTTTTTCCATGCTGTGCGAACTTATGGTTAGAAATCACCACAAATTCGTCAATGTCGGTAGTGTCCACCAAATCATCCACCAACCAATCAAGGATGGACTTCTCGCCCACTTTCAGGAGCGGCTTCGGGAAATTCTCGGTCAGTGGATAGAGCCGTGTGGCGTAACCCGCCGCTAAAATCAAGCATTTCATCTATCTGTACTCTCCTCTTATAACTCAACACCATCTGCGCTCTCACACAAGTGGAAGCTATATTTTCCTTCCAATGCCGGGAACGCTTTCAGATACTCTGCTGTGACCTTTGCTTCAATATCTTCGGCCTTGTCTGGGTCAATCAGCGCCATGCAGCAGCCTTTGAATCCCGTACCGGAGAAGCGGCCACCGTAGATACTCATTTCGTCCTCCTCGGTTGGTCTGTTGCCCATATTATATATAATATATAAAATAGGTCGGCACTGGGTTTTAGCTCTTGTTATAAGTGGGCACCGTTTTCCCTTTCTACTACCCGTGTATTGAATCGTAACAAACCTAATATCTCCGAGCGGCGCTCCGCGCCGCGATCCACCACCATTATTCTTTTTTCTTTAGGCAACACCGCACAATTCCCGCCTTGCGGCTTAAGCACCGCTCCGGCAGCTGCGGCACGGCATCTGCCGCACCTCGCTCGCCGTATCGGCACTTAGAATTATGCGGTATTGCCTTTATTCTTTTTAATTGCTCATTGCTAATTCCTAATTCGTCCAGCACCAACCTTGTGATGCCGCAAAACTCCTAACTCCTCCCTTCCTAACTCCTAACTAAACTTCCCTCTTCCCTTTCTGCCCGCAATTTGCTATAGTTAAATCAGCCCCAAAGCAAATTTATTCAGGAGGAAACTGCCTTGATTTACAAAAAGCAATACGGCCACCCATTTGATACCGAAAGCGTGGTGGGTTCTTTTGCACCCGCGATGGAAACGATTCCATATCTCACCAGGGAACCGGACGGCTTCTCTTATGCCATGGACCCGCAGGATATCCTGTATGGCCTGGGTGAAAACATCCGCGGCATCAACAAGCGCGGCTGGGTGTACGAGAGCAAATGCAGCGATGACCCCAACCATACCGAAAACAAATCCTCACTGTACGGCGCTTACAACTTCATGATCGTGTCCGGCAAAGCCACTTTTGGCTTTTTTATCGACTATCCCGGCAAGGTCACCTTTGACTGCGGCTACACCGATCTGGACACCCTGCGGGTGACAGTGGCCGAAGAAAATTACGACCTTTACATCATTGAGGGTGAAAGCCCGACCGATATTGTGCACCAGTTCCGCCAGCTGGTAGGGCGCAGCTACATCCCGCCCAAATGGGCCTTTGGTGCCACCCAGAGCCGCTGGAGCTACATGAACGAGGACGAAGTGCGCGAGGTTGTGGCCAACTACCGCACCAACAATATGCCGCTGGACGCCGTGGTGCTGGATATTGACTACATGGAGCGCTACAAGGACTTTACGGTGGACGAGCAGCGCTTCCCCCATTTTGCAGACTTTGCCGCCGAGATGAAAGCCCAGGGCATCCGCCTTGTGCCCATCATTGATGCGGGTGTTAAAATTGAGGACGGGTACGATGTATACGAAGAGGGCGTGAAGAACGGTTACTTCTGCACCAATCAGGATGGCACCCCCTTTGTGGCCGGTGTGTGGCCGGGCCGGGTGCATTTCCCTGATATGCTCAACCCCGAAGCCCGCGCCTGGTTTGGCAGCAAGTACAAGTTCCTGCTGAACCAGGGCATTGAGGGGTTTTGGAACGATATGAACGAGCCTGCCATCTTCTACTCCGAAGAAACGCTGAAAAAGACCTTTGCCAAAATTGACGAGTACCGCACCCAGAACCTGGATATTTCCAGCTTTTTTGCGTTCAAGAATCTTGTAGCCGGGCTTTCCAACAACGAAAATGACTACAAGCTGTTCTATCACAACACCAAACAGGGCCGCATGCGGCACGATAAAGTGCATAATATCTTCGGCTACAACATGACCCGTGCTGCGGGTGAAGCCTTTGAGCAGCTGGAGCCGGATAAGCGCATTTTAATGTACTCCCGCTCGGCCTGCATCGGTATGCACCGGTATGGCGGTATCTGGACCGGCGATAACCAGTCCTGGTGGAGCCACATTCTGCTCAGCCTGCACATGATGCCCTCCCTGAACATGTGCGGTTTCCTGTACGAAGGCCCCGACATTGGCGGCTTTGGCAGCAACACCACCGAGGACCTTGTGCTGCGCTGGTACGGCGTGGGCATCTTCTCTCCCCTGCTGCGCAACCACTCCGCCGCCGGTACCCGCAAACAGGAGCCCTACCGCTTTAAGAATAAGGCGGCCTTTGCCGGTATTCTGCAGCTGCGCTACCTGCTGCTGCCTTACATTTATAGTGAGTACATGAAAGCTGCCCTGCGCGATGGCATGTACTGCATGCCGCTGGCCTTTGCTTTCCCGGACGATGACTTCGCCCGCCAGGTAGAGGACGAGGTAATGATCGGCGAAAGCCTGCTGATTGCCCCCGTTTACGAGCAGAACGCCCGCGGCCGGTATGTCTATCTGCCGGAAGAAATGCTGCAGGTGCGGGTAAAGTGCAGTGAGAACGACCGCATGGAAACCACCGTTCTGCCCGCTGGTCATCATTACATCCCGGTGGAGCTGGACGAAGTGGTGTTCTTTGTGCGCAAGGGGCATATCCTGCCCATCGCCAAGGGCGGCGATAGTATTCAAAATGTGGCAAGCGTGAATTTTGCGGATCTTCGCCTGTTCGCCCATGCCCCCGATGGTGCCGCCTATGAGTATTACACTGATGACGGCGAAACGAAAGATTACGATAAGCCGGAGCATTTTGTACATATCACGCTGGACGCGGATGGAAACGCGGAGAGCGATTGCGCTGATGTCAAGGTTGAAAAAGCGTGAATTCAATTAGTAATTAGGAATGAGCAATTAGAAATTTAATACAGGGCAGGGTCCGGTGCGTGATACACCGGACCCTGCCTTTTTTGAAATAGGAATTGTGGTGGACTACGGCGCGATCCATCACTTTCATTTAAGGCAATACCGCATAATTCTAAGTGCCGATACGGCGAGCGAGGTG